>JGI24159J19872_10008084_pt1 | contig 13759 bp, 5 predicted proteins | sample Ectturendosymbi4_FD_19872 | JGI IMG/M metagenome (IMG submission 19872) | reverse complement strand
GATCGCAACAAAATGGTGCTGTGACCAGGATGTGAAGGTCGTGCGGAGTTCAGCCTTCACACAAAGAGTGTAATCTGTGTGGTTCGTTGTAAAAAGGAGGGGATGTTGTTGCAACCTCTCCGGTGGTGTTGCATTGATTGTGTGATTCACCACGAACGAGATGTGCGTGAAGAACAACACCATACATATATGTGGCGCAAACAAGCAATAATAGAGTGATCATGGTATGTGAACTCTGTTGTTGCTTGCTGCCACAGTGCGAAGCTTTGCGCATATGCCGCTCTGGATTTCCGATTGCAACAGCATGATTCTAATGTTCTGCAAAATCTCATTCATATGCATGCCATGAAATCAAGTGTGGCGCTAATCTGAATGTAAACTTTGGCATTAGAGACATGCAAATGTAATTATATTACTTTGGAAAACCATTTACTTATTTCAAAAATGTCAGTTTAGCAAAGAAACATGTAGCTTCTGACTATTCTTAAAAGACAACTTCAGGGCCACTGCTAGTTTTGATGGACGCTCTTCAGTTGCCATTAGTTCCTATGTTCAAATGACATTGTTTGCCAGTGACACATTGGTTGCTATGTCAGAAAACAGAAATGTCACAATAGAATAACAACATTGGTGAACTAAAAGTTTGAGCCAAGGATGGAAAAACTTAGGTGAAGGGGGCACATTGGTCACCATAGCCCTGCATTTGCTATAGATAAGCAAATGCAAGGTCACTGACCAACACTCAGAAAAAAGTTTAGAAATGATGGTGAATCTGGATGTGCATGTTTTTCTAGCTAAATAAACACGAAAACACACCTCAAGGAACACAAAAAAACAACCTACTGAAAACCAAAAGAATACTAGAAATCAAAATGTAAGATAAAGGGAGCCTGGTTTTGTGCATCTAGCTTGCCAGGGGGAGGCTTGCCCCCCTGCCCTACATCAGTTACGCCAATGAACAACAAATGTGCTTGTTGATAGCAACTTGGTGTTAATATAGCACTAAAGATCCGAAAGAAGCAATTCAAATTATGATTAAATGTTACTAATAACTCATATTTAGAAAAAGTATTTCCTCATCATGTAATAAAGCATGGCAACTGTATGCTCAGTGCACTCACAATTCATAGAGTGAAGCATTCAACAAGCAAAATTAAATTATTAAACAGGTATTACTGTGCAAACATTCATTTGAAGCTTTTTTGTTTGCTTTGTTGATTAGCAAATGCAGTCTTCAATTTCATGTACAAATGTCTTTATACAAAATATTTAAGTCTTTGAGCTGCGCACTAAGTCAAAAAGGCTAAGGAAAAGCAGATGCAGTTGCAAGTTCCCTGAAGGACCATTCTCACACAAACTTATAACTGGCAAAATATCAGAATCCATGGTGAGGGGAGTAATTGGAAAGCAGGCTGCTGCAGGGATACACAGCAACATTAACAACTTTGCTAACCAAAGTCTAACCATGAAAATTTCAAATATGTTGCTGACCTTATTTGTGTCAGTTGTAAGCTTTCATCCAAAATTTACAAACTGCCCTTGAAACGTGATGCTGGAAAAAGTTACATACAGTAGAATTCGGCTATATCAGGGGTGTGAAACCAAGGCCTTCGTCAAACTCATTAGTGCTGTGGGCTATATTTATGCACTTGTATTTTACGTGGGCCATACAATTTTGCACATAATGATACAATCGATACTTTCATTTACTATTTCTTCAAAGCACTGCGACTCGAAGAAACTTGACATTTTTTGGCTATTACAAGCATGTTGATATCTGGTACCAAAGATTGTGCAGTTGCAAATTTTAACGTTGAGGTGAGATGTGCATCTGTCAACTGAGATCAGAATCGAGACTTGTTTAAGTTCATCACAGAGAACAGTTGTTCACAGACATAAGTACTAGCAAACATTGACATGGTCCTTGATGCAATTCCTTTTATTTGGTTATTTCGGGATTAGTTGGTCCAATGCATGATCAAAGGTTTTGATGTAACCATTTTCAAATTTAGCTTTAAAAACACAGTTGCACTGTAACGCATGTAGTTTCATTTGATGTTTTTGTGGCACCACCTCAGCACTGACAGAAAAGGGTTGCTGAAAATCGCAAATCCAGTTTGCAGATCTTTGAAATCAGTAATCTTTCTTCGAATCCTCATGGACTCTGGTTTTCAACTAGAGGTTGTTACCATTGGCTTAGATTAGCCAATTATTAAGTCGCAATGTCGCGTTACGACTAAAACGTAATAAACGTAACTCTTTCAGACCTAATGCAAGCACAAAACTGACATGACGCGGGATACCGAACGGGTCATCGCGGGGAGGATTTGGCCCACGGGCCGCCAGTTTGACACACCTGGGCTATATCGTAACTTCGCCTACAGCGACGCTTTTTCGTCAGTCCATCTTGTTCGTTTATAATGACAGTTCCAAGTTTTCTAAATATAAGCTCGGCTATGTGGAGCCATCACACATTTTATTTTATGACCGAATAGGAGCGCAGTTAAGCGACCGTTCGTGAAGCCGTGACAGGTTTCACGTGAGAATGGTAGTGGTTTCTTATCAGGTAGTGGTTGCGAGTACTGTACTTTGTTAACCTTGCTGCTATTTATGGGAGCAGTACAGCATCATCACAAGATGTGCAAACCACTGAAGCTCTCGATATTGCTTCCATCAACTATTGTTAACTGAATTCTGGGAATTTTATTCCGTGCTTTGTGGTTAGCTTAATCAGACGGAACAAGTCCAACTACCCCATTCAGGAATAAAAACCTATACAACAAGTCAGGTCACTGTGATTTGTTGTATGGTTTAGAGAGGACTTGGAGGATGAGTATGAAGAAATGAAAACTGAAACTATTGAGCAGCTGAAAGAAGTCAAGGAATCTTTGGCAAAGATGGTTAAGGGTGATGTTTCTTTAGTGAACGAACTCAATGCCATGCAACTGGTAAGAGACGTTGGACTCAATGCTATTTAAATTCAGCAAACTAGTCTCTGCCGAAGTGCTGATCTTGCTGTTGATTTTAAAGGCACGCTGGCCTTGCTGGGAATGCAAGTGATCGTTAACAGATTAGATTAACAACAAAACAAATGTGATCATGCAAACAACAGTGATTGGACAGCAAAACTGCGTGCCGTTGAATGATATTGTCAGAAAGACAACGTACAATAAAAGTTGTGGAGTAACTATGTTTCAGACAAAATTGAGGTTGATATTGCAGGAATGTAGGCACAAAAAATCAAGATAAAACTTGCTATTTTCGCCGCTTTAGAAGCGTGTAGTTGTGGTTGAATGCGAAAAATGCTGCTATACAAAGGGTTCCTAGGGAGTCTTAAAGTATGGAAAGAAATTTGGTCATTTTCCAGCCGGAAAAAAACTTTCGGTATGTTAATATGCAAAAAAGAAATCATTATCCAGACTTGATCTTCTGATATGTATTCTGATAGTTTTATTGAAAATTTTTTATGAGTGCGATAATTTTGACTTTCATTGTATTAACTATTATAGTGACTGATTCGACTTGGGTATGTCATTCGGAAAAGTTAAGTTTGGAAAATACGTACTTTCAAAACTGCGTGGGAACCCTGTATACAGTTCAGCACCCGTTGTTTGCTTTGACTCCGTGCCAGTAATCGTGCTCACTGCGTATTAGATAATACTTTTGTCAGCATGTTTTCTTCATGGTATCATTGGAACAATTGCTGCGATGCACAATATACATATTTGCACAGGCTATTCAAGCTGCTATATCAGATGCGTTTAAAACGCCTGAGGTCATTAGGCTCTTTGCGAAAAAAGAACCTGGTCAGCTTCGAACGAAGTTGAGCGAAATCGAACGCGACTTCAAAGTGGGGAAAATGCTAGAAGACGTTTACAGACAGCAAAAGTTGGAAATATTGGTAGCTGTAAAGAAATTAGGCGAAGAGGTCAGTCATTGTTTTGATGTTAATACGATGTTCGGTTTTGCTATCTAATTTTTGTGCGTATCTATGCTAAACGTCTAGTACTGTAATAGTTATTTTATTTCACCAACAGTTAACTCAAACCGAGCAAGCGTTCATATCGCAACACAGCGGAACGTCCTTAAAGAACTTCCATGAAGTTGATGGTGAATCGCCTAAAGAAACAGTTGTTTTGGCCGCTGCTGAAAGTGAAATAAAGAACACGAAAGCGAGATGAAGAATTGCCCTGCAAGTAAACGCAAACTTGCAGCGTGCTGGACTGCTGTTAAACAACCTGGTACCTCCAACTTCTTCCTAGACTCATCTTGTCATTGACTTTTCCTTAAGCACACTACTGCTCTTTTCACTTCACATCAGTCTTCCAGAACTAATCACAATTTAATCGTATACGGTTTGCAATAAATAATTTATTTTTTTTCTGCAATTACACTGGATAAGATCTGCGCACATTTTCGAGTTCTTTCATTATAGCAAGATCTTTAGCGAGTAGATCCTTTTTTGCGCTTGCAGTCACTTCATGCAACATCAATTCTTTCTCGTTCATGGTCTGAAGCAACTGCAAACCAAATAAAGTTAAGCTGTAGCGACGTTCTCATGAAAATGAAAACGCAAATAGCTTCGACTCCGATCAAACGTGGTTTTAGAGACGAGCAAGCCCGTAACCAGGTACATGTTTAAAACAAAATTTTCTGGGCATAACGCAATTTGTAGGTTACTGCTCCCGTGGCTACGGGCATGGAGACACGACTTCCCTATTTGGCTGTGTACCCTTGTTGACTGTTCTAAAATGTGGATTTGCTTAAAATCACGCAGCTATGGTTGGACTTGACATAAAGTACAAAAATAACGCACATTTCATGCTAAATTTTATGACCGAATTGGAACGCATTTATGGGCCACTCGTTGAGACGTGAGAATGGCATCAAGGATAAGTTTTACACTGGGGCGTGCAGAGGGTGGGGCGACGGCCCCGGGCATCCAAACAGAAAATACAAAACTTACCGTACGTTGAAAAATGCTGTAGCAAGATGCTTTTTCGTATTGCACGACAACTAACACATACTGCACGGACCTGCCCTGAGGGGGGCATGCCACTCCACTGGCCATGGATTGAGAGTGCCAAACGCGACCCCAGCAAAATTCAGCGTTTTTTGACCCGAATCCAGAGCAGAAGTCAAATTTTGAAAAAACGGATCTGGAGTCACATCTTATTTTCGACAGTATGAGTCTCTATGTGGTCTTAACAAAACGAAAGAAGGGTATAGGCAAGATGTGATTTTTGGTTGCATAGACAGTTTTCGGAATTTAAACAGGAGTCGGATTCGCAAATTTGAAAAAAACTCGTCTCGTAGTCGGATCAGGATTCAAAATTTTGGGAACAGTAGCGGAAACGGAGTCTGAAAATGTGACTTCGGCCCCCTCTGGGGCATGCAAATATATATTGACTCGAGAGATGAAGCAGTGCTATCGTTATATTAAAGCTACACCCTATCTCTCTTTCCTATTTGTAGGCTGGCCAATTACTGCTAGCCTATTGTTAATCTGCGACTTGGGTTCTTAAAACGGGAGGCGTGAAACGTTCGCAAGAAGGGTGCGACTATGGCAGCGACATATTGTGGCCTTAAATGAACATCGTAGATATTTGTTTTTCTATAGTTTTAAAACTATGACTTCAAAGTCAATTTATTACGCAATAAAACCATAAACAGTGTTTGGCAGCAATAGCATTCATTCTAGATATTTATTTGTGATGACCAAACTTGTACAGTGTGACGGTTCAATCAGAAATATGTGGAGCCTTAACGTTTTTCTCAATGATTTCACATACCTTGCCGGAGAGTAAAACAACAGTCTTTTCAAGTAGGCCTAATCAGAGTCCTACCTGTACATAATCTGATAGTGTTTCGACTTTCATCAGATGTTAATTGCCACCCCTATCATACAGTAAATTTGAAATCAAGTAGGAAGATTCTTATTATTTCGTAACTGCTGAGGGCAAAAACGACACTGCCATAACTTACATTGTTACTACCATAGCTTACAGATACTTTAGTTCACATGCACTTAAGCTATGGGTGGGCAAACATTTTCTACGGAGGGCCATATTGAAGTTTATTTCTACCGGGGGCCGCATATATTGCATCTATGATCGCTTTAAAAAGCTGCAACAGAAACTTTTTACATTGGCTAGTATAAAATAAAGGTAACAATAGTATCGGCAGGGTAAAAATTCAGTTTCGAATAAAACGTGTGGAATAAAATCTCGAGAATTCTTATCTGATCTTGAAATAAACTATGTACTATCTATGTACGTGTGGCTGCCATTCTCGCCGTAGTTTGCCCACCCAATGTATTCCCAGTCGACTTGATTTTGTTATAGATTTGAAAAATGACTTACATCGCTTACGCTAGAAAGGGCTAGAACAGTGGTTTGCAAACATTTTATAGCATGACCCAAATCCGACTAAGTTCATTTTTAATATCAGCAATCTGCTCTTCTCACGTACCTACGCTACAGACAGACAAGCAGTGGTAACGTTGAAAATACAGTATACAACTCAGGTTTGGTTCGCCTCTCGGCGCGACCCTTTTTGACCCTTCGCCACCATTGTTTGGTTTCGACCCATGCTTTGGGAACCACTGGGCTAGAAAAACTAACCAACCGTCGTGTTAACTGTGACGACACGTATTTCCTAACTTGAGCAGAGCCGTGGTGATTATCGATTGTGGCTTCGTTTTCGCAAACACCCAACCTTTTTCACACTTGTGTAGAGTGGGTCAAGCACATGCAAGTTTGTTAACTTACGATATTGTCTACATCATATTTGTGAAGTATATTGTTAACTCTAAATAACTACAGTAGCTACATACCTAATCATATTTTGGAAGCAAGTTTATAGTGCAAGTGGCGTACAAAAATGCTGCCGCATTCGCATTTCATAGCATTTAATGACATCAGATCAAAATATTTTTCAAACGAGTTGAGGGGCTCTAGCCTTTGCGTTATCAGCTCCATACGTCAACTGGTCGCTCAAGAATTGGACGACAACAGTATCCACGTCTTATACGCGCGAAAGTCTTGTAGACCTACTTCGGGAGTTGATGTCGTAGTTAGAGCAAAGTCGCTACTCGGCTTCGATTGAACTTATGCTGGTGTACATAAAAAATGGGTAAATATAAAAAGCCCAATCATAATTCCGGGCACGATGACTTGCTCAACTGCAATATTGGTCGCAAAAAGCATACTGCAATCTTGCACTTACGGCATCGAGATTTTCACATGCGCATTTGCAGGAAAATTTTACGAGCAAATGGTTGCTTTGATCCAGAATGGAAGCTAAGAACTTTACTAAAACAAACTTTTAAAACTCAACAAATATAGACTTTATATTTGCCGGCTTAAATCTGAACTTATTTATTCAGAAAAAAAAGCGCCAGAAGAATGCACGTTTTATGGATGATGTTTTAAAAACAATGGACATTAAATATTTAAATGTTGAGAATTGGTTGTTGTTGTTTGCCTTCCCTATCAAAATTTCTGGCTACGCGCCTGTCTGCACGTCCCTGGTTTCACTGCACAGTATTACGAATTGTCGCGACTGTAGTCATTTTGATCGATAGTCTTGATGCGTAAATACAGAAACGTCGCCAGAAAGCTTTCAATAAGAGGGCTTTACATTTGTGCGGGGGAGCTTGACGTTCTAAAAATTGACAAAAACTCCACTGATTTATAATGTTTCAATTGGGGGGGAGTTGGTGCTTTGTTTGGAGGAGCTAAGCCCACTAAAGTCCCCCGTGGCGACGGGACTGCGTAAATAACGAAAAGCAGTACCCCATTATGGAAGAAGTATGGCATCGTTGTTTCGTTCAATAGTGTAAATGGTACGAAAGCGGCAATACTTGCAAGATTTCGGTATTCTTACAACGACGTTGACTACAACTTTGAAAAATGAAGAGAAAATAATTTCTCACTTTTTCTTGTCAGAGCATACGCGAAAACACGATACAGTAAGCGGCAATCCTAATCAAAAAACACGTTCAACCCTTGCCAGGCTTTGGCATTTAAAGTCATTTTAGGAACAATTTATTGCAGTTCGCCTATAACGAAGCTTTTTCTCCGTTCACATGAAATGACGTTATATGGCAATTCTACTGTTATAATCCAGATCTGAAAAGACCCCGCTTCCAATGATGCCAGGGTCTTTAATCACAGCAGGTGCTGTCAGGATTGCTGGCAGAGTAAACTAGCTATTCGTCAGGGCCGACACACTTCAGCGCTATCTGTGTATGACTGCAGTGGAATGCTTAGGAGCTAAATCTGTCCGATTAACTAGGTATTTTCCGATATAGCAAATATTTATGCTAAATGTGCTCGATATAATCTTTTTACAAATGGCGCCCCATAACTTCGTCCCACGTGCATTACCTCTTGTGTGTTCAGTCTGTAGTCGATTCCTCTTGTTTTGCACCACGTTTTTAAAGCTTCTTCTTTTTCTCCCAGTCGCCATAGGAGCAAGGTCGCATTCCATCGCATCGTCACATTGCACAAATCGAATTCCAGTGCAGATTGTAGTAGCTTTAGCACATCGTTGGGCTTATCACAAACAAAAGCGACTATTATAAATGAAAAATCGCTCATATGTGAGGAACGCTTTTTGGGTGCGTACATACCTGTGCATTATCTCCTCCCGCGCAGCAGGCCAGCGCACAATTGAAATAAACTTTAGCTTTCAACGAGCTTAGTGCCGCCATCGTTTCCTGAAACTTTCCACTTGGCGTATATTTTGTGTCATTAGTATTATTTTTTTTCGAAAAAGGCAAGATGCACTCTAACTGCTGCAAACAGGCCAATGCGATTTTCCTGTACTTTTGTAAGTTACAAGACAACATAGCTTCCATGGCATATATTTTGTTGCAGAAGCAGTAAAGCAGCCGAGTTGCAATAATGTTGTTTTCTTCAAAGTTTTTACTGATGGAGACATCACTTTCCTTTCGCTCCCAACCGACTTTCTTCATTTTTTTAAAGCATGCTACACAATAGTTCCAATCATTTTCATCGAAATTAAACGCAGTGACAAAACCAGATTGCGCTGCTTGAACATAATGCTCTTCTGCCTGAATCTGCTGCATGGTTGGTAGTGGAAAACACAGTGGAAATTCATCTGTTCTAGGGATTGCTTCTGTATTTGCACTGGTCAACGTTCGTTGAACCTCTCCAAACCATACAGACGCAGCATCATTGTTTCTGATCAATAGATGCAGTTTTGCTATTTTATACTGCATCTCTATATTTTGTGAAAAATACCGTTTCGGCATTTTGGTTGTCGAAATGCAATTACTACTAACTGGTGCTTGGCCTTGTAGCACATGGAACACGAAACTAGGAGTTTCAGCAAAAGTATTTGAAATATAGCTGTCATTTATCGACAACAACATTTCGGCAGTCTTAATGCCAGCACTGATCTTATCAGACAAAACAAACGTTTGAATCAGGTTGTACATGATAAGATGTAGAAATTGCTCTCCGGCTTCATGATCAATAGCTTTTCGTAGAAGAGTGACAGCGATTAGTGTCTGATTGAGTCTAACATGGCTGCATGCAAGTACATTGTACAAGAGCAGAAGTTTAGGGCTGGTAAGCACTCCATTGCCCTTCAGATGTGCAGAGACTAGCTGCACCACACTGTCATGTTTGCCTTTGCCGTAAAGCCGACAGGCTTCCAAATACAGCAGCTCAATGGTGTTAATTGATATGTTTTGTGATGACATCAACTTCACTGAAGACAATTCCTGTTTTATCAATACATCAATGAAAGACGCACCTGGAAACTGTAAAAAACTCGTTTGTTATGCTCAACCTATGAATCGGCAAAATTCCACTTCAAACATCAGAAAGTACCATGTTATTTTTCCAAGATATCTTTCCTGTATCTATCAAGTTTTGAACGCAAGTTACTTTTGCTTGAGGGAGATGTAACAACCATGTAAAGCTGCAGATCACAGCAACCCTCTGAATTGCTTGTTGTAAGATTTCCACTGCAGAAAAAGTGACATTGTGAAGTTATTGCACAGCTGCTGTGTCAACCTAAATGCATTCAACGCGTTGAGGTTCTCAATTTCCAAGCATCTTATGCTATTCATACTAAGAATGCGGATGCCAGGGAACTTCTGCTTTCACACTATTATTTTTTTAACAAGCAGTAAATGTTAGAAAAGCATGATTTTCTTCATATACACTCATACAGTGCATATATGTATATTTACAATAAAACTGTGTCATGATTTTACAATCAATTCATCACGCAAATCTTGTGAAATCAATTGTCTAACAATTAGCAGTTACTATCTGGTTGGCTAAAATACAAGTGTACGAACATATCCGTTATCCAGATAGTGAAAATTATTGATGTGCGAACCAGCCATACTTGATACCAGTGAACTAGCTAATGTTACTTATATAAAGTAGATGCCTGTCCATAGCCAGATCTATTTTTACAATTAAAATACACCCAGATTAGAAACCAGCACTAAACATGAATAAAGAATGTCACCAAGACTAAATGATCTAAACATGAATTGTTCAATCGGTCAGCACTTTAAGTAAAGTGTTTGCTATAATGCTCAGTGACGTATCTATGTAAAATGGCACCCATGGTAAAGTGTTAATGAACGCCCTTTTCAATAATTTAAGTATTAGATACAGGCACAATTTTTACGAAAGACAAACAATGAAGAAAATAAATGTTTCAACATAGAAAATGTGTATTTTCCCTTAAAACGTTTCAGCAAATAAAATTATAAATTATCCATAAGGATAAGAACACACTTCTATACTGATTTATTGTCACTACAGTATAAAGAATACCAAAACATTCAAATATTAACGTTATCAGAATTTATACATAGTATTGGCTGACCAAATTGTAAATCTTACAAAAAAACATGCAACATGTTGCAACTGCAAACGAAAATTTGTTTTGAAATGAATCACATTTAATTTGGATGGTACAATAAGCTACATGTGCAAGAACAATACGACGTTTAAATGTGCTACAGCCAAATCACTGGACAGAAAAAGCTAGCTTACACATGACTAACAAAGCTCTTTTTTCATAAGTTAACTTTTTTGCTCAACTGGTATGGTAACGATACTACTGTAACTGCTGAATTTTTGAGGGCTACCTATGTTCTTTTCCTTAGTCTCTGGACTGGGGCATTGTGTTTAGCTTATTTATCCGACACTACTGGCCATCCAAGAAGTTTCGTAAGCAGACTGCAGCAGTTTTAAGCAATTTGTAAATCTGTGGGAGCTCAACAGCAGTCATTTGCGTAACATGGACTTAATCTCAACCAGATTCCGACTAATATCCTCTTGCCTGAAACTCAGTAGCACGGAGTGATTGAACCTTTCTTATAGCGTGAGAAGGACGAGGTCTTGTTGATGTGGCAAGCGAGCGTTCTTGTTCTATCACAGTGTCTGACCATTGTGTTGTGTCACAATAACACAATTTTGTCATATTGCTTGGTGGTACTGTACTGGCGTAACACACCCGACTTAATGCATTAGATACGGGCGCTGTGTTGATGCAGCTTTGCAGTTGGGGTGCAAAAGAGAGGTTGAATAAACTGTAAGTCACAAATTTTAACTTTTGCCAAGCAATTTTGTGCCCCCTGTAAAATTGGTGCCAACGGCACAAGGGTGTCGGAGCCGCAAGGAGTAGGAGGTTTTGGGTGGAGTCGGATTCCTAACAACAGTAGGAGCCGGAGTCGGATTTTTTTGTCCGACTCCGACAGTACAATTGGATCATTTTTTTACATCACACTCCTAAGTTGGGAATTCCTGTTGAAATGGTACAATTTCTTATGAAACTTTGTTAAAACAGAGAATTCTTGCTGTGTACCACAATTTCCATTGAGTACTAGTTATTACAAAATTCTTGATAGTCAAATTTCATTCACTTTATGTTAAGGAGTTGGAGTTGGAAAGGTTGGACATTTTACGCCCGACTCTACAACCCTGCATGGCACAAGCCATGCCTGCCATACCCTAGATACGCCACTACTAATGCTGCTGGCAAATAAAAGTATCCTAAAATTTTGTTCAGTTTATGAATTTTAAAATACTGAAAAAAACAATTTGACTTGTTTGAAAACCCAGGCCATGTTTAAAATTAAAAAACTTTTGATTCAGTGCTGCTTTAGATATCAGTGTGAAGAAATTTAAAAAATGCAGAGCAAGTTTTAAACAATAATCTTTACAGCTAATCTTGGACCCGTGGTTGTCAAGTACACAATCTGTACCTGTTCTGTTTCAAGCTGCTAAAAATAGCACTTCTCTGCAATGCATGTGCATTCTCCCAACAGATTTCACAACAATGTTTCCAACCAATTGCCCCATAAATCGAAGAATTTAGAGCTATATAAGTCCTTTTACCACGAACAAGGCAGAAAGCATTGGTCAACTGCAATTCTCTTCCTAACAACAAATATTTTTACACAACTTACGTTTTTCAGACCAATTTTTGTGAAGTTGTAGCAGCAGCAAATTGGTAATACTTATTACATCATTACAGGAAACATCCACACATACATGCTTTATGGAAGGTTTTCCAGTAAGAGTTGCTAATACTGCAATGGAGAACATATCATGTTATGATTGCCAAATTAATTTTTATGCATCAACTTTGTTTTGCTGACTTCAAAAAGGAAAATCAACCACATACTCCAGAGATGTAGTCCAAAGAAAAACCTGTTGAAGCCAAGACTAATAACAGACAAATTAGTCACAGTTTAGATTAGACAAAAACGCACAACTTTTTTTTTTTAATGAAAAATGTTTTTGATAATCCAAGCCTGATTTTCTGAGTTCACCTGTTCCAATACTGAAAAAAATTACCTTATTTGATTTTCTGCTTCATTCATCATCTTAATGTAGTCAATAAGCAAGTATTCAAGGCGCAATTGTATACAGTACCTGTTGACTATGTAACAAATCGAAGCATCATCTTGGTGCTGATTAATTTCAGATATTATCATTTTTGTGCTTATGCCATGTTGCAAGTTGAGCAGTTGTAAGAATTTTTTTTAAATCTGACTCTTATGAGTAAATATTCCACACAGCAAACAACTGAATAAACTTCTATTCCAGAAAAAGTGTTGAAACTTAATTTTAAACAAAAAGTGCGGAAAAACAGATGGTTCCTTTACTCAAATAAATGCAGTTTATGGAAGCCCTCAGATATTGAGACACAACCCTTTCATGTGCTTTTCAACACTTTGAGAGCCGACCTACGATATATCTGTACTTTGATTTCGGCCTAAAAAACAGCAGTTTTCGGTTGCCTTACCAACGCCCTAGCTCCTCCGCCGATTGTGCTTAAGAGCTGTTCAAGAGCTCAAATGGATCAGCCAGTCTAGTACATTGCATTCGAAAAAAATTTTTTGGTTGGGGGGTGCAGATTTTTTGTGACTGATGTCATAAGTGCAGTAGTTTAGGGGTCATTTTGGCTCATGTTGCCTGGCCTAGGGCCCAACCACTAGGCCAAAGTGTTTCGCTGAAGTTTTCATTGGAAACTAGGCTTGAGTCCGAGTCTTTTGAGCCTTTGATCGACTTTCTAGCATTTCTGGTTCAAAACTTATGATCTAAAATAAGCAAATTAATTAATTATCTAATTAGTCAAATATTTTGACTAACTTAGATCATAATTTTTGAACCCGAAACCCCAGCAGGTCATCCAAAGTATCAAAAGACTCGGATTGTAGCCTAGTTTCTAGTAAAAACTTCAGCGAAATACT
>JGI24159J19872_10008082_pt1 | contig 13761 bp, 10 predicted proteins | sample Ectturendosymbi4_FD_19872 | JGI IMG/M metagenome (IMG submission 19872) | reverse complement strand
CTTCGCAATGACGAAACCACTCTTTTAATTGTGTTCGCCTTTTAGCTTTACAAAGCTTACTTAAGTCTCATTTGCAGAGTTCATATTGCATGTTGCTACGTTGTACGAGCTAATCTTTAGTGAGAATTTTCTATGATCTAGCGTAAACGTAGTTGCACATCTGCACAGGATGAGGTGTCATTTTCTTACAGTTTTTGTGGTAGCGTGGTCTTATGTAGGATCAAGCTAAGATGGCATGTTCGTATCTTCATGCAGACACCGGGACGCTATCGATTTACCGGCAATCAACTGGGCGGTTTCGACAGGGCAAAAGGAACCGCCTTCAAACCGAACTTCTGTGGCAGCGTTCAGGAAACCTAGGGAACGTTTGGCAGCAACTGCACATAAATTTGTCGGTAGGTGAAGTTCAATCGCGATAAACACTGTATGAACATTTGGAAAATGATGTTTTTTCTGCTTTATCAGACTGATGTAATTTCGATTTCCTGTAAAATCCACTTTAAAGTTCTTTCATACGTTGACGAAATATAAGCAAACGATGAATTATGTGTGAAACGCTCTGTTATTTGTGCAGACTTACTTTAAGGCTGGACTTCTGTTTTACGGACCATGTGTGGAAATGCTCTCTGCGCACATTGCTTTTTTTCTTCATTTAAGCGACTGTTTCAATTTTAATAATTATCGGCATCTTTGTCTATTTGTCATCAGCTTTGTCAGGCTTTTAGAGTAAAAGCTTAGCTAGTCAACGTTGCTAGGTCTCAGTTGCACTTCCGATTATTATTTCTGTGTTGTGGTGCAATAAGTGAGGTTTGTTTTGGCAGCCGCTTGACAACATGGAAATTGTAATTGAAGCAGCGAGAGGAGATGGCTGGATGGGGGACATTGCAATCGACGACGTGAAGCTGGAGTTTGCTGAATGTCGTAAGCAATTTGGTTTCAGTGATGCAGGAGTTCCCAACCTGGGGTACATGTGTTCCTAGGGGTACGTTTTCCTATCTGAAGGGGTATATTTGAGGTTAGCAATACAAGGAAAAATATATGTTTTTATTATTCATTTATGGATATTTATTTACGTATCAGTGAATACCAGAACCGCCGCCAAAATTTTTTCAATAGGGGGGCTTTATGTTTCTGCGGGGGTGGCTTAACACTCTAAAAATTGACAAACTCTCAACTGATTTATAGTGTTTCATGTTTCAATTTGGGGGGCGTGGAGTTTTGTTTGGGGGGCTGAACCCCCAAAAGCCCCCCCGTGGCGACGGGACTGGTGAGTACTATTTTCAAAAATCATTACATGCTTATTGTTAATTATATTATCTTTAAGACATAAAACTTAGTCTATCTATACAGTTCTAAAAATGTAAAATTTCTGTTGAAAGTTCAGTGGGTTTTGTTATTTTACTCAGTCTTTTTGTCATAAGAATTTCAGGGGTAGCCTACATGCTCATCTGTCGAAATGCTGAATGGGTACATGGTCAGAGAAAGGTTGGGAACCTCTAGTTTAATCTTGAATATCGCTGCTGCATAGACTTCCAAAATTTAGTCGGACTGAGGCAGCATAGATTCTGTTATTCGAGTCCGAGAGAGAACTTTGGGTGATTCTCAGTGGTTTTGTAAGAAAGTACTTGCGACAAGACACTGAGAAAACTGAGAAAGAATGACGCGTTTTAATATTATCAAACAAAATGAGCCACAACCCTACAATGCAACAGATTTATATTTCCCCTGCGTCTCTCACGCCAAAAGCATCGTTCGATTTTTTTTCAGCAATTTTTAACTGCACTTTTGACACCGGTTTGTGTGGATGGATGCAAGACGTCGAACAGGACAATTTTGACTGGACGAGAACGAATGCATTGACGCCAACCCCCAACACCGGACCAAAGTCGGACCACACTAACTCGAGTATGCGTTACTATTGCTGCTAGGTCTGTTGCAATGTGGAAAAATAGTGCAGACTCATCGACCAGAATCGAACTCAAAACTTTACGTTTTAAGCACAAGTGCGATGTGCATTTTTGCCGACCTATGGGCAGACCATCATCAGGGCTGTGGACATAAAATAAGCTAGCAGTCGTCCTTGACAGCTTGATTTTCATGAAGAATTTGTGCACAGCAGTAATTTGTTGAGACAAGCGTGAAGTCGAACGATGTTCTTCACAGATGTATCTCCTGAAAGACTGCTTGGCTAAACAATTCGAATCCGCTCAAAAGGCCGTGATTTTATTTTCGAACCATCAGCGGCTTCATCTGACGCGCTGACGACGTGGTGAAGGGTTTCGTGAAATCTATATTCCATGCATCGTAGGAATCACTGCAAAAGCGCATAGAATTGCCTGGAGTCGATGTTCAGCATGTAATTTGCTTGAAGTATTTGCCGTGATACAACTCAACCATTATGGCTTTACGTACCTGCAAACGCATTTTAAACACGTCTTGTTTATCTGCATCTTGCATCCCTTGCTACGCCTTACAAAAGAAAGCTGAACATTTCCATCTGAAGGCTAACCACACAACATGCACTGACATGATCAGGGGCAGGTACAACCAGCCCGGTAAATATAGGAGTGCAGCTGCAGCAGCGGCGTTTTAAAACTCTGCATTCGTCATGCAGCAATATTTAAAGCAGGGGTGACGAACCTATTTGCTATCGCGGGCCACTTTGTCAGTTACCGCTGAGTAACAGGGCCGCACAACTTTTTAGTCATACTATGAAACCTGTTAGTTCAAGACTGCTGGTCTCGCCTGAATGCTTCGCGGGCCCCACGAAATTCTTTTGCGGGCCGCATGTTCGTCTCCCCTGATCTAGAGCTTCCTTCACCGATCTTACCTCGTAGGTCGTTATTTGTCAGAAATTTTTTCCAAACCCTTTTAATGCCTGCAGAAGCCACGATCGAAATTTTGAAATTATTATCGGTCATAACTTGCGAACAGGTTGCGTTACAGAGTCAGTGAATACATCCTGTGAAGACATACTGGGCTATGAAGACAGTCCAATATTAATATCATGATGTAAATTGCTTGATACAGACGATATAGAAAGTTTTCGCAAGCATGAAATTCGTATTTTTAAGGAATGCTTTTCAACAAACGTGAAAAACGTGCTAAAAGTAAAGTATATTTCCATAACTTAGTTCTCGATTTTTGCGATGTGCCTGGAAGTAACTACTTTCTTTAGCAAAATCCAAAATTTTAAACTAGCATGCACGTGTGTTAAGTGTTGGAGGTCACACTTGCACTTTTGCACCAACAAGCAATACGTTTATTTCTCTATTAACTAGAGGGCAAAATAACAGAGCTATGAGCATAACTCATATGTGTAGAAGTTGCAATGTGATCCCGTCTCCCACGGCTTTTCTATATTGTATTGAAAAAACATCTGATTTCTCACAGGCAGTAAAACGAGCTTGGTTAAATACAACACAAGCTACAAAGCCGTGTGAAGGGAAAGGCTTTATTTTTCTTATCAATTGTTGCAAAATGCGATCTTTTCTTAAAGGAAAACAGTTTTTAAAAGTTACTTCCGATATTATGAATAGAAGTCATCAAAACTGATTTCTTTCTCTCCACAGGTCATGTTGTAGGCTACTACCTGTTCACGGAAACGTCGAAGCCTCGGGAAAAGGGAGACAAAGCCAGACTGATCAGTCCGATGGTTCACCCGGGAGGGAATCCCAGTAAGAGATGTTGCCGCGTGTTACGTGCGAAACGCAAAGTTCGTCAAACAAAACGATGCTCTGTGTGTGAAACCGAATTGTTCACAATGAGTCTGATTGACGGCAGTGTCCTCATATTAACAAAGCGTACACTTCTCGTCGATTGGAACCACAACCACAGTGACCACAACCGTTCGTGCTAGAGAGTGAATTGGGTGTCCCGTGTTTTCTGAACATCTGACACACAACAATCTACAGGTCTTGAGTATGAAAGGAAATCTATAAAACTTTTCGTCAATGACCGATGTGTCTCTTCAGTTAAGCAACGTTGAGCCTGGTTAGCTAAGAGTTGCGGACGCTGACAACACTCTTTAGTCACAGAAGAACATAAGCTATGCTTGTTTTTCATTTTATTTAGATTTCAAATCAATATGATTCTCCTGCTCAACTCCTCGTTTAAAAATTGAGTTCCTTTTAGTTTTTTTTCGTGAAACAAAGTACTTTTACGCAGCACAGGCTTCACGTCACACAACAAACGTTCTGAAAAATTCTGTCGTGCTTTCGGAAGCGACTGCAGCGCTTTCTCTTCTCATCATGACTTTTAATTGCAGAAAAGTGTCTTCATTTCTGGCACCACGCCTATGGCAGCCACATCGGATTTCTGAATGTCTACAAGAAACCGCGAGACCACAAAGATCCATACTTACACACTTTGCTTTGGTTTCATGGGCGTGACGAAGGAGATCAGTGGCTTTATACAAGCGTAAATGTTGAAGATAACTATCCTTATCAGGTGAGATCTTTATCTTTCGTCTCTATTTTTGCGAGAACATTTGCCATATTTTCATCCTATTTCAATTTTTGCTGCTTCGTATTTGGTAAAGTAGTTTTTCCGCAAACATGAAGCTTACTTCAAAATCTAATCGCAATAACTATGTTTGGCTTCGGTTTTAAAATGTTACAACCGCTTTCCTGGTTGTTGCTCATTGCCGAAAGATCGTATCGACTGTTCGACGTTGTTAAAAGCAACATGACCCTACTGCCAGTGGCGTAGCCAGCCAAAAAATTTGGGGAGACCAAAATGTTTGATTTTAGGCGAATAACACCATTTGGTTTGGAAAAACGCCACTGAAAGGGCAAAATGACTATATTTTCTAAAAATTTGGGGAGGCATGGCCCCTTTGCCCCCCTGGCTACGCCTATGCCTACTGCCGGTCCGCGAGCCAATTGTGGCTTGCAGACTCTTTTTTGATCTGCAAATTGGAACTCCGTTTCTTTTTTTGACTGACATGTTTCAGACTGACAGGGAATAGTTGAGTAAACTATAAAACCCTTGCATAAAAAATTTAAAAGGTGAATTCTCGCAAAAAAGAAAGGCAAAAGAAAGAGCACTCCAGAAAAAACGGGGGGAAATTACCTATTTCATTGGAAAACCTGCTTAGTATGCCAGAAAACAGTTTCAACATGCTTAGTATGCCAGAAAACAACATGCTTAGTATGCCAGAAAACAGTTTCAACTGCAAAAGAATACTACGTCATGAGTCATTGGGACACTCTTCATAAACAATTTTTGAAGAATTTAAAGAAAACTAAAGCAGGAACGTTATATACAGAATCTCAAAGACAATGAGGAGAACAAAGTTTATTTTCTAAACCTCGTAAAATACCGAATCTAGGTATAGAATTCAGATCTTCATATAATTAATTTGCCTAATTTGCCAGCAACAACTACCTGTCCGATACAACAATGGACATCAGACTAAACCCAACTGCTTCTGATGATCCGCTTCAAATAAAAGTTGGGCCGCGCTGTTCTAAACCATATGAAGTGTTTGAAGCTTTAGCTTATCTAGCACTTGGCTGACCGAAGTATTTTTCATGGGCCTTAAGAAAGTTGGGTTTTTGAGTTGCAAATGCCAATGAACAGTGCTTAGCACTGCTTAGTTAGTGTGACAAAATTTTACGGGTTAATATACGGAAAGGTTGAGGGGGGAAATTTTCTTCATTTCGGAGTAAAGTATTTGAAACAATTTCAGGAAAAACAATTTGTGCAACGTCAAAACGTTGGCATTTCATAAACGTTTTACACAATGAAACAAAAATGCTTGATTTGGGAAAAGCCAAGGGCACCAAAATCTTGTTAGCAATTCTAACTTAACACCAAGTAACCGATGAATCACGAGCACCGTGTCATGAAAGACTCGAAAATTAAAGCTGTTTACTTTAAAACAGAGAGAACGAACATAAGCTTAGTGCTTGTTGATGACGATAAAGCTGTTTATCGCTTATTTTGGCCACAACGGTTAGACATGGTTTACTTTGCACGATTTCAGCAAAATACTCAGGTGTCGCCCTTGATCTTGATTTACATCTTACTTTTTCGTGTCTAAATCCCCGGCTTTCAGTCAAAAGCTTTCGCTTGAACTTTGTCGAAGGCATGAATTTTAGAAGCCACAAAGCCCAGTGCGGTCTAAATCTACTGGTTTTATCCTGTCTGTCATACGACGGCCCGTGGCGTTTCTCACCATCTCGGAAATAACTACTTTTCCTGTTTCTTTCTCGCAGTTGTTGCCTGATGCTGCGTCAGCTGATTTTGGGAGATTGCGCTGTGCTTTTTTTACATGACCACTGAACTTTAAAGCAACGCAATTTAGGATTTGCACCAAAATTTGCAAAACTAGGCAGTTTTTTTATTTCTGCTGAATTGTTATGTCTCAACATAATTTTTTCTCTGCGTGAAACGCACGGAATCATCCATCTAATGAGTCAGACGCGCATGCATTGACTAAGACAGCACCTTTTGTTCCAGGACACTAATCTTTGGACAGGGATTTAGTTTTTGGCTTCCAACGCCAGTCGATCCCGGACATAACAGAGTAGAAATTGATTATAATTATTATAATCAATTTAGCAAAAACGTGCATTTTAATCGGCAACCAACTTTACGCTTGCTCATGTTAAATTGGAGCTGAACTTCCGCACGTCGCCAAACAAAAGTTGTTGCAACACACGTCCCGCTGATGGTGACACACGTCCCACTGATGGTGACACACGTCCCGCTGATGGTGGCACAAGCCCCGCTGATAGTGGCACACGTTCCGCTGATGGTGGCACACGCCCCGCTGATGGTGGCAGGCTTAATTCGGCAAACTTCTGAAATTTTCGGAAAATATAAATCAAGGGACTCGTCCTTGTCTGCAAAAATAAATCTGAACACATCAGAAAACAGCAGTTGTACATGCAGGTATTATACTGCTCCGTATGCAATCTAGCCTTTCCGCACGGCTTTGACTCAAACGCTGCCTTTACTTTCACAGATCGTCTTCGAAGGTATCCGAGGAGCAGGTATTCTCGGCGACCTTTCCATCGACGACGTCAGCCTCTCAGACGGTCCGTGCAATTCGTGCTGCGGCGACATGTTCTTCCGCTGCGGCAACGGATTTTGCACGACGAGCGTCAATCGTTGTGACGGAGTCGACGACTGCGGCGACGGCAGCGACGAATCGGCGTGCGGAAGTGAGTTTCATGAATCAAAATCTGTTATCTTGCGTTGGTTGGTTTTCTTTCTCCTTGTCGTGGATTATATTGGCTTAGCTACGTTTCTTCAGTAAAACTGCTTTGCTGTGCCTGTAAGTGCTGTCTGATAGATGTAAGCCAAATGTTAAACAGTATAAGCAAANATAACGTGAGTAANATTGCAAATAATTTACTTTAAACTTCGCAATCATGTCGACTACTGTTTGCACATCGTTCACATCGTGTGCAAAACTTTTTCTTTTGTACCTTTTTTATCGTTAATCCAGGGTAGGCACGCCAAACGCACCAGTGCTGGTTAATACAATCGCGTGTAATCATATGAAATTGTTATCACACCAAATCACATGACGTTGGTATCATATGCACATGAAAGTGTTATCACACCAAATCATATGAAGATGGTATCATAATCACATAAAATTGTTATCACGCCAAATCATATTATGTTGGTATCACAATCACATGAGACCGGTAAAAACCTCTGCGACAAGATCGTCGTCGGGAGCTAGCGATAATATGATTTTTGCGGATGAATAGGATGTTTGGCAGCAACGAACCCCTGCAAGGTTGCTCAACCCCAAAAACAACACACGAGATTGATGCGAGAAAGGTGTGTTTCGTCTGGAGGGCTGAAAAATTGAAAACCCTATAGCTTCTTCACTTTTGACGAAAAAAACTAGCGTTCTAACTTTCAACAGAGCTGCATCAGCTTGTGACACAACCCTGCTTTGACGAAAGCGCAGCTGAAAAAGCGGGAAGGCCGTGGCTGCCACGTCGGTTATTATCTACTCTTCTAACCGCCTGTTTTGCCTCAGGTTGTGGTATTCCGCAAATAAAGCCGCAAACGAGTTCATCATTTGGAATCGCCACCGACTTGGGGCTGACGGACATCTCGAAGCCACCGCGGAGCGCTCTTCGCGATGAAGATTTCAATGCGGTGAGATTATACAATCTTTGAAGATGTCAGCGACAAATGAAAGCTCTGTCTCGAAGTACCTGTTTACGTGACATCCCTTACAGCTCTATACGCGCCTTTCCTGTTGTCCTGTTGTGGATTCGAATTGCGTGCTATCGTCGTTTTGCTGGCTTAGGATGGCAAAATTTGTGCACCATGGGTGTCTTGCTCAGACACAGTAAATCTGGCGGTTTTCAGCTGAAAACACACTACAGTGCTATGCACTGGCTAGTAACCGTGTTGTTCCTGTCTAACATCAACGCAGGTACAGGTGTTCCTCTGCAACTAGATATATTTTAGTTGGTGCGTCAGACTCACTCTGACCAACGAGTGGCGAAAGTTCAACTCACGCTCACGTTTTTTGAGATACAAACCAGGTCGGGATTTGAAAGTAAATCTGTGCAGTGATTAACAAAAATTCTACCCAACAGTTGACACACAAAAACATGCGTGTTGCACTGAAGAAAGATGACTAAAAGCTTTAATTGCGAAATTGCGCGAGAAAGAAGAGCAAGCACAAAAACGCATTCAACTGATAATAATTCACATGACGCGAATACTGTGTGAATGGTTTGTGCCCAGCAGGAAATCTCAAGGAACAGTCCATGAAATATAGTTCCAATCTGTTTACGCTTGTCCACATACTTTTGGCCACTGGCCTGAGCACCATCAAGCAACGCACATTTGCCTGGCTATCACCAGTGGCGTAATTAATGGTTCGAGTCAGGGAGCAAAACATAACTGAAGGGGGCACACTGGCCACCGTAGCGGAGCCGCTAACCATCACTCAGAAAAAAATACCAGAAATGATAGTGAATCGGGAGGTTTTGGATATTTCTACCAGCTAAAAACACGAAAACACCCCGAAAAACGCAAAAAACGGCCAAGTATGAACCAGAAGAACACTAACTGTGAAAATTTCAGCTAAAGGAGGCCCAGTTTTTACCTTTACCTCGGCTCGCCACCATGCCCCTTCGTCAATTACGCCGCTGGCTAGTATCACTTCGGATTTTCTATTAGTTTTTGTTTCGTCGAATCTGCTCCTGTTTGCTTCGAACACCAGAACACAACGAAGTGTTCGCTTTGCATTTGAACAGACGAGGTCGAATTTCTCTGGAGAGATCAAGAGGCTGAGAATACCAGTGATTTTGCCGGAAAAACAGGCGAAGAGGATCTTCTTGCCCGATCTGCGTTGGACGCAGTTGGCGCAACCAAATACTGGGGTCAGGACCGAAAATTTGTTAGTTCCGCGAAAGGGTTGGAGTCCCAGGCCGGAAGTTTTCACCGTCAGGAAAAAACGTGCAGCTGGTGCTCGAAAGCACAGAAAGAATACCGTGCTTAAAGCAAAACTGATTGAACAAGAAAATGGAACGAAGAAAGCCATAAACAAAACAAAAGCAGACCCGAGAAGGAAAAGTCGAATGCCGGAGGTCATTCCCCACTGGAAATGGATGATGATGAAAGAATCATTGAAGCGTGACAGAACGGAAAACCGGTATTAGGAACCTTTCCTTTGTTTGTTTCATTAACGCAACAGACATAATTCAAAGTTAAAGACAAGCATTTTAAAAAATACTCATTTTTCAGATTGAATCATTTGACAAGAGGCATTAAATGTAATGTTTTCTTTGACTGATCTCTTCAAACAGTCATTTTGTTGAAGCGGACATCACTCTAGTTATAAACAACATCTGTCTTTCGCCCAGGTTTCCAAATGTTAAATGTACTGTAGTTGAGAAAAAAAACTGATTAATCCATGAAGGACACTTTGCAAAAAATTTGCCGATCTGCATTACTTTTTAACAGCGTAAACATAGAAACGTACTATTCTGTAGTTTCATCCATGATTATCCAAAAGTAATCTAACATCTTTACCATTCCCAATACCACTTACGCAACCATGGAATACTTTGTAAAAATTGCATAATCCAGTGCACATTTCCTATGCGTTACCGCATTATTCTTGGTTCCTTGTGAATGATGTCCTGAAAAATAACAATTTCAATTACATGTTGAGTATCGGGATTTTAATACGGGGTTTACTCCTGGACCTTCAGTTGCAGCTGACCGGGTGGCTAAAATTTGCTCTAACGAATTCATAATTGCACAGTTCATTGCCATTGCAGAAAAAGCTGATATATTTTTTAATGCCTCAAGGCCAGATGATCTTAAACTAAAGCAAAGTTCTGAAAATTAACATTTGAGGTTGTTGAAATGGCGGTCAGAGTTTGGGTACAGTACATTTGTTTCTATTAACAGCCACAACAAGCAAAATCACCACAACATTTTGTTTACTGTTTGAGCATTTACTGCTTTTTGCAAGGCTGAGCGAGAATGTTGTTGAAAGAAGAAAGCTGAAAATTTTCAGTGAAACACTGCTGGGTCAAGCTCACTCTAGCAGTATTCTACATAAAAACCCTTTGCAATACTTGCAAAGTTCCACTAAAGTCTGTAGATGCCTGCATTATCGGTTTCAATGCCTGCATTATCGGTGTTTTTTCTAGCTGAGTATTAATTATGCATTATCGGTTTCAATGCCTGCATTATGCCTGCATTATCGGTGTTTTTTCTAGCTGAATATTAATTATCGCCAAATAAAATCAACTCAACTCAACTCTACAAGATTTAGTTAAACGTACCTAATGATTGTTTTCTACAGATAACTTTATTAAATTACTTTAGGGCCAGGCTAAGTGGATCAACGTGACCAGCGAAACTGGGATGCTTTATTCCCTGCGTCCTAGTCATGTTTGGTTACATTAACCCGGGTGTTCTATATTTTTTAAGTGTAACCAACTGCATTACGAGCGTTTTGAAAAGAACCCCACTATAACCTTTCTGCGCAGGAAAAGTCTGCTCTATCGATTGAAGAGATCGGCGCTTGCTCGCATTACTGGCGGAAGAATACCTGTTCAAAATAGTTGGCCTTGGCAGGTAAAAGAGCGCGACATCTTGACTGTTTGTTTGATTAGAATTAAGCATTGAAAATGACCAATGTCGATTAGTGCAACAATAATTTGCGTTCTTATCGATGCAGCTCTGTTTTGGCTTGTGCAGGCCGCGTACTACGTCACAGACACGAAAACCGGTTCGCATTTCTTTTGCGGAGGAACATTGATCGACAGATATTGGGTGGTCACCGCCGCTCATTGCCCCCAGCTGTGAGTGTAGTTTTTCTTATCTGCTCTCTATACCAGTTTTTTCGAGGGAACTAAGTTTTTATTACTTTAGTTTGGTGTATATCTGCCGTCCATACCTTCTTTAGAGATTGTGCGATTTTATTAAAGCAGCCAAACGCACAGCGACCAACAGTGGCGGCGTATGTCTTCTGCTTTGAGGCTCGAAATATGTCTATAAACTTGCTTGGCTTTGAACCAGAGCTGGCCACGGGTTCGGAATACCAGAGTCGACTCCGACAGGATTCTCCGTTTTTCCGAGCCAAGATCTGGTGCCGGAGTTACAAATTTGTGAAAAACCGAACCCTGATCCGGGGTCACTTTTTGTTTTCGACAGTATCAAGAGTCCGCGTGGTGTTTATGAATTGCAACTGCTTGCTTACAAAAATTGAATAATTTCAGTTGCATCGATGTTTTCCGGAGTTTGAACAGATTCTCAAATTTGAAAACATTTTGGACCCGGATCCGAATTAAGATATTTTGGAATAGGAGCGGAGTCGGAGCCCGAATATGTGACTTCGGACACCTCTTGATTTTACCGGCAACAGAGTAAAACAAAGTTTTGTGATAAATCGTGTTTTTTTTCCTTTGACCGCTAACTTTCCTTTTTCTCTAAACTTTGGAACGCATCACGTAATGCTGTCAATTAATGAAAACCTAATGCTTGCAGTTAAAATCATGTTAAAGTGAACGTTTTGAATTTTTGATTTTACAAGCTATTTCAACGCAAAGCAGCTTGGCTTGGTTATCAACCAATGACAAAGTTTTTTTTTTAACTTGCTGTTCAAATGAAGTGCAGACCTTTATTTCCAGGATCCAGTTGTGTCGTGTCTTGTGCTGTACAACGTTTGCCGAATCAAATTTCGTTGAAAGAAGTTAGAGCAATGATTGTGGTGTTTGCTATTTTGTTTGTAAAAAAGGTTTATGAGCTGGAACTGTATTCACATTCAACATGCACGTCTTGTCTTGGGGAAATAAATTAAGCTTGAAATTCAACAAAAAAAACGTTTTTTGTTGTAGGGTCGTTGGATAAAACTAAACATCCGTTTGGTTTCTCCCTTCGCCTGCTATTTGTTTGCACTCAGCATCATGCGGCCGGCCATAGTGGTTCTAAAAATAATCTTTTTCAGAGGAAATGAATTGAGATCTGCATTAGGTTATTTTGGTCATTTTCTGAAGAGGAAAGACCACCATGAAAGCAAAAGTTGTGAAACTTTCAAACTCACTGAAAAAGCTCAACAAATGTGGGCACTGAATATCTTATTTGAGTTTACCTGGGTAATCCTGAGAATGTAGGCGATTGTTGCAGGGGCGGAGACCAGACGATAGTTCTCGGTGACCATGATCTTTTCGAAAATGAAGGGACGGAACAGGAACTGAAGGTCGAGGCAGTTTACGTGAATCAGATTTATCAGTTCTCCGATGATCTCGTCGGCGACATTGCGCTTGTGAAGTTAAGGTAACGAGATCGATTTATCTTTGATGGTTCGATCAAGGTCTTCCGCTTCGTTTACGTCACATCCTACTCGTAAGAAATCGAGCGATCGTTTTTCGAGCACTTGTATAACAGCATGTGCAAATTGACAAATGCTGACTATCGAAAATAATATTAGTCGATATTATTGTCGACTGAAGCCTGCCACAGGTATTTTGAAAGACCTGACCAATTTGTTTCCAAGGTGTGGTCAACTGTAACATATTTTTTTCACATTGCTTTCATTTTGCAATCCTCTTTGTATTTACCTGAAATAGAGGAGGGATTCATGGGCCTCTTTCCAAACCTTTTGCTTTCAACTACCGCTTCTCATAAAAATAGTTTAGGAAGTTCAGATTAAACCTTTTTAAATTAAACCTTTTTCCAATAGGACAATTCATCCGCTTCTTCATATGTTTCGTTTACCACTGATCATAATTTACACTTTCTTTCGCTGCAAAGAAGATTGACAGAGCAGTGAGCAGAAAGTACTTTTATTGACCACCATTTCTTCAGCATAGGAAATTAAAAGCTCTTGTCGGAATAGTTACCTTTCTGAAGCGCAAACGAACCGTGGACGGTTTTTAAGACTGAACATCTCTTCCAAGTTGCTCATTGAGCCAAGTGCTGGTTCGGTACGTCACGTCTCGCCGGAAACAATCACGCAGTGCCGTGCCAAGGCAACCCCGTAACCCCCGTTCGGGGGAGCCCGACCATTCTTAGGGGCCCCGCAATATATATTGTATTAGTAAGGTAGAGCCGCCTCTCCACTCTTGGCTTTTACTCTCCTGGTTTTTGCCCTCAATGCTGAGCCGGTAGATTAAGGATGTGATATCACGATTCCTTAATTTCGAAAAAGAATTACGGACGTTCGGACACTATAGCAGTATTTTGTAAAGTTGTGGTTACGTCAGAACAAGGCCAATTGTTAATAAAGTCTTGACCTTCCCCACTTAACTTCGA
>JGI24159J19872_10008080_pt1 | contig 13762 bp, 13 predicted proteins | sample Ectturendosymbi4_FD_19872 | JGI IMG/M metagenome (IMG submission 19872) | reverse complement strand
GTGCAGTGAAGCCATTGCACGGCACCCCAAGCCAGGCGAGATCATGAATGCGAACCACGGCGCAATTCCCAACAACAGAAGCGAAAGTGACTGTGGCGTTGGTGCCGCTCTCAGCAAACTTCCATCCCCCTGAAACAATATTGCAAAAGTGTTTATGATGTTTCCCAGGCTTTGCATCTTCCTACAATTTGTAAACTGTGACATGTTTACAGTGGCGTAGCCAGCCACAACATTTGGGGGGGTCCAAAAAGATTGCGGAGGCAAACTGTTTGATTTTAGGCGAATAACCATTTTGTTTGGAAAAACGCCTCTCAAAGCATAAAATGACTATATTTTCTAAAACCTTGGGGGTGCCAAAGGGGCCATGGCCCCCCTGGCTACACCTAAGCATGTTTAGCGTATAGTAATTTGCTTCACCCAACAACGAAATGTTTTAAACAGAAAAACAGTCAACTTGGCTAACACGTAGGAGGGAGCACTAATCAATGGACAACAGACACGTCCTGACTTCTTCTTTGTTCTGGTAAAGTAGAAAACGTCGTAACAATTGTCCAAGCCTTCTACAGGCAATTGCAGTGATGACGTTCTTTGCAACAGCAGTTTCAAAACACACTAGAAATAGATTTGAATTAATCTAAATGCAACTTAAGTGACCTACCCTTTGCTTGAAAACTGGCAGTGCACAATTGGAGAGGTGCAGATGCCTTAGCATTCAAATGCTTGAAAAGCTACTCACCGTAACGGATTATGCACGGAAACACCAAGGTACTGACGCACTCTTTTTAAGTATGTTCACTAAAAGTTTTCAGATTTTTAAGCCCTTTGTCAGTGTCGTTCCACTGACAATTAACCTGTTGCCATTCGATGATCATATGAATACGGTAAGTGAAGTTCAATCACCATTTGATTATTGGGTTGATCGAAAAAATGCTTGTTTGCCTTCTTTCAGTTAAATTAAAATCCAGTCAAAAATAAAGTTCATCTCCGAAACCCTTTCAATTGATCAAAGCATGTTGCGACTCTCTTCACCGCCAGCAATTAACCGCTTGATTTTTTAGATTGAAAAGTTGTTTGTTATTGGTGTATCACAACCAACCACGTAACGGTGATACTACTTCATTGCTTTCCGATCGATTTGCTGAATGTTTAAACCTCTTCGCATACATTTTCTTTTTCAAGGATTTCTACCTTTTTCTTCGTTTCCATTCCCATTTAAAGACCAACATGAATGAATGCTCTCTTTCAAAAGATTTAACGACAGATAAAAAATTTCTTTCGCTAGTTTAGCTTCACCTTCTTTCAAACAAGCACCCTGAAGGTTGCATTTTTTTCTGTTGGCCTGCAGCTCAAGTTCGTGGTGTTTGACTAAATATGTTCTTACGACCACCACAGTCTTAACCAAGATATAACTTCACCGCACAGTCAGATAAGTGTAATTTGATTTCATAATCGCTTGCATATATACCAGTCAAGATAGTTAATAATGTATAAGAAATTCAATCTCCGAAGACATCTTCAATAATATCTTTATAAAAGCCAAAGGCAAATTTACAAATCAGTGTAAAGGTCTTTTCAGGGAAAGCAACAAATTGGTGAGCATAGTTTGATTCTCTTAGAAATAGTAGTCTACTTCATTTCCACTCATTTCCGTGCAAAACTGTCTTACAGTAAATAGTAAAATAAACTTTGCGGATATCAACAGATATGTAATAATGTTATTAGATGAAAACCTTACCGGCCGTATTAAGGACGTTAACCCACATATGCGACCAGGAAACTAAATCAAGCGAAGTTAAACGTTTCTTCACCACAGCCAAGTCAGCAGGGCTAGATTCCGCTAGCGTCGCTGTGGAGTCGAGTTCTTGGCAGAATCTCAAAGCAATTTGGTAAGATGGAGCTGTTGTGTGAAAGGGTGAATAGAAGGCTTTTTCGTTAGAAATGGCCCACTCTGAAACATAACGAAACATGCGCCAAAGCTCATCGTCAGATCAAATGTAATCACTTTTCCGAGATCCTTGTGAGACTAGTTTTTAAGTCACATTTATTGTTACATTTAATCCAGACAAATATATTTGTCAAATGTTCGGCTTGGTGCATTGCAAAGAGGATTGCTTTAACTTCATGTATTCGGTTGAGTTTAAGTTTTCTGGTGTTACCATCGATAAACATGAAAGACTGAAAACTCTATCGCATTTGACAGTGATGCCATGAGCTTGTTTTAACGTAACAGTGTTTTCATAGAATTTCTAAATATTTTGTGATGACGAGTTGCCGAGACTTTAAGTAGATCTAACTATACCAGGCCCTCAAGCAGCTCGGACAAATTAATACTTAGGCATTCAAAGCTTATTCTCGAGCTAACGTTTTTAGCTCGCATCGGATTGAATGAATTCATTCACAAATAAACAACTGCAACCTGTTGAAAACACAAGACGTTCTATAAGCAAGGTTGATGATTTTTTCTATATTTTTAAGCGTGTTTAATTAAAGTGTGGTTGATGGTTATTGTTTGTATAAATATATACATGTATATATAGAGAGGGTCTTTTAAGGAAAATATTAGGTACCCGGTATGGACCTGTAGGGACCCGATTTTTCTGATTCTAGGGACCCGATGATAATTTTCTCTGATTTTAGTGATCCGATTTTCAATTCTAGGGACCGGAATCGGGTCCATAAAACACCCAAAAAAAACTGATGTGTATATGTTTTTTACGGATATTTCTAAGCTCACACTAACTTTTTATGCATGTAAAAGCGACTTGTTTTGTAACAGCTACAAAACTGCAGAATATTAAAACACGAGCATTGCATGGCCGACAAAATGAAATAAAACATGTTTTCTCTCAGGATTCGCAGCAAATCCGGCGCGTCTCGCACAGTTTCCGTGCAGGTAATTTTCCACATACGATAAGAAAATTCTATTTTGAAAATGATGAGACATCAAATTTTGGGGACTTGTTAATAAACGTTATTGAATTCCTGCGAGTAAATTCGTATATGCTATGAAGTGTGACAAACTCTGTGTTCCAGAACGGTATCAGACCAGCCATAGTTGTGTGGCATAATGCACCGAGTTTAGACATAAATCCCAATGAACATCACTCACTACACCACTCCCCCTCGTACATGCCAGGTTCACAGACACATACGTATCCTCCAGGGGAGGGTTGGCACGAATTGCAGTGGCTCTCAGGATCGCTGCATGCATCGATGTCTGCGAGAATAGAATCACTCACATGTAATTTTTGAAAGGGACAGATTTACGGAAAAATTGCTAATAATTTTATAATTCAGTTGTTTTCTAATTTTCCTATTCAAAAATGTCAATTTGCATACGCTTATCGAACCTTGTTTTGGTCTCGTTTTTTCAGATACAGTCATGTTATCGAAGGTTGAATCAAGCCTCTGTTTCAGAGGTTGACGTCTCGACTATATCATTGGTCCACTGCTTACAAGTTCAGAAGAATAAGCTCACCAAAAATTTCGGTAACAAAAACTGTCACATGTTCTGACGTATTATTAATTAAGAGAAAGTTCTTACCTGGAGCAACGCTTGTTTCGCAGTTAATACCCACGAAGCCGTTTACACAGACGCACACGTAAGAGTTAATCCCGTCGGAACACACTGCTCCATTTTGACACGGATTGGATGCGCAGTCGTCAATATCTAAAAGAAAGTACACTTACTAACTCAAAGCCTATCAGCAGATGAACAAATATACTATCATTCAAAAGCAGGTCCACAAGTTTAACAAGCATTTACTTTGAAACATCAAAGCTTCCAATCAAGGAGCACTCTATAATTTCAATTAATATGAGTGGCTGATGAAAACTTTAGGAGCAACATACCAGTTACGACCGCATATCAGATGTGGAGTAACGGTTATTTTTCTGTAAGTATTCTCGATAATGCGAGACTAAAAATTTACATCAGTCATAATTTTCATCTGTAGCGTTTAAGTCACAAGGCGAAAATGCATCGTAGCATAGTGCAATAAACTTTGCCAGCATTGTGTTCGATCGCCGAAAAGTAATAAGCATGGTCTGTGAAGGTTATATTTTTCTTTTCAGGTGAAGTGATTTCTGCACGTCTGCTGAGTTTTGCAGAAGACTCAATGCAAGGTTTATCCTACACAAATGTGGCCGCAGCAACGTCTTCGCAAGATTCCCCCTGTTATGGCAAAAGGTGCTGCGGAAAAGGCGCGACCGGTTCGTACAACGGTATAATATAAACTTCTTATTACTTTACTACCATGAAACGCACAAAATCAATCAATTCCATCGCGCAACAGTCATCGCGTCTGCGACCTCGGACTGCTATTGGGATTTAAGCAGAGGGTGGAGTTTGGCGATGGGTGTAAACACCTCTGCTCCAGCGTTGAGCCAACAAGTCTGCCCAGGCTGGAGTAGGGAACTCGTTAGCCTCAATTCCCAGACTGCGCTGATGGGTGGATCCCCGCTGGGAGTGTGTGCATGTCAAGCTTGAAGTTGTTCGACCGTCCTGTTTGTTTGCTACAAGCATACGACCCAAATTAAGTGCATACCGAAATTAGTAGAGGAAACTATTGATGCTCTGCGGCAGGTAAAAGCTTACGAATCCACAATCCTTTCGGGAAAACTTTAATGCACACGTTGGGAACGATATGCTAGGTATGGAAGGGTGTGATTGGTCCACATGGTGATGCTAAATTAAATAACAGCAAATGGCTCTTGCTGCAATTGTGTGCTGCAACATTGCACTGTGAATCATGAACATTTTCTTTCAACGCAGATATTTGCACACGTACACCTGGTTTGGAGATTGGTTGGGTCAACGGTCACTGATGGATTTCTGCATCCTTTCAGCTGACTTGTTCCGTTCAGTGTTGGACATTCGTGTAAAATAGAGGTGCAGAACTATTGAACGATCACCACCTGGCGGTCAGCAACTTACGTCTGGAAAAAGCAACAGGTCCTACACGTAGGGGGGTAACGAGAGGGTGCAAGGGGAGCATATTTTCCGGACGCCGAATCACTGCGGTGGGGCGCCGAAAAGTCCCAACAATGTCACAAGTACTTTCTTCAATACCTTAAATTTGCTCCTGAAAGACCTCAGGTTGGAACTTGGGGGCGCCAAACTTGCTTCTTAGCCCGGGCGCCATCTAACCTCGTTACGCCCAGGCCTACAAGAACGTGCAGGAAAACGAGTTCCTACCGAATAAAATGGGAGGTCTCGGTGAACAAGGATGTAAAAAAAATTTTGCAGACTGCTTATCGTCTCTGTTTTGAGAATTTCCGTAATGCACAGCGGACGCAAAAGAGAAGTGGCGGCAGCTGTTCAATGCAGCTGTTGCTTCGCCAACTCGACTAGATGACCGACGGCCAAAAAGTAACAACTTGGTGCAACCATTTGGTGAAGATGCTGTTCGAGCAAAGGAGGCAGCCTTCAAGGTCTGGCTTTTCAACAAAACCAAACCTTCTTACCATTCGGTGCTGAAGTGCCAGAGTTCACAATTTAAAGCGGTTAAAAGTCCACAGTGCGATGTTGGGAGAATTTCGAACATTAAGTAGATTCCGCTTACTGACAAGTCAGCGACGTGTCCTGGAAAACCATCAGATGTAACAGCGGCAATAGATGTAATGTTGTAAATTTATCAAAGATCAAAATGGTTTATTACTCAGCAATGAGATGGACGTTCCTCGCAGATTCAAAGAGTAATTCAACGATATTTTGGAACCATTCAATCCATAACATCCGACACACAGGATTTTGGGGAGGAAAATATCATCACTGCGGCCGAAGTCTTTCAAGTTGTCAATACGCTGAAGACCGAGAAAATTGCAGGTGGTGATGAAATCCGAATTGAAGTGCTTCAACAGATACGATCGATAGTATACGCGTGTGTCAGGTGGCCTGGCGTTCTGAAAGGTCACCAAAAGATTGGCAAACTGGGGTGATAATCTCAATACACGAGAAGGGAGACAGAGGCCTACCTGAAAAAGTATATTCCGAGTGTCTTGAAAACTGATGCCGCGAAATACTTGAACCAACGCTGGAAAATACTCAGTGAGGTTTTCTTCCTGGTTGTAGCAGTACAAACCAATTTTTCACCCTCCGACGATTTCTCCAGGAATCTTGGAAATACGATTATACCAAAAACGTCTACAAATATTTGGATGACCATGGAAAAGCATAAGACCAGGTAATTCGAGAAAAGATTTGGGGAGAGTTGCGAGTACTGTGTTGACAGATGTCTACTAGTAGCCGTCAAATCACTGTATTCCTGCTCAGACGTTTGTGTCCGTGTCGGCGGAGTTAAATCACAACCGTGTACAGTGGATGTTGGACTCCAACAAGGGTGTTGTCACCACTCCTTTTCACGGTCTACGAGTATATAAATTGGTTAGACAGTCACAAACGAGTCGACGTGCACAACACTGCTGGAAACTAAAGGATCAAACGTTTGCTTTTGCGGACGATTATGTGCTGCTTGCATCCTCTGAACGAGACCTTCAACATGCACTTGATCGGTTTTCACCTGCGTGCGACAAAGCTGGAATGACAATCAGCACTAAACTGACCAGAGTAATATGCTTCTTCAGAAATCCTAATCAGTGCGCGCTGCAAGTGAGCACAAGCACAGCANAGCAAGTCATGAAGTTCAAGTACCTTGATGTGGTATTCACGAATGGCGAAAATGGAAACAAAGAGTTTATACCTGGATTGCTGAAGCAAACGCTTTAGGCTATTGCGTGAATTTTGTCCTTCCGTAGTCACAATTAGGAAGCTTTCAAACACCGTAACGAATTCAATTTTTAAACTATTCTTTGTTCGGATCCTCACCTATGGCCATGATGAGTCTTGGGTAATGAATGACTGAAAGAATGCTAGCGTAAGAACAAGCGGCAGATATGTGATTTAGTAAAGAGTTCACGGCGTGACACTCCGTGACAAATTGAGCAACTGTGAAATTCGCAAAGTCTTGAATGTCGATCCATGTTTCCTCCAAATAGTGAGATACCGACTACGGTGGTTCAGCCAAGAGAAGATGCTCCAGGATAGGTTGGCAAGGCGAGTCCTGTTGGCAACAACCAACCACGGAAAAGCGTCCCAGAAGTCGACCAATGAAGAGGTGGTGTGATTACATCACCCACCTGGCTTGGCCCCCGTCTTGGTGTGGAGCCAGATTGCTGAAAACTGCCAGATATTTCGGAACATCCTGCGACTGCTGCCCCCACAATCCTACCGAGAGGAAAATCGGTTGCGACAAGTAAGCGATTTCAAGCGATTCAGGTAGTGACTGCTGTTTTTTTCCATAAAATTGGTCTGATTTTAAAGTAAAATACGCTATATGCGCGTGGGAATAATCCATAAGGAAGATGGTCAAGTCAAAGGTATCTGCGATTAAAATTTTTAGAACATTGGAACACTTTGAAATATCGAGAAACAGGAGAAAAACAAAATTGCTTGAATGTTCGAAACAGAAACTTATCTAAATTTTCAAGCTTTATTTAATGACTGCAACCAGCTAAGTAACACTGGTGGCTAAGTCGTACTGTGGAAGGCGCGCCGCAAAGCTGGTATACAAGGATTTCCGGTGGGGTCATATCGCAGACTTGAAACACTATTTGCGGTCCGTCCGGCCCCGCCCTCGACGTTAAAAGATGGGTACAAGCGAAAAATCACGCGCGGGTCTGCCACTGTATTGCTGCCAATGCACTGTATACTATTCACTACGAGAGTAGCCGAGCAACCCTAACGCAGAGCAAAGGAGACGGACGCCTGCAGACCACCAGTGATACTCTAAAGCAGCCGGTCCTAACCGGGAAGGCACATTCCCTATGGGGGCGTCAATAAATTTCTAGGGGGACGCGAGACGTTACGCGCTCTACAACATGGGAAGTTTAATCGATAAATTAACCAATAAAAACATTTGCTTTTACAACTTATTTCAAGTCAGAGGGTTTGAAACAAAGGAAAATTAGGTAAGGGACAATATTTAACAATATTTAACAACAATCAAGACTTGCAAAAGCAGGGTTTTGTGTTTCGTAACATAAGTATACTTCAGCACAATCGCACTTTTGTCAGAATTCAACATAACCACGTGCACATTTTGTAGTTTTTGGATATATTTTTGAAATAACATTCAGACTACATTCAGGATCCACCGCAATTGCTCCGATGTTTTTGAAAAATAATCATTTGCCCTGAAAACCCGTGAAAAGAATCAAATCAATCAAATCAACTAAAAACCCATGCCTTAAACCAATCTTCAGTTTTGTCTAGCATCATTTTAAACACTTCATAATTTTCCTTCGAATATGTTGATATCACAAAAGCCAACACAAAAATTTTATGCCTGCGGAAATCTACCGGAAAAAATCATGTCGTGATCATACTCAAAAACTCAGGTTCGATTGTAGCCAGGAATATCTCGAAGCATCATGCAAGTCTTTTTGCAATTGCAAACAATCACTTCGAATTGCCTCGTCAGTGATATGTGGTTTTAGACAGTGCCAAACACAGTCACGCAAGCATATTGAAACCTGTAAAGGGGACACCAAAACAAAACAAGCAGCGTAGCTCTAGCAGCAAAGTACAAAAAATCAAAATATTGTTCTGTTCTGACGAATTTCACCATAACGTTTGCTTACTTGATTCGCAGTCCACACCAGTGTATCCTTGAGCACATGAACAAACATACGAACTATCTACTGGTAAGCATACCCCACCATTCTGGCAAAAATGAACGCTGCACGCATCAAGTTCTGCACAACAGAAAGGCCACAGTGAGTCAGCACCAACGGTAAATACGTGCCACAAAGACATCGACATAAAAGCCTTTGCAGGGTCGACGTTCGACCAACCAGTCGATTGGGGTTTACTGGTCGGCCTTGGTCTCATCCCATGTCGACGTTCAGAGAGGAAGAAAAAATGAAAACAAAAGTTTCTCAGCAGCGACTGATAATTAATCGTATGTTTGTAAAAGGAAGGGTTTGCAACATGATGTCCGTTGTTGTTGTTGACGACAATAAAAAGTGCTTTGAGTACAGTTACTTCAGACTGGTAAAGGTGTGTGGGTTTGCAATATTGACCCCAGGTGTAGCAGCAGCTGGGCAATTGTTTGGGGGTGCAAAGGATATTTTTACACAAATTTCGCCAAATTTGCCCGAAAAACGTTCATGCGACAAACTTTTAATCTACAAATTTTCTGTAGCTGTTGGTACAGTATATTTTTCTCTACCGTGTTACCATACACAATTCACTTCTAAGATGGCATTAATATTTTACATGAATTCAACCACCAAAAAATGCATAATCAAATACGTGAACAATGCAGACACGTATAAAGCTACCGTACTTAAAACCCAATTGAGTTCTAAGCATGTTACATATGTAGTACCTGTAAAGCTTAATAGCTCATCTAATCACCCAGCATAGCCTAATGCTGATAAACTTTATACAGGTGATCTGAGGTAGCACAAGCCAAGAATAATAACATGTAAAAATATAACTTGATATATCTATAAATACATGTCTGCCTTGTTAATAGGAAAAGTTTCGATTCGACCTGAAACTTCTACTAGATCTACAAACCTCAAAGGTTCCAAAGCCGTATTAAAACATTAAACACTGATCAGAAAATGTACAGCATGAGATATCAATCAAGGCGTCACCTACCATGATTTCAAAAAACAAAATTTCGCAAATAGTAACGTAACAGCGAACACTAGACCAGGTTTTTTTAAAGAAAATGTCAGGTACCCGGTATGGACCTGCAGGGACCCGATTTCTCTGATTCTAGGGATCCGATTTTTCTGATTTTAGAGACCCGATGATAATCGTCTCTGATTCTAGGGACCGGATTTTCAATTCTAGGGACCCGAATCGGGTCCCTAAAACACCTTAAAAAACGACTAGACTACAATGTGCTGTTTGACAAAAATAAAAGTGTACTTCAAATTTGGTTCTTAATAAGTAAATCACAAAATTGAAAAACTATTGAAAAAAAAGCGAAGGGAATAAATTTTCGCGGTTTCTTTGGTCTCTTTTCCAGCAAAAAATGTGCCTTTCTAACTGGTACATTCGGATCGATTCTTGGTCGGGTCATTAATAAGAATCACAAAGAGGTAATTCCGGCCTATCTGTAAGGTCGTTCTTGTGGTTAACAGACTGATGCAGGGGAGTGTTTCACGCGCTAAGTTGCCAATAACCTACCATGAATGCAAAATTCACTTCGAGTGTGTAATAGGGAATAGCTGTGTGGTCTGCAGCGTAGGGTAAGCGGAGGTGAGCGCTCGCATAACACTAGTGACGCTCCAACGAAAATGCCAAGCGAACATAAAAACAAGCTTAGAACTCACATAACTCACACAAAACATTAAAAACAATGACTGGAGTCAGAAATCGAAAAGAAACTTTATCTAAGAAAACACATTTTTCTGCTTTCTCTTCAATAGCCGGTCTAAAGGATTCCTGTAAGGTCAGCTTCTTTCCTTCACTCTACTGCAAGTTCGCATCACGAGTCCAGTGAATTAGAAACAGGAACAAGGCGGAGCAAACTGTCACCTACAATTACGTGCAAACCTAAATAAATTAATTAAAGTGGACAAAGTCTCTCCCCATATTAAAACGTAAGAAACCATATCAAAATGTAAGTTTACTTGATTCGCAGTCCACACCAGTGTATCCTTGAGTACATGAACAAACGTACGAGCTATCTACTGGAAGGCACATTCCACCATTCTGGCAAGGATGAACGCCGCATGCATCAAGCACTGAACAACAGAAAGGTCACATTTAGTTATCACAAATGGTAATACGTGTCAGAAAGACATCGACACAAAAGACGTTGCAGAGTCAGGGTCCGACCAAACTCTTTGCTATTATGTCTATGATGAGCTAAAGTATCATCAAACCAGTGTAGAGAGGTCCTTGGAATGGACTTCGATTCTAACGGAGTAAGTTGCAATAGAAACCACCAACAGGGTTACTGATTGTTGAAGCGTATCCAACGACAGTAGTGGACGTTATTCCTAGCGTGTCAAACTGGACGTTATTCCTAGCGTGTGGAGCAACTGAACAGTCATGCGCCTGTGATAACATGTAAATGAAAGGTTTCATTATTAATAATTTCATTTTTCACTCATGAATTACTGCTGATCTGCTTACGTGCAAGATTTCCAAACCTGTCAAATTACATTAAAAGTATCTTTTCAGGCAATCAATATTATTGTTAAACGGCACATGTCGTTCAATTGCATTTTTACTGATTTGTTTAAAAATTCGCACCAGCGAAGCCTCAACAACAAAAATTTGATTGAGATTTATCAATTTTGAAAGTAATAAGCGCCGTTCCCACAAGGATTAAATGCACTGCATACAATGAAATGCGGATATCGCCAAAAACTCCTTCCAATTGTCATTGGTCCGAATACATGTAACTGGCATATGTGGCGAAAACGGTATTGTTTGGAGGGGATTTGTTGCATTTTCTGTCTAGTTTGAGATTAAACTTGAGACACGAGACGCAGTTCATTTTGTTTCACTTTAATATGTTTCTAACAACTTTCGACATTTGCTTAATTGCATTTGGCATTGGATGCATTCCAGAGTTGCGTAATTTCATCTGAGAACATGTTGCTCTAATCGTTTATCCAATGTACCATCATATCCTGTTTTGGACAGCAACTTGGTCAGTTAATTCTTCACACGTGGTTCATGTGTCTTGCAAAAACACTGGCACTTTCCCAAGTATCAAGCATATCACGCTGTGCTCTCACATAACTCACAACATAATAGAAACAATTACTGGAGTCATAAAGAGTCAGTAGAGCGGGACTTTATCTAATAAAAGACATTTTTCCTACTTTTTCTTCGATAGCAGGTCTGAAGCATTCCTGGAAGGTCACGTTCTTTCCTTCACACCATAGTAGGTTCGCATCGCGCGTCCGATAAATTAGTAGGTAAAAAGTACAAGGCGGAGCAAACCGCCACGTAGAATTGTGTGCAAACAAAAAATAAAAAAACTAAAGTGGAAAAATCTCTCCCCAGAGAAACCATCTCAATACGTTAACTTACTTGATTCGCAGTCCACACCAGTGTATCCTTGAGCACATGAACAAATGTACGAGCTATCTACTGGAAGACACATTCCACCATTCTGGCAAGGATGAACGCTGCATGCATCAAGTTCTGCACAACAGAAAGGTCACATTGAATGAGCACCAACGGTAACTACGTGGCACAAAGACATCGACACAAAAAACTTTGCAGAGTCCGACCAAACTTTTCTAATATGTCTATGATGAGCTGCAGTATTAGCATCGAACCAGCAGTGTGAAAAGGTCCTTTGGAACGGACCTTGTCTCTAACGGAATAAATTGCAATACAAACTATCAACAGATTTCCAAAGCTTGGCGCGCATCGAATGATAGTAACAATTTAGGATCGGACGCTAATCATCGCGCTTGGAACACCTCAAAAAGCATGAGCCTGTGATAAGATGTAAATGTAACGTTTTTTGTCCTTACTTTCATTTTTCACACTCTCTGCTGGATTATGGTCTAGCTGTTAATATACAAAACCTCCGAATCTATCAAATTGCAGTAAAAGCATCTTTTCAAGCCGTAACTATTACAGTCAAATTGCACATGCCGTTCAATTACAATTTCACTGATTTGTTTGACAATTCGCACCAGCCAAACCTCAACAACAAAATTTCGATTGAGATTTATCAACTTTTGCAAATAATACGTTCCTTCTCACAATGATTGAGTGCACTGCATGCATTCGTTTTCTGATATTGCCAAAAACTCCTTCCCGTTATTGACCTGAATGCCCGTAACGTGCTTGCATTTATGAAGAAACTGGGATTGGTTGGAGGTGATTTCTAAGATTCTGTCTAGTTTGAGATTGAACTTGAGACACAAAAAGAAGTTCATTTCTGTTTCACTTCAATATGTTTCTTAAAGTTTCGACATTTGCTTGAAAGTGTTTAGTATTGTATGCATTCGACAGAAATTTAAAATTTTATCACAACACCCGTTGCTTCAATCGTTTATCGACGTTATCCAAGGAAACATCATATACTATTTTGGTGGGAGATTTGGACAGCTACTTGGTCAGTTAATTCTAAGGCGTTTTGTACGTGTCTTACAAACACACATTTAATGCAACTGGCATGTTTTTCCAGAGTCCAAATAGCTTTCACTGAAGCCCTGGTTCGATGGCTGACATCGCAACTGATTTTCTACTGCAGTAACACCCAAATCAATGAACATGGAGAAAAATAGTAATATCAAAAGTGCCAGAATGTTATTTTGGAGAAGGGTGCAGCAATGATTTGGCATGACCCTTGCGGAAAATATCTAAATCAAGGGAGTTTGAGCTCATTAGTGTAGGAGGTGGGTTGCCGCGTTATGTGTAAATTATTTTGAATATCTACGTATTAGGGATTAATGCTTTTTCAAAACACTGTAGCCCACCCAGATTTTTGTGGCCCCCTACGTCCATGAGTGGGGAAGAATGACTCTTAGGGTAAACGAAACAATTCCAAGGAAATGGACTTGATATGAAGTAAGGGTGCCAGTTGAATTCCAAGAGGAAACATGCTATCTTGTGATCTAAGGTGGAGATGTAATTTTGGAGAATCATTTTAGTCTCTTTTGCAGCAAAAAAATAGCCTTTTCTGTCCTAGAAAGAAACAATGATTTGGCAATTTCAAATACTTCTACGTGGAACAATATTGAAAATCAATTTAAGCACAAGCCTCTG
>JGI24159J19872_10008079_pt1 | contig 13764 bp, 9 predicted proteins | sample Ectturendosymbi4_FD_19872 | JGI IMG/M metagenome (IMG submission 19872) | reverse complement strand
AGGATGTGAGCAGGTTACAGTATTATTAGCAGTATATAATCATTATTGATTTCAATAAGTATTAGGTACATGAAAAACAAAACAAAACAACAAAAAACAAGGGTTTAGTATGTTAGAGGAATTATTTAGTTCTAAGGTATAGTTTCACAAAAAGTCATAGCTTATCTATGTAGACTACCCATTTATTTCACAAATGTAACTGGTGTCATGTGTCATTGATACCGTCGTTTATCTTTACTTGATGAAACGAATACCTTTCGGTGAACAGGTATTCCGAATGTTGCTCCCTCAGCAGCCTGCCAGCAACATGTATCTTTGTCAGATGAAACAACTCAACATCTTGTCCTAAGCTTGTGCAATCAATTGAAGCTGCTTAACTTTGTTTTCATGGAAATGACGATTCAGCTTTGAGCCTCACTGTGGCCTTTCAGACGCATAACTCCTGTTCAATCGACAAGCACTTCTGAGTAACGACATTGTTTCGGGATTCCAAGTCAGACATGCGAAACCGGCTTCGACGAACCCCGTGGTTCCCTGTCGTTTCGCCAGCCTCGCTATCTATAAAACCAAGACCTACGCTCAGCAAACTGCGAAAACTGTTTGCAGTCCGTCAACCAACTATTACATCCGTGACCTGCTCGACGTATTTCCCACCACGAAGCGATCAGAACTTTGCGCTCAGCTCAGGAAGCGCTAACATTCCAAATGAATATTTTTGCACTTGTTGCCTTCCTTCGTTGCTTGGACAACAGGCGTGGCGACTAGAGATTATACGCGAAAAGGGCTACAATAACAATACAAATGTCGTTGAATCGCTTTGAAGCCAGCAAACGCAGAAATCGGATCCTTCGCTTCCTTGGAACAAACCCGTACGACTTGTGACCGGTTTTAATGTTTACGTTTCTACCTTGACTCATGGCATCTCGGTGCCACAGCCAGTCAAGGTATTAAGGTAAAAGCACCACGTCCTATCGGCGCAACCTCTGCTCTCAAACCATAATTGAAACAACCTTTCAAGCACCGGCGTTAAACCTATCGTTTAAAAATATCAGGCCGTACCTAGGCCTAGAATGTTTGCAACATGATTACCTGCGCTTCGCGTGATGCTTTTCACAAGAAGCAAGACTTTGCGAACAGTTTTAACTAGTGTTTCCAATTCGGAGCTAAATAAAAAAATCCGGGTTTCGGGTAGCTGAGAAAAGGAACCCGGGACAACCCGTTTTTTCGGGTTTTGAAATGAATACGATTTTGAGCGATAAAACTCAATATCATTGTGAAATTACTACTGTTGGTCCCTGCGCAATTTACTAGCGAATTATTAATTAAGTTAAGCACAGCTTTTCAATGATGCTTATAATACTGACACATGACAGTCAAAGCAAACTTTCATGATTCAGTCTGTTTCTGAGTTTTGTGACAAATAGTCCCGTGGCTGAAAAATCCCTCTCTGGTTCCACTGATTTGGGGTTGATTGTAATTAAGGCATGGAACAGTTTTTCAAGGTTATTTGACCGCTTATTTGTAGCCTCAAAAAGACTCATTTCCTTTTTCACAATTTGTGGTCGGATCTCTTCTTGTGCCGGAATAGTTTTTTGTGGTCTTCATTTTCATGGATTACATGGATTCTGTGCTGTGATTTCAAATGGTTGATTAAACGTTTGGTGCTTGAACCACCTGCCTTGATATAACGGAGCACAAATTGCACTTTGGTGTTGGTCGAGCCTTGTTTTATGAGAAATGACTCTAAACTTCTGATTTTCTTTGATTACTAACGTCTTTAAGCTGAATGTGTATGATTAAAAATGTACTTGAAGTCGCTTCTAAAGGAAAGCCAAATATTTTGTAGAAACTTATTGCAAACTGAAAAGGAACGAATCGATTTTGCGAAGAATCACAGCTTTTATATGAACTAACACATAGCAGCTTATAAATGAAATAACTAGAACTACGAAACTACGGCATACTTTTAAAGAACTACCTCACGTGGTAGTTATTTATTTAGGTTAGCGAAATGACAAACGATCGTGTAGACACCTGTCATGTGCAAAATGACCTCACGATCCGTCTAAATAGGTCAATTGAACGAAAATATAAGCGGACCAACAACGAACGTACGATGGTCACCGAGCAAAACCCGCACCTCGTGCCTTATGATAATAGTTGAAAGTTCAAACGTGCTAATTTGCCCGTTACACGCTCCACTCTACAACTTCAGTGTTATCAGAATTACTAACATTTGAATGCAACAGCAATTCCAAGTTTTTTAAGATTCCCGGGTTTGGTAGTTGAAAAAAACCCGGGTTTCGGGTAGTCAAAAATAGCCAAAAGAAACGGGTTTCAGGTTCGGGAAAACCCAGGTTAGAAACACTAGTTCTAACTGCTTGCGTTATAGTCCAAGTCAGCTCTGATATTCACATATCAAAAAAGAGTTTCGTCCTATGGGCATCCTCAGTCTTTTATTGAAATAAAAATTTTACCCATACCAATACTGTAATTCATCTTGATTTTCGTCAAATTTGATTGGCGACTCTGACGGAATGTACAGATTTCAAGAAACAGCAAAGCTGTTTTGCCAGTGTTGGGCTTTGTTTATGAAACAATGCTGTTTCGTTCATTGATTTCGAACACTATGCCGCAGCAGTTTAACGAACAAACGTAGCAAGACGTGGACTCAATGCAGCAAATAAATGTCAACGGCCAAGCTTTGTCTGAAATTGCGACCATTGCAGTCTTATTAGCAGCTGCCAAAAGCCGACCACAGCCCAACTGAGCAACATTGTTTGTTCGGAATGAACAGTACATTATAATGAGTTTTGCATCAGAAGAACCATCGAAACCAAACATGCAGAAGACAGAAAATTCGTGTAAAGTTATGTTCTCAAATATCCTGGCTCCACCACGAGCGTATATTTTCCTTGCAAATCATAACAACTGAACCCAACCATGAGTAGCGTGTGTTTGTTTGGCAATTATCGGATATAACAAGGATTGGTCAACACCATTTCGACTTGAATAAAATAATGCAAAATGTTTCACAATGTGTGACGTGATCAAACCGAAACTTCGTTTTTCAAGAAAGACCAAAAATGACTGGAATTGCATCCGTTGCTCAATCAACTGAAACTAGGGGAAACACCGGTAAAATCATTACCAATCAGGCGAGGAATTTTTTAAAATAGTACAGCTTCTGCAAAAGAGGTTAAGTTCCGCAAACCCGAAAAGAACGGAATAGAAAAATAAGGTTGAGAAATCTTACCGTGAGTAGATTGTTTGTTTTAGAGAAAACACCAAAAAGCGGTATTAAAAGTGCATGGTAGTAAAAAATTAACTGCACTTCTGTTTGGGAAGCAAAACAACTTTTAATTTTTTCAACTTTTCAGTTATTTAACTCCCATTTTTTCAAAACTGAATTGCGTTAAGTTCTGTGTGTTGCTGCGCGGACGCCCTGTTGGCCTTCACACGAGAACATGGGCGCCGGAAGGGAGGGCAGGGGTCCAAGCCCCCTGGATTTTGAAATTTTACATTTTGCTAACGTTTTTTAATTGAAATGTATTGTTCACTTATCTTCGGAATTGTNAAAACGAAATTTCTCTACTGTTGGTCCCCTCCCCTTGGAAGAAATCCTTCTGACGCTCAAGCATGATAAGTTCAATTCACGACCAGGAAACAGCACTGAACAGTTAAAAAACATTTCGAATCTACTCGTGAACATCTACTCAAGCTCCCCCGTACGACATCCAGCGATCCATTCTCCGTTGAATCCACAGTGAATCTGTGCATCGTTGTTTCCTGCATTGATGACGTTTCACAATATGCGTGGACTTGGACTGCTGCGTCGTTGCGCGACTTTATTTAATTGGTCGTTCGCGCAAGCTTGGTCGTCGCTGAAGCAAAGTCTTTGCGATATTTTGTCTGCTTTTCTCAATTTTGCTCAAGTTGTTGTTAGTTGCTTTTTAAACAATTTGTCAAAACGAATATAATCGTTCTATGTACGTTTTCAAAGGCAACTGAAAACTAGTAAAAGAAGTTCGGCAGCACTGCTGGCCGGCGCAAAAACCACACGTAACAGAGCAGTTTCTGGCAATAAACGGCAGATGGGCGCCGCCATGCCAGGCATGTAAAGTGGACCATGCTGAACATGTATAACAAAAAAGCTTTTGAAAACCTTTGTTTCAGCGAAGATGCGCGAGAGGAGGAAGAGCTGCCACTCCGTGACCGCGGGAGAGTTGAGAAAATGTTAAATTTTTACGCGTTTTCGATCGTGGCGTTCTTTTTGGAAGCACTTGCCTGAGACAGTATTTGAGAGGAACGACGAAATTTGCCAGAACGCAGTTGCAGAGCTGGCTTATCGATCTGATATCAAGAGTTTCGAGTTCGTTTATAAACGTTGCACTAAAGTGGATAGTTTCTCTCGCGCCATCCACCACGGTGGTGCCAGCAGCATCTGCTACAGACTTTCATGCGAAGCGAAGAAATTGATATCTACCGGAGGGTAGATCAGACGCAAGCCATGCACACAATTTTGTTTTCGAGCAATCAAGCGAAAAGACGCTAAGGAACAGCTGAACAACTACAACACCCCTCGCCATTGTTATCTGTTTGTCTTCAACAAGCGTGAATAAGATGTTTAGATTATAGTTGTAAAACTGACTTTACGTGAGCCATCAGCAGTTGAGGCATAGCATTTAAGTTTGCCACAAGCATCACATGTGAACCCACGCGTGAATATTTTAACGTTGTTAACATTTATACGTTCGTCATAAAAGCTATAAATTTTGTAGCAGGTCCAGTTTTTATCGTACTACGGTGTATGATTCAATTCTGGCGAAAAGCTCAAGCTGAAAAGATACTTCCCAGTACCTTTCCAGTAGGGCTACGCTCACTAACAGCACAACGGCTTTGACAAGGCTTCCTACTTAAGTGGCTGACAACAAGACTGCGATATATAGAAGATAAGAACACTATCAAGCGGTTTGCCAAAATAGAGAACTGATGCCACGTTCTTACCGAAAACTGAAAGAAACTTTAACCCTCAACATAGAAAGTTCCAAACTTAGAAGTTTCTCAGTCACATACGCTCAAGCTTTTCGTAGCCTTTCCAAACAGACAACGCTGGCACCGCACATTTAGTAATGTCCTTTCCGTTTGAACAGGCTTGGAAACAATCTTGCCACTGACACTGATATTATGTAACTGCTTTCTTGCCTTTGAAACCTGCACGTCCACCGAAATTTGACTCCAAAATTACTGCTGGCATTGTTTTGAAAGGCCCTCTCCCTAGCCACTGGCCGTTGTCGCAGTTAACGCGTTTCCGGTCCAGACACTCTCTGTTCTACTTGGTTCACGACCCGTGTTAGTTGCTACAACTCCTGCCCTGTCCACCTATCGCTGCTGGGGCAAACAAAACATTCGTACACTTTCACTTCATTATGACGCTTTCACTCCATTGACTGCCGCAGACGACGACACAATCGTTCTGCGCCTCTGAACAAGCGTAACCGAGCCGACGCCTTTACGAAGAAAAAGTAAAAAGGGCGTTGCCCTTACCTCGAAATAGCATTAGTGGAATCGCCCTTCCTGATGTCATACATGCATAGCAAGCAGAAAGCTAAAACGCACTTCCACATATCCATATTAAGCTCACAGTTTATTATTGGTCGAAATTCTCTAAATTTTACCGCATTAGACAAGAGGTAAATGTGAGGAAAATGAACAACTTCATCGAACTTCCAAAGTACTTGTAAAAAACAACACCACTTGAGTCCAAGGAATGGAAAGCGTTTTATCATTCCACAGTGGAAACAGAGGTTGTCGAGAAAGACTTGGCACGAAGTTGAAGTACGGCTCACAGTGACATTTCGTTGCCATCATAAATGAGCGGCTCGTCGCTTGTACACTTGACTTTTAACGAAGAAAAATTAAAAGAGTGTTGGACTCAGCGTCCTTCTCTGAGAGTAGTGTTGTACCAAGTGTTACGGGTTAGCGAACAATAGTGTTAAGAAAGTGTCTGTAACCCTGTGGTTCCTACCTCCAACGCCATTGAAAAACGTTCTGTTGTGTCTGTTTTTATCAATCTGCGTTGTGCAGACAGTGTGTGTGCTTGTACCATGGACTTCGTGTCTGTTTCAAAATTTAATTCAATTAAAAACAAAAATTTCGTGCTGGTGTTCCAAGTAAGAATTAAGGATGCCTCCTTTGCATGGAACTGTACTAATCATTAGCTTCTCGTTTTCCAAAGTCACCGGCTTGATCCTGTTAAATTAAAACAGTGATTCCCGGTTCCCAGCTGTGGATTGAGCAAATAAGGCACTTGCTTCCCCCCCTTTTTTTGAAATGCCGTGTCTCCCTCCCTTCCTTAAAATGTCGATTACGTTTTGTGCTTTACATGCAGGTTTTCTTGGCAATTCTGCTTCATAGCAATCCTTCAAATTCACTCAGGTTTGAACGTGTCATCAGCAATATGTTTCTTCTTGCCAGATACAACTCTAAAATATATTTGCAAGTATTATTGCAGACACGAAAAATATTGATGGTTGATTAGACTTCGTCGCTTTTGTGGAGACGAGTTACTTCAATAGGTGTATGTGCAAGTTTGAATCACCACAAAGTCAAGAAAGCAGAGCCCAGTCGGCTAATTCTTCGAAAGCTTATAGAAAACCAAGAGCTTTAATTTTGTCAGATTCTCCGCAAGGCGATATTTTTCTGGCATGTAATAGAAGAAAGACTAAAGTGCACTTTTGCAGAAATTCATCTTTTATCGAAGAAAACCAAAACACTATTGCAGGGAATTTACAGCAAGCAGGTGACACGACAACGACAAAGAGTGAATTCGCCACAAAATTATTGTTTTGAATCGTGCAGCAGGTATATCCTGCAGGCAGCAGCAAATCGCAAACAATAGTTCGGCTGTGATGTCAAATAATCACTTTTTATCATTTTCGGAAACCTTCTCTGAAACAAATCGTTGTTTAACTTTGCTGTTCCATAAATCTCCGATTTTTGTTGATGAAATGGCAAAAACTTTGATAATTGTTGAAATGTCAGTTTTCAAAATGATATTATGGTTTTGTACAAAAATGAATCATAATCTTGATGTAGCTGCATAAATTTAAAATTGAGGCCTTTTTTGCAACTAAAGAACGAGAACAAGCAAGTAAGTGTCCTTGCACAGACGCCTATACACACCTGCTGGGCAACCTCGCGCATCTGCAACAGTACTTCGCGAAATAATCGCGCCCATTGCGTGAAATTAGCGTGAAATCAATATTTTTTGAAAGGCCGTTGCGTCCTAACCTTTCTAAGTCGTTTCATCATCAACAACGATTTCCGATAGACTCAAGAGTAAAGAGCTGAAGACGCTTTTCCTTAATCTGATTCGCAAAGCGCCGTGGTGCATAATCTCATGGCATCTTTATTTCCTTCAGCTTTTACATCAAAGCTTTCCAATACAGGCGCCCAGCATATAACCTTATTAGTGCCCGGTGCAACCTGACGCTTGGAAGCCGACAAACGAAGCATGACTTACTGCTTCACGAAAAGACAAGAAATCATTGAACAGCTGCTCCAGGCAACAAATGATAGGGCGCTGACGGTGAAGAACCCACAGCTTTATGGGGATCAACACTTTGAATCACACACAATGAAATTTGCCGTATTCTGACGTCATGAGCTTTTTGATTGCGAGCGTCATCTTGTGGGAGACAAAACACACTTGTGATGTCACACAGGGTGAAATCAAAGCTTCAAATATCAGTGAAATCTTTGCTGTTGGAAATCTTAAAACAAGGTGCAGAGGTTTTGGGACCAACTTTAACGCTAATTACAGGGTTTTGCTTTCTCAACTACGTCGATTAAATATCATCAACGCCACAGAGTCGCGTCGATCTTGGTTTGTAGTGATGGACAAACTATGGCCATTGCCCATTGTAGAGCAGCGAAGACAAAAGTGATAATCCTTAAGGTTTCCTGAAAATAGCCCCTTATGCTGCAACAGGAGTCTCCAAACGTTTTTGTCCGAGGCCCACACAAGCTATTCAACAACACTTCGACGGCCGGACATCTTAAGTGATGCGATTTTTTCTGAACACGTTGTATTACCAAATTAACAATCTTTTTGTAAAACCACTACAATTTCATTGTTGAAAAAATGTCTTTGCGGCCGGATGAAATGGCTTCGCTGGCCGGATTTGGTCCGTGGACCGTAGTTTGGAGACCCTGTGTTGCAGTGACCCTCTATGCTGCAGGCAGTGGCTGGCTGGACGAGAACAGCGCTAGTTTCAGATACAGAAAAACGTAGGGAAAAATTTTGCAATACAATAAATTTGTCAGAAAGTTAACAAAGATTTTTTAATGGTCTTTCTTTCCAAAAATGTTTGGATGCACGGAGCAAGAAATTGGAAATGATGGGTGGAAAGACTCTGTTCCAATAAATGGACACACTAAGAGCGAGAAAGCGGCAAAATTGTCCTCAAGTGAAGAAGGTTGCAGCGTTTAGAGATTATGCTGTAGACTATGTAGAGAGTGACAAAACTTAACAAAACGCGCAGCCCTTTTTAAAAAAATTAAAATGGGATATCGTGTCCAATTTAAGCTTTTTGCTGTCAAAAGTAGTTCACGAAATTAAAGGCAAATTCATTTCGCAGCAGTATCTTCCCAAAGTTCGTTAAACGCCACTGCCTCGCACAGCTTGATCTACCTTCTATTGTGACGACTTCCAAACAGTACAGGGCTTCCGGATAGCAAAAACAGCTGTAGCTAAGCTCACTTCAAAAAACAGACAAACGCAGCAAACAGATAACCAAATTTCTGGAAATGGTTGCATATTTACCAAAACATTATTTTTTTCTCTGAAAATCAGTCGTTTACAGCTCTTTTATCTTTCGCCTTGTATTTTACTAGCAAGCGGTACAGGTTTTCAACATTTCGCATATATTTCTAATTAATCAGTTTCAACATTTTGCAAACATATTTTATAGGAAGTATTAAAAACCATGCTCCTGCTTTCAAAACTATCGCCATTTCATTTGATGTCACGAATTTTCAAACCATCAGCAAGCTTAAAAATAGTAGCCCTACATAGGAATATGTAAGCAAATACGTGCAAATATACAGGGCATACATAAAAATGACACTGGAGCACATTTTGAGAGAATACCTTATAAAAAATGATACGTTAGTACAGCGTGGTCCAAACACTGGCACGTGGTCCGCATGCGGCCTGCGGATAGTTTTTGTGCGGCCCGCGAACGCTTTCTGTATGCCTTATATTAGACAAAGTCATAAACACATTGTATTAGGCATACAGCCCTTGCAAGTCACACATCATTGAAGTGCAGGTCAATTAGTTACTATTAGGTGGTAGCGATATCTTTTTAAAACTTACGACGTTACAACTTACAATAGCTATGCTCTAGGCTAACGCTACAGAAATCTGTGGCCACAAAGCATGCGTTTATTTTTTATATTTTTTGCAAGCATAAACTCTGTAATTAATTTTCGAGTTAGATGGAAGATATACATTGTGGAAGTAATGAAGTAATATTTAGTCAAATAGCAGTTTAACAAAAAATGAGTGTCAAAGAGAAATGTCAGGGAAAAACAAAAAGTTCAGTTCTAACTGGGAGGAAAGGTATTCCTTCGCCAATAACAATCGCAAACCACAGTGTCTTGTGAGGTTGCAAGTGATATTCGTTCCGAAAGAGTTTTTATTTAAAGAGGCATTACAGCACCAAACACAAGAAAACATACGGGAAGCACCACGGAAATTCTAGGAAAGCAATTTTGAAATATTTGAAGGCTAGTCAGGCCCGCAACCAGGAACTTGCCCCTGCTTAACAGATTTTGCACTGAAGATACGCTCCATGTTCGTAATTTGCGAAGTTGCTCTCTCAGTTATGACGCGATTGAAAAGCGACACCCGAAATAGAATGACTGATGAAACCCGGATTCCTGCTTGAGCCTGCTGACTACGGAAATTAAAGCTGACATTGACTTTATAACCAAAACTAAGAAAAAAATGTTTTTTTAGTTTGTTGGTGTGTTGGGAATCTTTTTTCCAGCAGAAAAATCTCTATTTTGAGTCGCAAACAAATAAACAAAAAACTTAACAATTACTCTAGCATAAAAAATTCCTTTAGGCGTGCAGCAAAATTAGGTCTGTTGGAACAGCAAACGAGTCCTTTAATTGCAATGGCGTTCCTTTCTTTGCGGCCCGCAAATTTTTCCTCAAACCGTAATGTGGCCCCTCATCAGGGCTCTCATAAATGCAACTCCAAAAATCCCTAGAACAGTACCAAAAAATCCCTAAAATCCCTAAATCTGTGGTGGTGCAGCATAAAATAGAAGTGCGAATGATAAATGTTAAAAATAGAACCTAATATGATGTGCAAAATAAACTGAATTAGTTAATTTCACACATTTTCATACTTTTCCGAAAATTACTAAAAAATCCCTAAAAGGACTCAAAAGTCCCAATCTAGGGACAAAATCCCTAAAAGTGAGAGCACTGCCCCTCATGCTCATAGTCTTGAACCAGCCTGCGTTAGTATATTTCGCCAATCCAAAAAATTTAGAGCCGAATGCTTTCGTAAATCGCGAAAGTTTTGGCAAATCGCCAAACCAAAGTATTTGTAGCCAAACGCTTTCAAAATTCGCCAGATTTCCGGAATCTGGCGATAAATTCGCCAATATGGCAAACCTGAAACAGTAGATTAAATCAATCAGACTTCAAAGCCTGCGCAAGGCCCTGCTTTTTTCCTTCATCTCTCACGTGGCGTTTAAAGGTTATTTCAGGTTACGGCGTCTGCAAGTGGCGTGATCTCGCGATAATGCTGTGCTTTTCAAGCAGCCGCGGATATGTTGACGGTGGGCAGTGCTGGCCCTTCATGAAGTGCTGGAGCCTTGTTGCTATAAGACAGCGTTGATCGTCCTTGTCATGACGGTAATCGGACATGCTAGAGACTTTATAAGCTTCTTGCTGCACTGAACAACATAGCGACGCTGTGATGAGGACACCTGCAGTCTTAGCATTTGCAAGCTGCATGACACACTCGCTTTTTCCTGCAACAACAAGACCCAGGCGCGGATAAGTTCCTGCAAAAAGCTTTCAAATTGCTGTTAACACACATCTTGGTGCTCATCCAACACGACTTATCCCCAAGAAAGTGTCCTTCAAAAAATATGTTTAAAGCCACTATCGATTTATTTTTGCACCGTCACCCTGTGTTTCGTTCGGCTTCCAACTGAGAAAGATCGTTCGACTAACAATGCTGCTTTAACTAATTCGACTTTAATACAATTTAACCGACTTTACGAAAATATTAAATTTGCTTCAAAGTATAGGTTTACAGAACGCGCCCCCACCACCTGCTTACCTCTAATACATTTGTAAGGTAAGGTTGTATATTTGTAGGGTAAGGTTGAATGTCTCGTGTCATTTGTATGTTGTTATCTAAACCGCACCGCGTAAACGGTCGCAACTCTGCAAACTCTGCTGCTCATGAATCTTAGTTGCCATGTTCGCGCACCAGAATGCCTGATTACGTTTGAGATGCCCGACTGCTCACAACCACAAATTCATTTGCATCTGAGCTGCAACCAATCACCTAATCCGGTCATGTGATGCTTGCTTTCAGAAAAATCCCACGCCTTCCGGACTCATTGCGATGTCCACTGCTTAAGACGATTTTCATAATTGGTACTTTCGGTAAATCCGCGCTGCGTGACATATTCGACTGTTGAGAGAAAGAGCCAGAGACCTCTGCTACTCAGGGTAGCTTTCATAATTCAACTCTGTATATTGGTATCACCAGGGGCGTAACGAGAGGGGGAAAGGGGGGCGCAATTCCCCGGGCGCTGAATCACTGTGGGGACGTCGAATGACTTCGGGGGGCGCCTAATAGTCCCAACAACGTCACAAGTACTTTCTTCAATGAAGTACATTTGCTTCCGAGAGACCTCAGGTTCGAACATGGGGACGCCAAACTTGTTTCTTGTCCCGGGCGCCATCTAACCTCGTTACGCCCTTGGGTATCACCACTTCGGAAGGTTAACATAAGACCTGCTTCGATTGACAGAGAGGAGCTTCAGTTTATGTGAAAATTGAAAACAAAAAACTTTTTAATCTTTGCTGCTCTGAAAAAGATCCATGTCACACAAATCCCTTACGTGTTGAAAAACAAGTCTGAACTTTTTGTTGCTTTGTAATCAGCAAAAGTTGTAACACTCTGGTGAACCAGACTTTTCACTCGGCGTGGATCTATGCAGCACACATTCGTGCATCACTTCCTCCAAGCAATGGTGCAATTCTCGAGACACATCCTGTCCCACAGACTTTCCTCGAGATCAGTTTCAGGTCTTGGGCCTTTGATGTGAACAAATGTTCGGTCTGGGCCAGATACAATTCGAACAAATTGAAAGCCCCCGTCTTGGCCTTGATCTAAAAATTTTCACTTTGTTCTCGGTGTCATGGAAACGTAAATTCCTGGTGTGCAACTTTTTTGGCAACCGTTCAATATTTGTTACAAGCCAAAAGTACCTTATTTACTACAGTATTTAGGTGCAATCTAATGGTGGAAACGATGGAAAACAATTGTGAAATGGCCTCTGATAACAAAAGAATCGTTTTCAAAACCGGCCTAGATTTTACAAATTCGTTCTAGACCGCCTTTGGGCGTAAACGTTTGCACATAATCTCAGTCTCCACTTTGACCTTCGGGCACTTGACCTTTGGGCTCTTGACCTTTGGGCTCTTGACCTTTTGGCTCTTGACCTTTGGACTCTTGACCTTTGGGCTCTTGACCTTTGGGTTCTTGATCTGTGGTCTTTTGACCTCTGATACTAGGTCCAGACAAACCACGCCCTTCCCCACGACATGCAATAAGGTGTGGCGCACTGGACAAAGCTTGAATTGCGGGACAATGCCCAGGCCTGGCCCAAGATACTCCTGTACAGGAGGGTCGCAAGTTAAAGGGGTCAGGGGTCATGAGATGACAGATTTTCAAATGTATCTTTTATCTTTTTTGCAATCAGATTGTTTACGTAATTTCTTAAGAGTATACTTAAAAATGCACTAAATGTTTCACAAAAACAGCTGAATTGTTGAAAATTCACATTAAAAAAGTCCAAGTACTGTCAAGAAAAGAAGCAGTGAAACTATAGTGTAGTTAACATTTTGCGCAAAAAGCAGATGTCTAAAAGGATACCGCATCAATTTTGTAAGAAATAAGCAATTTTATACCTAATTACTAGGGCCATTTAAAGTCATAAAAACCTAATTTTTCTGTGTTTCGAAGAACTATGAAACGAATTTTAAAACAAAAATCGCACCCTACGAAGTGTATAACAAAACTTATAAAGTCATAAAAAGTCATATTATCCAGTTTAGGTCATAAAGTCACATTTTGCACATTTTCAACTTAATTCAATAAGGAAACTATTAAAGCAATCTGAAAATACCAGGTGAGACTGCTATATCGCTAGGTCTACGCTGCATTCTGCATATTTAACCCACTTGGGCACCTTGCGAATGTTGGCAAAGACGAAGTTGAACCAAGTTATTTGGATGAAATGTAATGCACTGCCTAACAATGCATCTTCTTGCTGCCCTAAAGAAGTAAACCAATATCCATGCATGTTTTCAATTTGCTTCAAAACACTGCAGGTTTTTTAAGGCGTTTTAGGGACCCGATTCGGGTCCCTAGAATTTCAAATCGGGTCCCTAGAATCAGAGAAAATTATCATCGGGTCCTTAAAATCAGAGAAAAT
>JGI24159J19872_10008077_pt1 | contig 13765 bp, 8 predicted proteins | sample Ectturendosymbi4_FD_19872 | JGI IMG/M metagenome (IMG submission 19872) | reverse complement strand
GCTCGGGTTGTCACGATCGAAAAACTGTGTCCAGTAACCAGTACAAGTGGGTGCTGTAAGTTGAATTTGTAATGGTTATCGTAAAAACTTTCCTAAATTCAATTGTTTCGCAACATTATTTGTAACAGAACGTGCCCAATACCAGTTGATATATTCTTTAAGTTGTTTTGAAGTGCATGGCTGTGTTCACCACTAACCAGTTTGGTTCTGTTACTACAACGAATGAGTTGGCTTTTAACGAATGTATTTCCCATTTTGGCACCATTTTCAAAAAATTACTTTGCTTGAGGAACATACTTGCAATGATCTATGAAACGTGTACCAAAATATAAGATGAGACAGTTAATGCGCGTTGCGCCGAGATAAAGACTTACTGTACATTGAGTACTAAAGGTTTTCTAGCAAGAACTGTAACACCAGCAAAACTTAATTTTCAGCTTTTGTGAAAATCGGTCAACATAGTTTTACGCAGATAAACGTATTTGTGTGAGGCAATTGAGTAGTGGTTCTTAACCATTTTCCTTCCACGCCTCCCTTAAGTGATTTTCCTTTGTTTCAAATACCCTAATTTTAAATAAGCTGTAAAAACAAATGTATTTATTATTAAATTTAATGATCAAACCTTTCCTGTTGTAGGGCACGTAAAGGTTCACGTCCCCCATGGAAATTAATTGACACCCCACCTCCCCGGTTAAGAACCACTGCAATAGAAGAAATCCGCTTCCGCTTTTACGTTGTACAAAAGCACTAACTGCATAACAAACAAACGCTCGTTGGCTTTTCTTTGTTGCTGTTTATCGCATGTTCCCACAAACAAATCAACAAAAATATCATTGAAGAAACTCTTCTGCAAATATCGAAGAATGGCGTTACAGAGTGGATAAGATATAAACAGAATTAAATATAAACGAACAAACAGATGCTTTGAATCTATTCTATATGCTTATCCAGATGGAGTCGAGTTGTTCCATGGGTACAATCAGGTTGGGACACGAAGGTCATGTCCCCCACTTTTTTTCAGATGATGGGGATACGCAGGTAATATGCAATGTGCCCCCACATTTTTCTTTTTAGGTTTAGAATTTGGAGAGGATTCAAAAATAAAAGTGACTTTTGTCGCGTCTTGTGTGAAGGGATTCTAATGTCAGATGTTACACACAGCCAAGTTGATGTTGAAAGAGAGTTTTGGTGTGGTATCACTGATTCTGTTATTTTTATAAATTTTAGCTTCGATAAAAGACGTTTAGCATTTTGCATGTTTCTGGAGACCGCGAAAGATGATCAACTGCTTCTGTCCGACATTTATCCTGTGTGGTATACCGCAACAAAGGTCATTTTCTTGAAACAGTGAGAGTTTAACAGCTGCACGTGTGAGAGTCCACAGTCAGGGTTGTCAGGTTGGTAATTTTAATGCCAAATTAGAAATTTGGCCTTTTCAAAAGTGGAAAAGTGGTTTGACAAGAGAAAATGCTGTTTGGCATGTACGCTATAATTTGGCACGTTTCTGGCGTTTTTTTGTGGTGTTGGCAGAAAAAAAATGTTTGGCATTTTAAAAAAACTTGGGATTATTTTAAACCTTTCTGGCATTTATTGATGTTATTTGGAATGTTTTGAGCAGCGCTATGCCGTATTTGGTCCATCTAAATTGGATAGCCCAAGAGTTTTTCGGGTGCTTCTCTGTGACTGCATTTTGTCGTGGGTATTTTGTGGAATTGTGACACATCTAGCATATCAGATGCTTGTGGACCGGATACAAAGTTATGAAAAACCATGGCATGATGCATGTTTGCAATTTCATAACCCGTATTTTATTGGTTCAAACACCGATAAGTATTTTTGCTAAAAATTTTCTAGAAGAGGAGGTAGTACTTTCAAGGATTAACAAATTTTTGTTTATTTATTTGCAATACTTTCAGGTTGATTCCGTAGCAACGTTGTAGTTTGGCCATTACTCATTCACGTGATTCACAATTAACAGTCATGAGCCCATAGGCGGATCCCGATGTTTTTTGCTGGGGGGAGCTCAGGGACAAATTCATCCGAATGTGTATTGTCTGGAACTGCTCAGGCAGCTTATTTTAACAAACACGGTTAATAACCATAGACATTTTGGCCAAGTCGCATTCTCACCATTACCTAGTCTTACTGGGACATTTCCTGAGCAGAAGCGGCCTTCACAAAATTTCAGAAAATATTCTCAAACTTATATAACCTTCAAAAAGCAACTTGTTGATTGTCGAAAAAAATTTTTATTAGCAAAACAAACACTAGTCCATAGGTGTAGCCAGGGGGCCCAGGGGTCCAGGGGTCCATGGCCTACCTCGAATTTTTAGAATATCTAGTTAGTCATTTATGCTTTGACAGGCGGTTTCCCAAGCAAAATTCTGTTGTCAGCCTAAAATAAAAAATTTTGGTCCACTCCAAATTTTTTGGCCTCCCTCAAAATTTTGGGCTGGCTACGCTACTGCACTGGTCTGCGCCGCAAAAAATCGTGGGGCAGGCATAAAAAGGACACAAAAAAACACGAAAAAAACGAAATACTGCCAGTAACATTTGTTGACAGTCTGTACAAGGCCCATGCCGTATTGTGTTCATAAATTACAAATGTGCATGGAATAGAAGTTTATGGCGTTCGGATTTGAAATTGTGTTTGGTTTCAGAAAACTTTCGGATATTTATTACACATCACGATTGTTTAACCAAAATGGAGAAACTTGTTTAGAAAAATCCCCGCCAGTCAGTGACAAACTATCAATCACACACTCTTTAAAATAAAATGCTATTGATTATTATCAAAGCCATTTGACCATAGAAAATATCTTAAAAATCGGAAAAAGGTACTTATTTCGAAAACAAGCACAATTCTCCCTTCCCGAGAAAACGGTTGGGGTACGCGCATAGACACAGGCAAGGACAGAAGGACGGAGGCGGATCCAGCGGGGGAGATTGGGCGATCGCCCACCCCTAAAACCTACGAAAGTAACTTTTTTTACCATGATTTCGGACAACTCGGAAAACAGCATTCGCAATACAAGGTCATTTTGGCATCCATTTTTTGTCACAGCAGTGTTGTGTGATATACTTTATATCTCTTACAGTAGTGATTCTGTTATGAGACTTGGCTTCCAAATATTACTGAAGTTGTCTCCCACTGAACTTACTGTCTGCACCCGCCGCTGGGCGAGGGGGTCATTTTGTGCTTTGAGAGGCGGTGTCGAAAACAAAATACTGTTACTCTCTTAAAGTGAAAAGATTTGTCCGCCCCAATTTTGTGAGCTGGCTACGCCACTATGGGTACACGATTACACGTAGAGACAAACTTCCCAAGAAACTGGAAGCAATAAATGGCTCTTTTCCCTGGGAGGTGTTCATTGCATCACAGGGGCATTCAAAATGATCAGACAATGTTTTTCCACGCGACAACGGGAAATGTGAAGCTTATAATTTGCAGAGAGTCAATGCCCAACTTCTGCTACTGCTCATCCATTCAAGTTTTTGTACGAAACATGACTATATCGCGGAAATGCAACTTTAGAAATACTGTACAGTAGGTTGAAAAAATTTTATTAGAGACAGCAGAATATGTGTCGATGGAAAAGCATTTGGTTTCGTGCTGAGCTGAACTTTTGTCCTAAAATTGTTGCTGGGAGGTCTGAGGCTGATCATTATTCAGTAGTCATTCATAGGATAGCCTACACTACAGTTAATCTGGCGCATTTCATTTTTCGCCCAGCTGACACGTAGGCTACGTTTTACGATTAAGTTTGTTGTTATGGAATTTATGCTGTGACTGAGTGCTTTAACCTGTATTTACCTGCATTGTTAGTTCGTTGTAGCGTAATTTTGATGTCTTTGTTTAACTAATAAAATGAGCTGCACTCATGCACGAAAACTTGCACGAAAAAATAGTATAGTATACTACTGCTTAATTCACTTTTGTGCACAGTCCTCTGCTTATTCAACTTTGTCCACAAGAATCCCAATCTTACCCAAATGAAAAAAGAGTTTAAATAGGCTGCTTGTGTGCGGTTTATGTAACATTGGAAAAGTAGCTTAATAAAAGTTTCATATTTAGTGAAACAAACACATTCGGACAGCCCAATCTCAGAAAAAAAACTTTGCATTTAATATTTTTGTCCGTATCCCTGTGCAAGAAATTGTTTATTTAAAGGCTATCCACAAAAAAAGCACCTCAATGGACGTTTCTGTGTCGGGCATCATCGATCATAAAACGTATCTGAAAAAAATTTATGGTGGCTTGATCAACCTATGTGAGCCTGCTTCAATATGGCATTTTTGTTCATCTGGACCAGGCAACCCTGACCACAGTAGGCCTACACCATGATTTGTTTCGTGGAGAAATGCACCTGGTTTTGCTGTAATGTTGGTTGTCACGTATTCAAAAACAGCCAGCGTGAAATTTAAAGAAGCAAGTGTGTAATGTTAGAAAGCCGTGGTGCAGGAGGCAAGGGCTAGGAGGTACAAGCGCACGCCCAACAGTTTTGATTTGTTGAAAATTCTGGCAAAATACTTCAAAATCTGGGCAAAACACCCGAACATCCGGGCACAAAATGGCGCTCAACATTCACAGAAACACACATGAAGACCTTTTAGGTTTGGAGTTCATCCCAAAATAAGTTCTTCATGATTTTTGTAGGAGAAAATTTGTAGGCAAGAGTCACACAAAAACTTTTCGGGCAAAAATACTTCGCACCGGCAAAAATTTGCCTGCTCCTACACCTATGTTAAAAAGTTACATTTTCAAGCAAATATCTGCGAAGTTTTGCCAAAGAGAAAAACATCAAAATTGTGGAGACCTAATTTTAGGATGGGCAGTTTTGCTGTTCATAAAGTCTAGCAGAATTATTATTTTATACGTGTAGAAACAAGCTATTTTTTGGTTAACAGAAGCGCAAATTTAATAGCCTGTCAGCATTAACTTGTCGGCTAACCTTGAATTTTGACATTACTTGATGTCAACTTTTTACTTTTACTTGTAGCAGCTGATGCGGTTACATGTGATCACGCTGTACCTTTGTCAAAGTGTTAAATGTTGATCATGTTGTTGAACTGTAGTACTGTTGCAACCTCTCCGGTGGTGTTGCGTTGATTGTGTGATTCACCACGAACGGGATGTGCGTGAAGAATAATACCATTATATATGTAGAGCGACCAAGCAATTGTAAGAGAGATTGCGAGGATGATTTCTATTGTTGCTTGCTGCCACGATGCGAAGCTTCGCGCACATACCGCTCAGGATTTCTGATCGCAGCAGTAGTGTGTCCAATAACAACTTAAATATATTAATTTGTAAACCATCTGCAAGGATAAAGCAAAGCGTGATTAATTTTCTTTTCAAAACATCTCTAAACTACATTGGTTTTACACCAAGGTGTCCCCTCACATTTTACAACTAAATTGCACCCAGTTGCTCCTACGCAAAAAATTGTTTATGAAACAACAACAAAAACAAAACCATATCGTGTTTTTCAACCCTTGTTTAGCTTTCCCATGAATCTTTGCTTAACTAACCTGTCGGGCAGCAAAAACGGACTTTGTAGTCGAGGCAGTGTCTTGTATTCCTTGCGTTGACGCATTGAAGTCCGCTCTGTACGCTTATTACAATCGATTGACCGGTCGTGTAGTACGGAGCATTGCTGCCGACGACTCTCGCGTCGATCCCGATCGGATTTGAACACAATCGACCAGGATATTCTCGACGAAGGTAACTCGCGATTTCATAATCACCGTTTCCGCTTGGGTTGTCACGATCGAAAAACTGTGTCCAGTAACCGCCCAAGCAAACTGGTAAAAAAAGCTTTTGTCTGAAATCGATAACATTCATAAGTTTGAATGAATTAATTCTGATGAAACGGTCTATTACCTTAATTTGTTTTTTCATCTTATAAAATGTGCAGTTTACGTTAAAGGTAGACAATGCGAAAGAAATGATATTTTATTTAGAAAAACGTGTCTATGATTGATCAAAATAAAATAGAAACAGACTCGATGCAAATACCTGGATAAATGTATCCCCAAGCACAGCTTGCAAAGATAACGATTAAAAAACAGTTTGCAAGCATATTTATTTGTGCTTCTTTTAATAGGATTCTCTGTAAAATAGGAAATTGTATTTTTTCATTTATTCGAATTGTGTGACTGGCAAAGAAAATGACAATCACAAAATCAGTCGCAGTTTGTTCATCATGAAACTCAAACACTAGCATTATCAAATGCGCGATTTGATTCACCGTGTGTAGTAAAACGATAAGTGAAATTGAAATTGCAAACCATAAATCGCGTAGCCTACTTTCAATATCTATTTCTCGTACAGCTTCAGTTTAAAGTGTTTTTTGTCAATTTTGTAAGTCTAGCTTTTTTCTATCATAACGCTGTGTTTGATTCTCGTTTAATATTTTGTATCTGCATCACAACTTGAGAGCTACAGATGTTTTAAGATGAACATAATGAGATGAACTACAGATGAGATGAACTACATTTAAGATGAACTACAGATGAACACAACCTTGGAGTTACAGATGTTTTAAGTATGCTGCTGCTCTTTGATCAATTTAGATTGTTCCAAACGGGTACGTTGCGAAGTAAAATTTAAACGCACGTGTTATATGTTGTTGGCAAAAATATATTCGTCGCAATAAATACAATTAATCTAGTACACAACACAAATAAAAACTTAAACAGCATTTCCCCAGACTCACCCTCAAGATTTTTGCTCGATCCAGTGAGATGTTGAGGTTTCCGAAAACGTCTGAAGTAACCCATACTTGAAAATGGCCCGAATTTATATCCATACGAACCTTTTTCTCATATGCACAGCTTACCAGCAGTCAGCAAAGTGCCCTTCATCTGAGAATCCGTCGTTATACTGGCCTGATGTCACCAAATCCAGGTCATCGGAGTTAACCTAAGGAGGTGGTCACATGTATCAGTGAATTTGATATGAAAATGATAAACGTTTCCACGAACATGGTGATTCATAGAGAACGTGACTGTGTTTGTCGTATGCCACATGGCTTTTTATATAAAAGCAACGCCAAAGTAATTGCACTGAAAGTGGAAGGGTTTGAAAACATCAACGTGGAAAAACATTTTTTGCCCAAAAAAGTACTCATGAAACTTAAAACACGTAAGCATTTGGATTCAATAATCCCCATAATTATTAAAAAGATTTGTTGTTGCTTCAGTTAGGTAGTAATGTTTTCTACTTCAGAAAGAAATAAATTCTTTCAAAGCTTGCATAAAAAATATTTAATTTTATGAAAACATTTGGTTGCCTCTTTCTTATTTCGTAACGGCACAGAGGAATTGAAAGCAGCCATATAATTGATGTTAAAAAGCGTATGAAATTCACAAAATATTGAGCAATTTTAGTGGTAGCACTTTCTTGCACAATGAGTCTTTGAAATGACATGAAAATGCGAACACAAAAATCTGTAGACTCACATCATTAGCGGCTTTTCGATGATTAAAGAAATATGTGTAAATTCCAAAGATGTGTGACTGTCAGTGGCAGGTGTCAGTACACTTGCATAGACAGTGACGCATTCGGGACAAATACGATCAAACTCCACCGTCAAAACGTAAGAGATTTGTCGCAGTTTTGGGTAGGTTTGAACCAGGATCAACTCCTGAAATCGACACCACCTTATGGTTTTGAAGCAAAGAGTAAATAATTCAGGGTGTGTTTCAAAAATAAGATCTAGACTGGAAATCTTAAAATTTGCTGGTAAGAACTAAGACTAATTTAAAAAAAAAAATAAACACCCATAGATTAAGACGATTTGTGGAATTAGTGTTGACATCATATCATCTGTTCCATGGTTCCAGGACAACTGCCACCTGGACAACTGCCACCTGGACAATTGCCACCCGGACAACTGCCACCTACAACAACTGCCACCTACGACAACTGCCACTTAGGAAAACTACCACCCGGGCAACCGCCACCAAGAACGATCACCACACGGGAAACTGCAACCTAAGTCATATTGAGTTTTTTGCTTTATTACGATGAAAGCTACTTCAACGTCACAAGGATGTAGTGTATAGCAAAAATTTCTTCATCCTCTGACCACTTTAAAGAAACGTAATGTCAACTTTGAACTTTTTGAATGAAGAAGGTCGTGTGACTCGTGTCGATATCAATACATCTTCAAAAACATTCTTAGTCAGTGCAAAGCTTAATTTTATGTTGGCATTTTCAAAATTTTCACAGAAAACTCTTTTATGCACATTATCGCATTCAATTCACGAACTCAGAAAACGCTTTTTCTTTTTATTTTACATTATGAGCATTATTTTACCTTAGATTTTGATTTCTGAGTTACATGGCAGCAACAGCAGCGTTTCAACTCACTTTTCCTGAAGTATATTGAAGCAATATTATCCTAACAATCAAAGGTTCTCAAGCGCTCTGCCGCGAGAAGTCCTTTACGTGCTGCAACGCGATACACCACACTGAATTTGATAGCTTGTATGTGATGCACAAAACGTAATGTTCCAGGTGGTTGTTGTCCGGGTGGCACAGGATGTGGTGCTAAAAAAAGAAGTGCGGAAACCACATAAAAACTAGCGATTTTCACTAACACTTCAAACTCATATTTGAATCAGTTTTTAATGATATTTTCACTTTTATTCCACTCGAAAGAAAAACATAAAAAAGTTTGGGAATATGTTCCCGCCCCACGACACCACTGGCGGTGACAGTTAACATGGGTGGCTATTGTCCTGGGTGTCAGTTGTCTTAGGTGGCGGTTGTTCAGGTGGCAGTTGTCCTGGGTGTCAGTTGTCCTAGGTGGCAGTTGTCCTAGGTAGCAATTGTCTTGGTGGCAGTTGTCCGGGTGGCAGTTGTCCGGTGACAGTTGTCCAGGTAGCAGTGTTCAGGTGGCAGTTGTCCTGGGTGGCAGTTGTCCTAGGTGGCAGTTGTCCTAGGTAGCAATTGTCTTGGTGGCAGTTGTCCGGGTGGCAGTTGTCCGGTGGCAGTTGTCCAGGTAGCAGTGTCCAGGTGGCAGTTGTCCGGATACCCATCAGTATATAGTCAGAAGAGACTTACAAAACGTAAAATGTTCGAAATTCTTCTTATTTTTCCGGTGGAGAAAAGTATGAGCTATTTTCTATTCTGAAAATATTTCGACGCAAACAAATCATGTTATAAATCTTGAAAGCAAATCTCAGAATGTATGCTGAACAATTACGGAATCACTTCAGAAAAAGTTAAAAAGAGAGCGAAACCAGGTGAAAGGTCCGGAATTATTTGCAAAACTTTTTGAATGTATATCTACACCCGGCACATTGGCAAGCCCAACACTAACCCTCATTCTTCAAAATGTTGAAATGGATGAATATTTTGGGTTGATCCCAAGCTACACTATACCAAAAGAGCGTTTATCAGCTGATATTGATCTAATCAGTTTTTTATCCTACATACCAATATGGAAGGAAAAATGTCCACGTAAGTTCGAATCGCTTAAAACAAAGAAAGTAATGTGCTGACAGCACTTCTACAAACGGCCTTTTAAACCACCATGCACATTTGAAAGTTTTCTATTGACGTAAACAGCAGAAAAATACCGACAGGCTTCTGAATGGCTTAGCTAACATTTTACTGTTTAAACTTATTCAGACCCCGCGCTGGAAACTATATAGTGGTCCTCGAAATTATGACAGGCCATAACTTCTGAACGGATTGTGCTAGGTCAGGGGTCCCCAAACCTTTCTCTTACCACTCCTTCAGCATTCCGACAGATAAAAATGTACCCCTTCAGCACTTCACCAGATAAGCATGTACCCCATCATCATTTTAACAGATGAACACGCACCCATACATTTTCTCATAACAAAATATTTTGCCATGATTGTTCATGGATATATTTAACAATGAGCATATAATGATTTTTGAAAATAATATTCGCTAATATATGTACAAATGTTTGGAAATAAACAATATGTAAATATGTTTTTCTCTTCTATCGCCAACCTTAAATGTACCCCTGGGGGCACATGCACCCCAGGTTGGGAACCCCTGAGCTAGAGAATCAGTGAAGGCATCGTCGGATCCAGGAGACAGCACCGCATCTTTTTAGGCAGGTTGCGTGTGCATGTGACGTCATTGTGACGTCGTTTTAAGGAAAAAAACAAGTTTTCGCCCATGCTAGGATAACCAGTTGCGTCCATTCAGACAGACACAGAGCTCAACCAAACATGTTGGAAATAAACTTTCCACGTAAAAATGTCGGTAAAGACCTAACCTTTGCAATGCTGATCAAAATAGTTGAAAACATTTTGGTGGGGGTCTAACGGAGCGAAAGCCATGGATTTCGTTTTTATTTCGGTTCAAGCCTCTTTTCTGCCAGTCAACACCCATGAACCTCACCAAAGTTGCAGGTGTATTTGGGTGTCTTACAACATCCCACCAAAGTTCAAGCGAAAATTGTGACAGGAAAATTTTATTCTTGAATAAAATCAAACATCCACGAAGTAGCTGAGCCAAATTTTTTGATCTATTTTGGGCTAAAACACGCCAAGCTCTTAGGGTAGCAAGGTCAAGCTCTTAGGCTAATCAAGGTCTCTCAAGCTCAAGAATAGCTCCCAGATCATTAAAAAAAACAAACTAAGTAATTATCCCCTGTACTTTTTTCTTAGGACCCAAGAACGTCTTCTGGAAATCAATCGGCCCAGCCCACAGTTCTTCAACCCCGAATTCCCCCCTAAAAAACATCCGGTGTTTGTGTTTTGCGAATACTGTTTTCTTGGGTTCTTCTGACGTCGACGAAACGCAAAACCAGGATCGAAAAAGCTAAACGGTATGCAGGGAACGAGTTTTTATATTTTCTCTGAAAATTGCCAAAAAATCAGTGCGGCAAATGCACATATATGGATTTTTCCCAACAATGGCAAATGTAAAGGTATATTATTGTTAAGTTCATTGGATTCCTTGCTGTATCCCACATCCAGGGATGTTTTCACTGGCTCTCATCCCAATCCGTTCAGGAGTTAATGGCTGCGTGCGACTTGAAAGGTTTATCCCAAGATATACTTTTAACTTCAATTCACCGTGTCGTTCTCTACTTTCTCATTAGCATAGCCCTGTGGATGCTGGATCCCAACCTCTACCTGTATGCTTACATTGCATTCGTTGTTAATGTATTGTCTTATGTTGTGCGCTTGTCTATTTTGCAATACGACTACCATAAGGACAACGTCTTAGGTTCTTTCTCCAACGTATCAAACATTTTGTGCCTTGAGGCTGGAAAATCCAACGACGCAAGTACGTGCGTTGGCCTATTTTTGTTTTTGAATCAGACTTAGTTCGATTCACCACACGTTTCGGAATCAGGGAATTTTTTTCGAGTTTATCAGATGGCAAAAAATCCCTCATTGAGTTTATGCAGGTGTTTCCTAAGAGTTTTTGCGTGAACGGGTTTTCCAAACAAGCGCATGAACCATTCAAATGATGATGTCAACCGTAACCTTTTGATTTGCTAACCTTTCAGTGTGTCTCCTCACAACTTTCACAAAGATTGATTTTATTTTCCCACACAACAATCTTTTTTTTTTAATCGATAGTCGCCGCAACTAGTCTGTAGTTTGCAACTACTTTGAGAATGCATGTGAATACTTCCAAATTTTATTTGGGATCAATAATACATTTTGTCTCCTAATTAAAATCGATGCAGTTGGAATTGTCAAGAAGAGTTTTCACTAACACTTAAAAATGCTTCGTCAAAAATTGCCGTTGCATAAATTTTAGTTTTTTTTGGTGTATGTTCGAAATCTTATCAAATTAGCGTATATTTTGCTTCAGTTATTCTGTTGTATTTATCTCAAGCGCGTTAAGCGTATGTTAGATAACGAGAGAATGTCGCTCAGCATGCAACAATGGAGTGGCCTGCTGCTTTGGTTTCCACTGAGTGCAGAGGCATTTCTTTTTCCAAAGCACTATTTGAAACCCGGACTCAGGTAACTTTTTGGAAAAATCAAGGTTAGTAACCACTGCCATCCCTGTCTATTTCGCATTTTCACCCCCACACAGGCTTACTGGGACGTTTCTGGCGCAGAAACAGCTTTTACAATTCATAAATCATTTTTTAAACTTATCTGACATTAAAAAGTAGCTTGTTGAATGTCGAAAAAGTTTTATTATTAACAAAACAAATACAGATCCACGCCAAAGAAAACGTGGGGCAGGCAAATAATGACGTAAAAAACTACATGAAAAAGACGTAATGCAGAGTAACCTTTGATGGCAGTCTGTACAAGACCCATGCCGTGTTGTGTTCGAAAATTGCAGATGTGCAAATGATTTTGACTATACAAACCCATGTAACCATACAAAATATCCTGAGGGCAAAAAAACTAATTATTTCAAAAGCAAGCACAATCCACGTCTCCGAAAAAAACGCTTAGGGTATGCGTAGAGTCAAATATCCCTGCCAGTTAGTGGCAAACTACCAATCAGAAACTATTTAAAACAAAATGATTTTGATTATCGAGGCCATCTGACCATACAAAAGAAGTTTAACGTCGAAATAAATTTTATTAATTCAAAAACAAACACAACTTTTCCTCTCAAAAAACGCTTTGGGTGAGCGTTTTTTATTGAACATAAGGTATAACTACCCAAAATGGCTAATTTTTCAAAAAACGTGACAGTCGGTCACAAATTATGGACCACACTGCATTAGATAAGTCAGGGGTGGGCAAATAATTTGGCCAGGGGGCCATTTTGCGAAGGCCGCCTTTAGCGGAGTGCTGTACCTTCTATTTCTAATGCAGTGTTTCTCAACTTTTTTCGGTTTGTGACCCATTTCTTATTGTTACACACCCAGTGACTCCTTCCAACTCTTTTTTTCAGTTCATATGATTATAACCATAATGATGACAACATAATGCATTTCTGGTAAAATGCAACCAACCACCACAACATTTTTGCAACACAAATGCATTTCATAAACGCTTAATTTCTAACGGCAATTGAATTTCGCGAATATTTTTAATGCGACAGTAGACTTTTCAACCTTATGGCCAACTTCGAAATTCGTGGTTGAGTGTTTGACGTGGTTGAGTGTTTGAAATTCGTGGTTGAGTGTTTGACATGGTTGAGTGTTTGAAATTCGTGGTTGAGTGTTTGAAATTCGTGGTTGAGTGTTTGAAATTCGTGGTTGAGTGTTTGAAATTCGTGGTTGAGTGTTTGGAATTCGTGGTTGAGTGTTTGAAATTCGGGGTTGAGTGTTTGAAATTCGTGGTTGAGTGTTTGAAATTCGTGGTTGAGTGTTTGACAACGCTAATCTTATTTCATGTTCGACTTTACTTTGATTTCGTGTCTCCGGTTTGATGTGAGCTAGTATTGAAAAACCTCTCTCGCAGAGATATTGTGGCAACGGAAGCAAAATTCGGAAAGCCAGTTTAGACAGTTGTGGGTATAATTCACGCACAACCGGGCCCGTAGCCACGGGGTTGCATTCGGGGGCAGTGTCCCCCCAAATTTTTTGTGTCCCCCAAACTTTGTTGTGCCCAGAAAAATTTGTTTTCAACATATAATAAAAAAATTTCTTGCCCCACTAAAAGTGTATTTTGCCCCTCCAAACCATAAAACCTAGCTACGGGCCTGCGCACAGCTCACCAGAACCGAGAGAGTGACATTTTATGAAAAACATCACGTGCTGACGAATCATTCCGAAGATTACAAAATTGGTCCCGTACTTCATCAAGAATATTGGCTATATCTAGAGAGGTAGAGAACGGA
>JGI24159J19872_10008076_pt1 | contig 13766 bp, 8 predicted proteins | sample Ectturendosymbi4_FD_19872 | JGI IMG/M metagenome (IMG submission 19872) | reverse complement strand
ACACCCAAAATAACAACCACCTTGACCAAAACATTGGCATAATCTGGCACAAACGTAGCATGTTAGTCAACGATAATACTGCGGAATGTGGAATATAATGTTTCTTAAGAAAAAAGAAACTATCACGAAACTATTGTAGGCTTCTTAAAACAAGCCAAGAATCGCCTGAGTGACTGATCTCTTTGAGGCAAAGCCATCGCGTGCTAATTTCGTGTTTGCTAGCGCTACACTCAACTACAACTTGCTTTTATTTATAAAAAAGGAGGCATGATTTAATGCAATGTGTTCCAATTTTTCTCTACATTTGGACCAAACTCCGTTTGGTTATAGATGCCGGTTTTCCTGTAGATGAGTGTTTTCAACCTGTGAGACGGTACGCACTGGTGCGGATTAGAAAACCTGTCGTCCGAATGACACACACGCGGCGGATTAGAATCGCCAAACAAGTATTAGCATCAGAGACATTATGAAAGCAAAGCGAGGCACTTTCAATAACATGTTTTGTCTGTGAAAACATTTTATTAATCTTGCTTAGTTATGTTTCCAAATGTTTTCTTGCTTCGGCACATTTCAAACATTTTTGCAAAGCTGAGTCGCACGAATTCTCTCTGCGTATCGTTGAGCACTGAAATCTCAAGTTTTGCTGCGGAAGAAATGTTATCTTTTTTATTTTGTATCAATAACTGTTATCTTTTTGATTTTATATAAAAAATGTTATGATTTTGATTTCATATGGTGTTTTGATGGCGCTTTATAGCCAAAGGGTTTTTGTAGCACCACAACTGAGTTTGTACAAGTCTGGTATCATTTAACTCAGTTTGTTTCGCATTCCGGATAGTTCCTGCAGCTGTTCTGCAAACCGTGCACCTGGTAAGAAGGATACAGTACCAAATTGCAAGGTCTTGGTAAGACCTCGCCGAGAGTCGAACTCCAGACCTACCAGCATCGAAGTGCAGGTTGCGGAGTCGGAGTTTTTTGGGTGGAGTCGGTGTCGTATTTTTTTGTCCGACTGCGGAGGTCCAATTGGATCATTTCTTTGCACCACACTCCCAAGTTGGACATTCCTGTTGAAATGGGACAATTTATTATGAAACTTTTGTTGAAACAGAGAATTCTTGCTTTGTAACACGATTTCCATTGAGCGTTAGATGCTACAAAATTCGTGTCAGCCGAAGTTCATTCACTTTATGTTAAGGAGTCCGTGTCGAAAATTTTGGAAAGGTCGGACATTTTACCTCCGAATCCGCAGCCCTGCTGAAGCGGACTCACACTAGGCCACAGGCTGCTCAAAAACAAAAAAAGCAGCGCGACACTGTGCTAACAGAAAGACAAACAACGTCGTCTGGAAAGCGAATATATGCAATCAATTGAGCTTGCCTCAGTCATTTCATCGAATCAAACCCGCAACAGGGCCCATCACGAAGCTTCGCTAGAATCATATTTTTCAATGATGCAGCAATTATCGTACATTTTCTTTGCATGGAATTATCGGACAAGACTAGTTTTTGCGGTTCGGTCACAGCCTTGGGTCATCCATGAATTTCCCATGCTGCTATCTCCATGCAGGGTTTTCGAACGCTTTCTACCAGAGTAAATGGCTTCCACGCTGACGTAAGGACATGAGCAACTTTCAGTGGTGATAATACGACACGTTGATCAGGGCGCCACTGTTAATTGCTGGAATTGTCGCTGGTGTTCTACAAATTGTCGCGTTTGCCGTTTGAAGAATGAAACGAACTTGGTTGTGTGTTCTGGATGTTTATTGTCTCTGTGCCTTTTCATTTTTATCTTTACCACAGATGGTCCAATAACAAGTCTCCACAAAGATGACGTAGTCGAATCAAACAGTAAATTGTTTTGCTAGGAAATGGATTTCACGCATTTTTCGCATCTTCAGTCCTGAAAATTGCAAGCAAAGGCGTATGGATGACAAGGGCGTATGCAAGGGTGGAGGGTTTGGGTCAAACCCCCCTCTTGAGCTTGATATTTTACAAAAACTTCATTATCCGCGCAAAGGAGATTATTGTTTTCGCATACTTTTTGCTTGTTAATTTGTCGACATAATGCAAATAACACGGAATAAATTTGCATGTAAATTTCAAGGAACACTGTAAATGGGCCAAAAAGTAATAGTTATAGATTTTGGTTGGAGTCTAGGCCATCGTCTACATCCAGAAACCATCTCACCACTGTTTGCAGTCCTTTCGTCCACTACCCATATTTAAGATTGTGTTCCGCGATAGTCTACCTTATCCGAAACATTTGTCTTTGTTTTGACTGCTATGGCTGCGCAGCGCAAGTGCTGACCGCATTGGCTACATTACCGGTTTTTGTCGCATGACAAAATTGTTTCATGAGCTCAAAAACAGCAGTTGTTAACTTAGAAGCATTCAGGCATTTAAAAATGTCTCAGCAGGGAAAAAGGAAATATAAAAGCCTGCTGGCCGCATATACATAACAAAAAATCGAAGTTTTCCTTGTGCACTTTATTCGTATTTTCAAGTCTGGTGTACAGTTTAGCAAGATTCGATCTTGCAAACCAGGGTGTGCGTCATGCAGTCCAGCCGCACACCTCTGCTCCACGTCTCGTATTCGGTAAGACATCAGTGCAGCCTCATTTTGCACTTGCAAATTGCTCTGACGCAGTGGTGAGTGTGTTTTACTCCCCTGTTTTAAAAAGCAGCCCGATATTTTTGCAGTTATGAGCTGCTGTGTCGTAGCGTTGAGTTTATTTTCCTCCGATATCTTATCCTGGAGCGCTGATGGTTATACTCAGTGCAATGACACACAAATTAAGGGTAGTGCATGTAGACCAACATGCATATTATGTCAACAAACTTTGCCAAACCGTTGGTTTGGAAACGTGAATATGACGTCAAATTGTGACGTCACAAACTGCGCACACCAAATGAAAATGACCACCATATGCCACTGAATGAACCCAAACCCCCATGAAAATTTTCTGCGTACGCCACTGATTGGGGAAATTGTGAAAATCTAAAGCAGGAGTTAGAGAATGCACGCACATTATAGTCGCAACCACAAGCTGTGACCATAAGGCTGGCCTCACACAAAAGCGGGAAAGCACAACGGACGCTATGAACGTCTAGCTTCACGCAACGTGGTGATGAGTAAATAACCATAGCGGGCCGCTCTGCACATAAGAATGTTTTCGCCGATGAAACAAGTTATTGAAAGTGCGTCAGGCGCTTTGTTTTCTTAATCTTTCTAATGTTAATACTACTTTGGTGATTCTTACTCGCAGCGTGTGTGACATTCGCACCACAGGTTTTCTCATCCGTACCAGTGCGTACCGCCTCACAGTGTGAAAAGCACTGCATGATGTAGACTTTCATGTTCACGTGTATATGGGAAGCAACAAAAAAGAATTTGGATCAAAGTAATCACGAAAATAGCTAGCTTCGGTATGCACACTCTGATTGGTAATTTTTTAAGCGTGCCTTCCCAGTGAGAAGGCAACAGAATTATAATAAAGTGTGGGTTTTAAATCCTTTCGGCTTCGTCTGGGGCCTTTGGGCACAAATCTAAAAAATGACCAACGTCAATAAGCTTTTCTTAGCAGTGGAAAACATTCTGAACTCTGTGCAAGAGCTTTCCCTCAATGGCTCCAACAAAGACTTGCAAATCCAACAGACCGAAGATCTTGTGCAAAATCCTACTTGACTGCAAAAGGATTAAGTGCCCTGGTTGATATCAAGACCACGGATCTTTATAGAGGGATACAAGATGACCGAATGTGGGTGACGTTGCCACAAGGCATTGTGTCGAACCGCATGGTCTCAAATTTCAAGAAACATTCAGCAACATCCAAGTCTTTATTGTATGACTTGAATCAATAAATGCATATTTTCATACTTACAGTTTTACAGTTGGTTTTCGTTATATTATTCAATTAAACTGATTTCTACAGGGTTTCTCAGTGACTTATTTTTCAACAACTCTATCTGGTTGTGCGAATGAAACTTTTGTGGAACAGAAGAGTGCGAACGGTCTTTTTAAAGGTTGAAAAGCACTGCTGTAGATATAATTTCCTGTTCATCACTTGGCTTGTTGCCAGGGCAACCGATTGCTACTCGCCGTCAAATGCACAAGACGGTGTGGAAGCTGCCAGCCATGAATTTTGTTAACGTTAACAAATGACATACTTTACCTTGAATACCCAAAACACGAAACCAGACCATGTCTCAATTGTGTACTTTTGAAGTACATTCATTGGCAGCATAAGATTTTTTTCTTCACTTTAAATAGCAAGCTGTTTGTTTTCGGCATACTTTACTTTAGATATGGCTACGTTTCAGGAAAAAACAATACCAAACAAGAGGCAGCGTTAAGTTTTGAACTAGTGTGTTTAATTATGAAGTTTCTGTTTTACTGCAAGCAACATGCGTTAAATTTTTAAATGCTATCATCATGCTGTTATTACGAAAATTTCTTAAAATGTTTCAAAATATCGTCACAAATGAAATTATAACAGTGAACTCGCGGCATGAAGTGATTATCAAGCTCCTTATGGATGCAAAATAAGATGAATGGAGCCTAAAGCGTGCCAGTGTTGTCTGAAATAAATTCGAATCTGAAGATGTCTCATTTTACTGATTATGTTAACTGCGACAAGTAGCAAGTGATTTATTCACCCAGTCTGTCTACCTACGTCATTGTCCCCAAAGTTTTATTTCCTTTGTTGTTCACTTGTCAAAACGTTTGTGAAAAACATTTAAAGTTCCTTAAAACAACGGCACTCATCGAAGTGGTAAATTCGATCCAAGCATACATTTATTACTACTTGAAGAGGTAATGATGCTTGCTCAAGTTTTTGGTTCAGAAGGAATCAAACATTTAAATAAACCCAAATCGTAGAAACAGCCAACACACGTAGCCCGAAAATAGTATTCCACGATATCGCTTTTTTCGTGAATAACAGTGCTCCTTGATGCAGCAAATTACATGGGCTTGCTTTGTCAGGAGCCTTGGTTAAGGTTTTGTTTTTGCGCAAAGAGGTTGTTTCAGGCACGAAATTTAAAAAATATTCAGCAGTGACATGCCCCGATAATGAAAGTTGTTGCTGAAAAGAAAATTTAAAGAGTTTTGGCAAAAGAGGAAACGAATTACACGAGTTTGTATTTCTGTTTAACTTGGAAGCAAATTCTTTGAAAAAATTGAAAAAACCACAAGTTTTTCACAATAAACTATGAAATAGATCACTACGTCCCTGACTGTGCTTAAAAACAGCTGTCATGGTAATAGCACTCCGGCTTGCATATTTAGGTTGAAACTATAGCTTTGCTTCATTTTGACTTCGCGTAGACTCAACGCTTTTGTTTTGCTACTTATATTCAGCCAATTTGAAGTCTTTGGCAAAAGGACTTGAGCTTAATTTCAATTTAGGTATTAAGTGCCTTTACCCTTCATTACAAATTCATCATGCATTGTTTGTTTTTCTCAGAACGCAACATAAAAGTTTTCTACAGTATATCAACTAAAGGTTATAGTAAGCACAAAAATTTAGAATTAGAATTACTTTTTTCTAGGAATGCGTTCGTCGCCATGGCACATCACTAGTTGTCAAATCAGACATGAATTTCTTGACAACGATGGAAAAAACTGCTTTNAAGATGATATTTAAGAAGATTATGTGAATGTAGCTCATACAATACACTTTTTGGTTTGTGTTGATTTCAGACTTTAAAAAATTTAGAAACTGNTTTGGTTATTGCAGAAGCATTTTTACCCTTACCAGTAATATATTTCTAAATTAAGAATTCTTTTTGGTATAGATGCTTGTTCGCCGGTTTTTCAAATCTGCAAGAAATAAAATACTTTAAACAAAATCTGCTATAAGTAATACAACAAATAAAGTAATTTGATCTTAACTGACTGTTTCATAAATTTCTTGTATAACCGGTTGATAGGAAAATAATATGTGGAAATACATGATGTGTATAATTAAATATATATATAAATACATGGGTTAATTATTATTGGTAATATTGCTGGTAGAGAGATGAAGGTTTCAAAAATATAAATGCAGAGAGCGGAAAAAACGCAGTTTTGTGCATTATTTTCAGTTTTCAATGCAAGATAGCAACATGGTTTAGCACATAATATATTCAAATAATGCAAAAAAACTCTAGTAGTTTCTAAACATTTGTGAAGTCCCTAGTAATTATTTTCTAACGCCAAAATGTGCTAAGCAGTGGAAATTTTGCACAATTGAAAGAAATTCTCCCCGCGAAATTGTTTTACTATGGGCTTGAATTTCAACATGATCCGAAAAGTACTACGTGTAGATGACTCTGAACCAGGCCCGTAACCAGCTTGGGATACCGAGGGGGCGAAGAGTTTTCTGAGGGAACCCAGAATCACGATGGAGATAGAAATACAACAGTTTTAAAACTATGTCCAGCACATTTTTCCTGGTGGGCGAATTTTTTTTCCATCTGCTCCTCCTTAGTTACGCTTATTTACGAGTCTGCTCTGAGCTCAAGTTGATCTGATTGTAATTGGTAAGGATGTATCGCATAAGACAACGCATCCCGTAATTATGAAACTAATGTGGCGACTTTGTGATATGCTCTTGCAGTTTTATAAAAATTATTAGTTTTTTACTGAAAGAAAACCAGACTGCTTAATTGTCAAGCACAACAAGCGGCTACAACGTAAAACATCAAAGTTACCTTAACAAATTTTTGCAAACGTTGAAAGCACAGAAAGGCAGTTCACTGCTATCAGAAAACTCAAGTAATGATATTTTCTCAACAAAGTTTGGCATTAAATTACCTGACAAGATTTTTAACTCTTAGTATCAAACTAAACCCGTCGTTGGAGTTGCATTTCCAACTTCAAGTTACTAACAAACTCGGAATAATGTAGCGAAATTAATCCCAATGATAAAAGTGGCTTGGCCTAAAGGATTTGGTAAGCTAGTGTGATGTATTTTAATGTGAATTGCTGGCAGTGCACTTTCCTGATATGATGCATTGATAATTATTAATAGTAATTATTTTTGTTGAACTTGAATGTTTGCCTACTTTGTCGAATTTAAGATATTCACGATTACCGTCCAATTCACGGTTACTGTCCTATCATGACCATTTAACTCAGTGGTCTTCAATCTTTTTTGTTCAATCGGCCCCTAGAGGAGCTTTGCTTCAAAATCGCTCCCCCTTTATAATTTTAGTGTTGGCAAAAATATTATTTTAATTTGAAAACATTTCAATGCAAATGAAATGAAGGGGCAGTTTAGTTAGCACAAAAAACGAACAAACAGAACGAATGCATTGCATCTGTAGGAACTGTTGCGATCGGAAAGCCCGAGCGGCATGTGCGCAAAGCTTCGCACTGTGGCAGAAAGTAACAACAGAGATCATGCGCCGCGATCACTCTATTATTGCTTGTTCGCGCCACATATATATTGTGTTGTTCTTCGCGCACATTCCGTTCGTGGCGAACCCCGCATTCAGCGCAACGCCAGCGGAGAGGTTGCAACAGGACGATGCTATTCATTTCCAAAAACAGTTGGTTCCAACCAGGGCTGTGGAGCTAGGACCCGGAGCCGGAGCCAGAAAATTATGAATGGCGGTGTCGGAGCCTGAAATTTGAGTTCCCATTCAACAGACATATTTTGTATAGCAATCCAATTGTACAAATAATGCAATGGTTTTTAGTTTTTAATGGACCAAAACGTTCTGGAGCCAGAGCCAAAGACGTTTAAAGGTTTGAGCCGGAGCCAAAGATTTTTGATGCCTAGAGCTGGAGCCGGAGCTCGAAATTTGTGTTTCGGCTCCACAGTCCTGGTTCCAACTACTGTGAACTTTGCCCCAGACTTTTCATCTGCAAGTTTTCTAAAGCAGGTTGCAAATTGGTCAGCTTAAGTCACATGGCATTTCTACCGGTCTTGTTCATGTCAAGACGATTGCGGTATTTATTAAGCATGTGCAGTTACTTGGTTGAAACTTGCTCAGTAACATATTTTGTGGGAAACTTCGTTAGTACTGTTAGCTTGACATTCCCCAAAGCTTCCGGAACACGGTCACTGCACTTGACCCAAACGTCTGACCATCTGTGATAATAAAATATGACACAGGCTTCATCATCACTTTCGTAGTCGATGAAAAGTTCCTGGACGTGGAATCGCATTCGCTTATGTTAGTTAACTGGCGAAAAAGCACATCACCAAGTAACGTTCTACGCAATCCAACTTTTGGCGTTATGTACACAACAGAAAGACTTTTTAGTAAACCTCAAAATACAGGTGGAGGAAACGATTTTTTGGAATTTTTAGTTGAGCCATGATGGGGGTGGTTGGGGGTACTTGCTAGTAGAAGTTATCCCTTCCCCAGCCTATTATACTGATATACTGTATCATTAGTCAGAAGATATACCATGTAGCTATACCACACCTACAAGCAGAGTAAAACACTCAAACTGACCGAAAAACATGACAAGCACGTTTTGCAACTTGCGGCTAACTGTAATTAATGGCTAGCAAAATTAATTGCTGCGTAAATCGTCTCATAAGAGTCATTTTTAACGTATTTTTTAATAGAAGACACTTGGTTCCACTGCATTACTCAAGTTACGAACCAAAGTTTATAAAGCACATGATAACGAACTATGACGTGTTTTGCCTACGAAACAATGTTTTGGCAATGCTCTACCGAAGACTATATGAAGCCTTGTTTTAAGGCAATTTTGCTAATAATAACACATACAGTTGGGAGGATTTGTGTCAGTTCATGGGAAGAAATAATTAGGCTGGGCTTAATCACAACTTTTTATTAACATTCTTAATCGCAGTGGTATTTTCCGATAGCTATATCAGTGTTGGTTGCTTTCAGCCAACATAAATATAATAAAACGAATCAATGCATACTAATGTACCCGAGAAAAGTTCAAAAATCCGCGCGTGTTGACATGCCTGGAGACTTGCAAATGTCATTGCTTGTTGTCGCTTTTTTGACATTACTAATGCAACGGCTGGGTCAACACACTACCAAACTATTTATTGCAACAGTATTCCCACAATTTTAATCTTATTTTAAACATTAGGATTAACAGTATGCCGGAATCATCAAAACCGCAGTGCTTGGCTCCCAACCAGTAACACTCTCCGTGGCCTTGGATAGTTAGTATAGTAATGCGTTACACAGGACAATGCTATAGTTTGATTGTTATATCATCAGTCCTATATCTTGTGTTTTATAACCGTTTTTATGAAACATGGAGTCGAAAGTGCATCAAATGAATTGGTTCCAAAATGGCAAACACAGTTTTTAGTTTTGGAATCATTCAGAATTTTAGTATATACGAACCTGCAGAAATCGCCCCCTGGGTAACTGAAATCGCTCCCTGAATCCGGTAAATCGCAAAATCGCCCCTCTGGGGGCGATTTCGCCCACGTTGAATATCACTGATTTCATTGAATTTTTCTTTGCGTTTTTCATTTTCAAACAAATCTTTATTAAAACTCTCTCCAATAAACCAAGACTTTCAAACTAAAAGATACTTTAAGTGAAATTTGAATGGAAACATGCCAGTTCACAATAATATCTAATCTAACAACAGTAACCCTCGAATGCTGCGCATACGTGTAAGATAACTAAGAGTTAACTAAAAGTTAAAAATTAACAAGTAACTGCAGTGCAGGACGCAAGTGCTTGTAGGTGCTTGTGCTACGCATTATTTAAACTTGCGCCGCAAGCAGATACAAACTCTAATCAAACGTGAGTTTTTTAGGATTAGCGTACATACCCAGAAATCTGAAGATTCGAAACGACACAGGAGAAAGTAACAACTTACAGTATTTCGACAGAATGTTTTGAAGCAGTGATCGCCAGCCTGTGGCCCGTGCGGCTATTCATTGTGGCTCGCGGTCAAAAATAGAAGCAATAGTCGGTTGACAAAATATTTCGTTCTGTCCCTTCATTCTTGTTATAATAAGCAAAGCTTATTCCAAAGGTATAGTTACTCAATGAGGTCGCAGTCTCATTTCACCAGCAGAGTTTTATTCAACCTCGACCGATTCCATTCATTGTGAGACTGCGACATTTTTTTCTAACTTCTTCCTCGATAAGATTTTGCTATGAACAATTAAAAGTCACGTTTAAAAATGGCATTATTGTCACAGTACTTGAATACCGGTATGTTTTGACATGATGTTTCTTATGTTGAATAAATGAGCACTTCTTGCTGAAGTTTGATGCACATTTAATTGGCCTAAATTTTCATTCATATCAAATAATTTGGCAACTCTGGGGCCCTAAAATGGATTTTGTTCCGCCCAAAAAGATTTCTATTGGAAGCCCTGCTTCCGAATAACGAAAAAGCAGTAAAAAGGCACTGCTGATTACAGCGGGTTTGCACATGACAATCGATCGCTATTGTCTGTAGGTCACCTGCGCGCTGGAAGCTCTCCTTGGCTGTAGCCAGCATTGCATGCACTGGCGTAAACATGAGGATATTTCTCTTGAAACAGACTTTCCATTAATTGTCCAGTTTTTGTGGCTTCAAGTAAACACAACCTTTATTGGCTTATTCAACATGACTTGTTTCATGACTGACTTTAGGCGCTGTCTCTGCGACCCAGAAACTGATCTTCACTCCCTGATTCTTGCGAAGTAGATATGACGGTGAAGCTTATTTTGAAAAGTACATCACAGTTTTTAAAACTGATACTTGTTCTCAAGAAGATCAGAATGCGGTAGCTCTCTTTTATTTATTGGTGGAATATGGAAAGATCACTTAAAAAACTGTTTTTAACCCTACAACACTAAACTTGATTTTTTTGGTCAATTGTAATCAAACTGGCCTTTTATCATACCAAACGCGACGGGAAAAAGATTGCATGTGATGGTTGATAGTTTGAAAAAAAGTATATTTACTAACTATTTTCGATACTAAAATCGCTTGTGAAGATTTGAAAGTTTCAGTAGTGCATTTTGTTCGCTTTTCTTTTGTTATGTTTTTCTCATACTTCTTCTTATACAATTTTTTGTGGTTTTCTTACACTTTTGCATCTGCTTGCGTTGAGCTGAATCTTGGGTAAGTTTAAATGTGCTCTAAACATAGGTATCAGCAAATTAATAAATGTAATACGTCAGGTAATTTGTCACAGGCAAAACTAACATGATGTGATACGTCAAACAATTCGTCATAGACAAAACTAGCAAAACGAGAAAGGAAGGCAGACAAAATCAGAATGACAAGGTTGGTTATCACTCACAGTTTCCAAGTAACTTAACGGTTCCTGTATATTGAAATTGTTACTTCTTTGGCAAACTTCATTCATTCAAAATTGAAAGGTAACAGAATAACGTTGTAAGACAGTCAAATGTGTGTAGTTTGCTACTTTTTGTAAAATAATCTACACAAATGCTTCGTGGGAGAGTAAATCAGACTGAAACTATGCGTTAGCAACTTTCAGTGTTGCAGCAGCTAATTCCAGAAACATTTTTTGATTTTGTGAAAGTGTGACAACATAAACCTGTAGACTCTTAGTGAAAATAGTCACGATGTTCAAGAAGCGCTCTTGTGAGTCATGTGTGCAGAATACAACAGTTGCGCTAAACCACGAGCTGCAAAACGCTATTGATAACAGTGAAATGCTTTTAAAAAATGTTTCAAGCAAATAGGGGTACTACAAAACTGTGACTGTAGCAAAAAATGGTACAAATTAAAAAAATATAATATGCTAACGTTACAAGCACAAGATATCAAGGCTGTACTAGGATTTCCAGAAGTCACAAAGCTCCGCGTAAACATTCTCGTTAATTTTCATGTGCAAAAACGGAAAAGTATCCAAATAACATAATTGATAAATTTAGAAAACGTTTCAAGCACAAAAAGGCAATTCTGATTTGCTGCAAAGGCAAATGAATGGATTTTGGTTGAGGCAAGAAATATAAACAGACAAAGCAATTTTGTCATAAGGGTGATAAGCATTTTGTACTAAAGCAAGGAAGTAAAGAAATAACGCGTAAAAGGAACCATTTGAAAAATTTTGTAGCATGAAAATGTAGTTTACAGTCTAAGGTTTTGTACTCGAACACTGAGAGGATCTTCGTAGGGGTATATTCCACAATTCATTTAAGAAACAGCATGAGTTCTTCGTAACTTTCTTGTAAGTGCTTTGGCGACTTGCTCTTTGATTTCCTATTGATTAAAGAAAATAAAGTTTAATTATTTGAAAATCATTAGTCGTAGAGGAGTTGCTTTGTTTGAATGGACAAATAATTTTTATCTCATTTCCTGTTTTCATTTACTTCCACCAACATTTCATTTTTGCGTTCAAACAGTAATTGCCAGATGTCCAGCCCGACTGTTCCCAAGCCAAACCACTTTTTAGCTCAATACAGACATTTGTTACAGATGTACATTCAGAGCTAAACAAAAGTTTCGATAGGAAATGTTTTACGTTTCTATAAATTCTGAGACATGTATTTCTCCATTTCCTACAAATTTTTACCAATTTTCACAAGCCGGTTGCTTGCGGCCGAGTGATTGCTCTTTCTCGCGCCTTAGAGGGGTTAGTAAAAAACTAGAAATGGTGAATTCTATTGACAGCAAAAATTTATGGAAATAGCAAATTTTGGTGAATATAAGGTGTGCTCGTCAACGCTCAAAAGGTTTGCAAATTCACTTAATTTTTCAGGAATAAGTTAGGATATCACATCTACAATCCACAGACGTTACTATGGATATATGTAAATGGTCTACAGTGTTTGCAAAGTTCTCGTCAACGCTGAAACATGCAACATATAGTCTGCTTTTGTTAAATTATTAATTATGAATCTATGTCCAACGACTTGACGACGGCCCGATGAATATCAGCGAATAGAAAATAAGAATTGGATTGCAGGCACGCAGATAAAAATAATTCAACCTGACAAAGTTGACTTTTCACAAATGTAGGCGACGTGACCACTGATCAGCATGACGATTTAGTTGCACAAATCCGATGCCCTATTTTCAAAACTAACTTAATCTTGTCGTTCACCACACTGGCAAGAGGCCTACTTCCTGTAGTGCCGAACTGTTGCTCCACCTGCTTGCTGCACATTGGGGCCATCCATAAATGACATCACACTATTTTGGGCAAAAATCTACCCCCTTCCCCCTTTCCACATTTCGTCACAAGTATGTACCCCCCCTTTGAAATATAACGTCACAATTTGCAACCCCCCCTTACAGTTGCAATTACAAATTTCCATCTATTTTGTGTCCGCTTAGACAAAAATTCCAAATTTCATTCTATTCGTAAAACGTCGAAAATACTGCACACATTGCTAAGCAAAAATTAAGCAGCAAAGTGTTTTCTACTTTGTTGAAGACGGAAACGAATGAAGTACGTTGTGCGAATGCTGGCAATGACTGATTGCGGTTATAGTCCTGAGCATGGATTTACCGTAGTGGTCGCTTTGCAATATTGAAGCAAAAACAAATCATAGGAACTTTTTGCAGTATAGTCTATCTGCAAGAACGACTTCACAATACCGCACAGAAAACAAGTATGGCGTGCAAATGCAACACAGGACGGTAAATAGCTCCTTTTGGGAGACGTTTAATGATGGTTTCTGCATAGGCGAAGATGAAATGAATTTTTCTGAAAACTGTTTCCTTCGAGATCGGCGCGTGACTCACGGGAGGCTTCAATTTTTTGTTGTGAACTGTGCGTCGTAAACACCGAACCGCAGACCACAAAAATGAAACAATCACAGTGGACTTTTGAGGTCCACAACTGCTTATGT
>JGI24159J19872_10008075_pt1 | contig 13766 bp, 9 predicted proteins | sample Ectturendosymbi4_FD_19872 | JGI IMG/M metagenome (IMG submission 19872) | reverse complement strand
AGCAGATGGCAGTCGACTGATTCCTCGAAAGCATACAGAAACACTAGTGCTTTTAAGTGTTGTTGTGAAGTGTCACACTGTAAACTCTTCGCAAAAATCCCATTTCTGCTGCTTGCACTTGGGAAAGTATTCTTTGAATCATTGCCCAAGATTCATAGCCACAGGTGAGGATTGAAACAGAGAACAATGTTTGAAAGCACCCATTTTNTAATCACATAACTGCANTTGTTTTACTAATTCATGTATCAATCTCCNCTTGTGTTGGTTGGCTGTTTTACCAAGGTCTTTCTAGGCTAGACAGTCTTGCATTCAGTGTGCATCAAAAATGCCTATGTCACAGTGAGCAGGACTCAGGTATACGCAGAATTTGATGTTGTACGGTTCTTCATCGCAGTGTGAACTGTAAGCTAAACCATCAAAAAATGATGGTTTTAATGCGTTGTGCATTGTTTTTTACTTACGACATCTGAGTGTAGGCACAGATGTCTATACAGGGAATAGGCCTACTTCATGCAACGCATGTTTGCCTGTTTGGCATTTTTTGATTTAGAGTTAGACTACTGTGAGTCCTAGAAATTGCTATGGACTGCAGTAGGCATGACGGATAAAACCATCCTATTAGAGTACATTTGACTTTTAGTGAAACACAGCTGGTTGAAATGGTCCCGTGACAGGTACAATACGTAGAGGCAAGGGTTTAGGTTTAGCCTACAGTTCACACACTATGCAAACAAGGAGCTGCTAACAGCTTGCCAGCACTGAAACCATGACATCACTTGTCTATCAGACAGTGCCATTTACAGATGTCACAGTCAACTGAGACAAGTCCTGCTGTCCAAACTTGTCATGTGACCGGTTCAGCCAATCATGTTCGGCTGGTGGCAAAATAGCTCCATGAGTGTATGTTTTGCCTCATAAAATAATTGTAACTTGTGTAATTAATTTCTTTATGTGGCCCGAAGAAAAAAATGCACTGAATGCTTTTCAGCTGTAGTTTGAAAATGTTTGGCTGAAGGCAAAATAGCTCTAAGAGTGTTTATTTTGCCTCATGTGGCAAAATAGATACTGCTTCAGTAATGCAAAAATATTGGTATCAGTTATCGGCAATGAAAAATGAAAAACATTGGTATCGGCTGAAAAAAAACATATCGGTTGAGCTCTAGTGTTGATTTTCAGTCCCGCTTGGTTGGTTCAATGCCTTTTTGAAGATGCAACCAGTATCAAATCATCCACATTAAGCAAACGGTTGATCCTGAAGCTCCCAACAGTGACACCCTTGTTGACTCGGCTGCAACTGTCTATCCAATTCATATTGACTATGGAGAGTAGAGCTCAACCGATGCATCGGCATGCCAATATACATACAAGTATATTGGCTGATATGACAATGCTGCTGATGTATCATACCAGCAAAATTCTGTCAATGTATATCGGCCATATTTGCTCATAGAAGTCGCTATGCTATTGTTCTGCACAGAGTGTTCAGAAACGCAAGTTGCTACTTCGTCTCTAACCCTGACTGATTAATGCAAATTTTTTCCTGTTCCTGTGACATCGAGCCTTCATGCATAAAATCACACCGCTGTGCAATCGTCCCAATAAAACGCTCTATGACATAACATTTGATGGCAGGTTTTGGCGCGGTAAGCAAATGACTGCCTGCGAACAAATTAAATTATGTGCTGTTGTGTTGGTTGGCTGTTTTAGCAAAGTCTCTCCAGGTTAGGCAACTGTGGATTCAGCAAAAATCAAAAATTGCCTGTCACGGTGAACAGTGACACAGGTTTGCGCAGAATTCGATGTTGCACGGTTCTTCGTCACAGTGAAGTGATAGTTTCAAATGCAGTGTGCATTGTTGTTTACCTACTCATGAGATCTGAGCATAGGCACAGATGTCTACACAAGGAGTAGGGTGTAGGCCTACTTACATGCAACACATGTTTGGCTACTTGTGCATTTTCTTGATTTAGAGATAGTCTAAGGACTGCAGTAGGCACGGCAGATGAAACCATCCTATTAGAGTACATTTGACCTTTAGTCAATCACAGTCAATTGGAGTGGTCATGTGACGAGTACAGTATGTAAAGAGACAAGGGTTTAGTCTACAATTCACACAATGCAAACAAGAAGCTGCTAATGCTTGCCAGCACTGCAACTATGACAATACTTGTCCATCCGATTGAGACATTTACAAACATCTCAGTCAGCTGAGAAAGTCATGCGTTCCAAACTTATCATGTGACCAGTTCAACCAGTCATGTTCTTCTGATGGCAAAATAGCTCCAGGAGTACTTGTTCCTAATTTACCAAAATGACAATCTGCTTTTTCATAACTCTAAGTTGTGTAAGTATTTCTTTTTTTATGTGGCCTACATACTGATGAAAAAATATACTGTAAAGCCTTCAGCTGTAGTTTGAGTAACTCAAAAATATTGGCATCGGTTATGGGCAATGAAAAATTATGAACATCGGTATNGACCAAAAAANACTTATCGATCGAGCTCTAAAGNAGAGGAGTAGTGATGACGCACACCCTTGTCAGCATCCAACACTCACTGTGAAAGGTTAGGATTTAACTCTGCTGACACAGACACAAACTTCTGAGCAGGAATACTGTGTGTCGGTGGCCAGTAACAGACAGCTGTCAACACCATACTTCCGCAACACTTCTCAAAACCTATCATGAGGAACCCAGTCATATTTCTTGAGGTCGACCAAACATTCTGCAGATCAGCTGTGTCCAACCCGCAGCCTAGTCGAAGGTTTTGTGTGGCCCAGTTTAGGTTTTCGCTGTAGTAAAAGTATCCTAGATATTGACAACCTGTCTTTTTTTGACAATCTTGAATTTGACACTTTTGATGCACGTGGTCCTCAGTGCCACTTTATTCCCTTTGTTACACTTTCAGTACATTAGCTGAAGCTAAATTCATGTTGATTTGATCAAAGCAGGGGCATAACTAGCTTTTCAATTNGGGGGGGGGGAATTTTCATTTCTGTAAACGAGAACTTTTCAGTTTTAATCAAGATGGAGACCGAATGATCAGGACAGTAAAAATTAGTAGCTGGCTCCATACTCAACGAGTGCAATCATGCTATGGCTTTATTGTGGCAAATGTATAGGCTACTAGTCAGAGCCCTTGAGAGGAAAAATAGTGCTGGTGCGAGAGCTGTTTTTGGCCCCATTATCTATTATAGAGTAAATCATAACTCAGGAGGAGCTTCATTAGCTTTTCAATACTGTGACTAGAAAATGATATGCTTTAATTGTCATTTTGCATTATAACTAGGGTACGGTTTTCATACGTCAGGTTTTTCCCGACATGTCCGGGATTTAAGTGGCCAATTTGCGTCAGGGATAAATGTTAAAAAGTGCTTCAATGTCTGGGATTTTGGAATAATGCATTTTATGAAATCTAACCACAATGTTTTCACAGTAAAAATTATTTGGTGCTAAAGATTAAACTTTGTAATTTTTTACTGTTAAAAATGGCTAAGTGAAAATAAAAATTTACTGACGAGATGACGGCAATACATTCATGTTTCCGGAAAGGTAGAAATGAATGGGAAGCAGAATGCTTAGTTTGCAAACCAGGAACATACATCTCGGTTTCATACAAGGTATCGCGGATTTAAAATCATATCTCGGTTCTGATAAACATTGCAAAGCAGTAAGTTGAGCTTCTTGATCAAGTAAAGTAACAAATTATTTTGTCACAATGGGATGTAAAATAGATGAAGAAGTCAATTTTTGCTGTTTTTGTTTTGTACTGTATTTATCCTATTCTCACTGGAAAGACGGTGGCAATGTGCTTTGGATTCATCCGGAATTTATACCAAAATAAAAGTGTTTTCGTTGCAAAAATTGGTTACAGTGACTAACATAAATCTGTCAGGAATTGCGCCTCATCAGATATGGTAACCCTAAACTAGGGCAACCAATATTTGACCTAAAAACTTACAATTTTGACTTTATAATCCACAATTGGCCAATCGATATTTTGTATTTTCAGTTGAAACACGGAATACAAAGCATATTCATATTATACAGTATTAGACAACAAAGTTCTGTTGAAATGAAACAAAAGTATTTTATCTCCAAAATCTGGTATAGCATCTTTTAAAAATGTCTGTCTACTTCCAGTTTCATAAAACGAACCTCGTTGATGCTTTGCACTGTAGTAATGTGCTTCCACCATTAACCTTTTGTCACTTTTCACTAGGCAAATTTGCAAAATAATTCACCCTTAGGTGTTGAGGCAAACTCAGAAGCTAATCATGCAGTATACTTCAAACTTTTGAAAAATCTGGTTGTTTATCCTCAGGCATGATATGTTGATAAGTACATTAATAGCTACAATAGAGTCAAATCTGAGAATATCATTAAGTTAAAACAGTATATGCATAATGGATTGAGCATTTGCCCAACCAAGTACTGTAAGACAAGTCTCTTGCATTGCCATGCCTAGTCTAATTAATATTAAATTGTCCAGTTGTGGGCTGAGCAACATTATTATGTCAAAAGTTGCAACAAACCCATTACTATTTCAAAATTGCAACTAAACTTGCAAAAACATATCAAAATCTGTTGTTGTCACTTCAATAAAATATCGATGAGAAAAAACTTAACTGCAAGAAAATTTTGACCTAATGATAAATTTGGACTTTTTTGACCTATGAACTTTCGAGTGGCTCGTGGTATCAGCGTGAAATTTAGTTTGTGGCCGTTTCATAAACTTTTAAAAAGGTAGAAAATTTTTGACTTTTGGGTCCCCTAATTATAACCATTTACNGATGTTATTATTTAATTTCAAAAGGTCTCTGGCTGATCTCAGAGAATGCACATGGCACAGTTGCTTTGCAAATTTCACAACTATGCATCAAATTTGTAATATCATTGATAGTAGGCTACAACAATTCTCACCAGCAAAGCAATTTTAATACTTCTATAAACTCAATACAGTAACAGAAGGACACAAAGAATTTGGTTACTTGCTTTGGCATGGATTCTAACAGTTTTTCACAGTTTTCCTTGATTTACTGCCGTGATGCCATACTTGAATGATGGCCTCTATTAGCTTGGTCATGGTGCTACTATCGAATCCTTGTAATGGAGATTTTGTCATTGATCACAAATTCTCAGTGGGGTTAAGATCTGGCAAGTTTCCAGGCTAATCTAGCACATTTAATTTTTGCTTCCTGATAATCATCTTCACTTTTTCGGATGAAAGACACGGGCCAAGATCCTATTGGAATTTTCCTCCACCATGAGGAAATGCCCTTCGCATATCTGGAATGAATTTCCTTTCAATTGCACATTTTTAGCCTTTCTACCAGCCTCCATTGGGCGGCCTTGAACTGTACTTGTGCTTCTGTGAACTGCAGCATGCATCAAATCTTCTAAATCCAAACTCGTCTTCTTTGCATACCTTTTGCAATGGCTGTTTTGGTATGGTTTCAGTGTTACAAAAGTGTAACAATGCAACTCCACTTCCTAGGTGTGATATCTGCCATTCAAAATCACAGAAATTCCAACATGCACAACTCTCAACTAGGGGTAGGTATTAACATTTACAGCCCAATACAGAAGCTCAGAAAGCTGTCCCAAAACATCACACATTTTGTGATATTTCATGTGCACTGTGTGGTTTCAAAAAGGGGCCCCTGGACCCTTTATATTTATTCACATTATATCAAAAAAGGAGCCCCTATGTTTTGCACATGTTATACAAAAACTTTTTGCTGAAAGCAAATAATTTTTTTCATTATTTTGTGGAAATTTGCTTCTGCATGAATGTCCGTATCACATTGTAAATTGTTTGAATTCATTTGATTTTACATTGTTCTTTGTCTACACATTGAAAGTTGTTGAGGGCCCCCTTCACACATTTTTTGCTGGATTTTGAAAAACATCTTACTGGCTTCAGAGCCTATTAAATGTGGGTCTAGAGTGGTTTATCAGCTTTCAAACAAAACAAAGCAAAAACTGAGTGTGAAACTCTCATACTGGGGCCCACGACATCTATGGAAAAAGGGGACCCCAAGATGACAGCCTAGTTCCCTCCCCTAATATCCACCCCTGCTCTCAACTACATACAAAAGAAAGAACTGCTTAATTCTATAATGCTATTGAGCTGATAAAAGTCATATATAATGCCATAAAAATATTTTTTGATTGTTCTGTCATGTCACGCAGTACTTATTACATTGGGCTAATGATGAAACATCAGATATTGGGATATTTCCAAATGCATGCCAAAAGAAATGGCGATACATGCATATTGACTACATATCGATTTAAACAAACAACTTTTGTCATAATTTGCACAAGATTGTATGAATAAAGTTATCACAATAAAAACTTTGTGCATAATTGCCCATTTCAATTTTGAGCTTAAGGTTCGTGGGCCCTGGTGCGGTGCACCAGCTGCACCCCCCTCTTGTGGGGCCTGCTAGTAAACCTGCCCAACTTTTCGTCATGTTTGAGCAAATTTATCAAATTCATTATCTTGATTTTTGAAACATCAGTTGAATTTATTTGCTGTGAGAAATTTCTGTAGACGATATTGCGAGTGGTGAAGTTGTCAGATACAAGATACAGTACTGGTAAGAATGTTAGGATATATTTAATAACTGATCCTATTTTTTCAGTTGTAGGTATGAGAATTCGTCTGCCAACTTAAAACACTCTTGAAAGGAATGCAGGTGGGAATGCAACTTGAGCTCTATTACGAATGGTTGGCCAGGCTCGCCACTAGATGTGTGTGGGCCTCGCTGTTTTTTCCAGGACTACCTAAACAGCACCTAATAACTTTGAGGCCCTCGTGAAATTTAAATTTCCTTTGCAGCATTAGAGCTTGGTTGCAAAACCTCAGCAACAGTTAAGCACTGAACATAAAATGCTGAAAGTCTCATATAGTAGCCTACACTAACCCCAGGCAAACATAGAGCTAACACAATGTGATCATATGCTGTTTCTGTCACCAGTCATGGTCAACTGGCTGCAAACTTTGCTCCACTGGTGTGATAACAATGCAGTGTTTATTATTGACGTTTGAGAGTGCATGCAAACTCTCTTCCTCAGAAGATGGGTAAGAAACAAAATCAAAGTGTACACACACACTGCATTTCTGAAAATTTTCAGAGTGGTACACAAACAAAATGATAAAAAGTGTCCTAGAAATACCAACATTTTAAACTATCTCACAAGTTTTGACAATTCCAGCATATTTGTGGTTTAAATGCCAATCATTTACGATATTTTTGATCAGATGACCTGTCTCAAGATAAATCTTGTGAGAAGTACAGTAACCAGTAGGACAAAGAAAAAATCAATCAAGACTTCTTAAATGATTAGAATGCAAAATTTCATCTTTATTCCTTGAATGTCCTGCAAATGTTAAAATTGCTAGGCAATGTTTTCAAATTTTCAGGGGGGAACAATGCCCCCTGGTTGTGCGCCTGGATCAAAGTAAGCCATTCAACGTACGGCCCGCATTGCTATGTGATTCAATGTGCCGACCTGGTTAAGATAGTGACATAGTTTTTGGCTCAGTAAGCCATTTGGGTTGGACATAGCTGGTGTAGATATCTTTGGCATATTTCTCAAATTTGCTGGAGAGTAAAGATTTGGTCTGTAGTGCTACGGCCAGGACAAAAACTGCACTGGCTGGGTATCCTCCAGCTTTGGTTCAATTTGAGTCACCTCTTTGCATGGCACTTGGCATACACTTGGAAGGCTGAGGAGATATATGTCCGGTTTCAGCATTCAATCAGTGTTTCTCTTTGTATGGGGATGATCACCCCAGTTTGCCAATCTTTCGGCGCAATAACAGAACACCAGGCCACTTGACACACATGAGTCAGCCAAATAATTCCTTGTTTCAAGGCTTCGAGCATTTCAGGTCTGATTTCATTACAACCTGCAGCCTTCAGTATTTTGACAGCTAGAACTTTGGCTGCGGTTATGGTGTTTTCATCCCCAAATGTACTTTGTGTGTGCATGGTGGTGTTATAGCGACTGGTTTTAAAAGATCTTTGAAATACTCTCACCATCTGCCAACGACATCTTTTTCATTTCTGAGTAAGATGCCATTTTTATTTGATGGATCTAGCAGTATGAGATCTTTTTCCGCATGCGCCAGATGGTTTGCCAGAATGCTTTGTAGGCTTGGTACTAATTGGAATCCTAGTTTATGTCCGCAAAATTCCCCAACGCTTTTTCACCGTGAAAGCAGCAGACTGTCGCGCCTCCTGGAATACCGTGAACGCAAGAAAGAGTCGGCTTTGTTCTGGAGCCATGCCTTAGGGGCTACTTTCTTTGCTCGAATAGCATCTTTCACCACTTGTTTCCACCATGTGGTTACTTTTTTGCCATTATTCGCCACACCGGGTGTTTCCGTCGGCATACCCGAGCAGCAGGTGAAACTGCGGTCGATTTGAACAATTGCAATTCCACCTCCGCGTCCGCTGCACATTCCGGGAGTTCTTGGAACAAGGGGGATATGCCTTGTCCTGCACGTTTAGGTAGGCTCTGGTGGGCTTTCCATATGTAAGTTGCAGACCAGCATGTCGTGATCGGTCGACAGTTCTGTGCCCCTTTTCACACGAATGTCCAACACTGAACCGAACAAGTCAGCAAAATTGTGCAGAAATCAGTTACTTGCCGTTAACCCTAAGAACCACTGCACCAGGTGTACTTGTGCATCTGTCTGCGTTGAAAGAAAGTGTTCATGATGCACAGTTGGATTAGGAGTCTTTTGTTATCATCAACCAGCATCACTATGTCGGCCGATTTACACCCCCGCATACCCCGGCATCGTTCCCAACGTATTCATCAAAGTCTCCCAAAATGGTCGAGGACTCGTTAGTTTTAACCCTTCTCAGAGAACCGTTAATTTCTAATACGGATTGTGTGTACGGTACACTTTTCACGGAGTTTGGGCCTTTCACCTGTATCAAACACACGGAGGGGCCCAACAACTTCAACCTCAACATGCACAGCACACCTCCTAGTTGGATATATTTTTCAACACATCTTGTCAGCTGAGTGCTTCCAAATATACCCACCCCAGCCTGGCCAAACATTGCTGGCTCAGCGTCGTAGTTGAAGAGTTTCCACCCACCGTCCCGCTCAACAGTGTTGGAACCACGGGTTTAAGACAAAAAGATGTCAACAATACCCACGGAATATCGTTTCGCTTCCTTGACCAGTTCTTGCTCTTCTCCTGTGAGCGAAGTAATGTTTTAATGCCAAATTCTTAGTTCATGGCGAGATTAACGCTAACGTGTGGCTGTCAAGTTTCCCTAATTCGAAGCACTCTGCGCTGTCCCCATCCCCAGATACGTAGCTGGCATAACATGGGGCCTCATCATCTCGCCACAATAGCTGGTGGAGGAGACTTTGCGAATTTTTCCAATGGACCCCTCTGCCTAAAGCCCGAGGGCGGTCCTTGGTGACAAAATCGATGACCGATGCAAAAAAAGTAAAGCTCTATTGTGTAAGGTTTTCATTCCCNCACGCAACGCGCTAGATTTTAAATATGCATCGCAGTAACAAGGAAAACATAAATACATGAATGAACTCGAGGATATATGCTATACGTGGCGATAGTAGAAAAGTATATACACTTGATAGCGCGCATACATTTACTTTGATGAAACGCAAGCATATAGGACACACATGAAAGACGCCATCATTATTATCATGTAACCTTTTAATGACTTCAAAGCATGGTCTTCGGAAAGGATTTTTCCAGGGGCGGGGCACTGGGGGATTTTTCCAACATTTTTCTAGGAGGGGGGCCAAAAGTGGTGAAATATCATTTTTCCCACTCGAAACTAAGAAAATTTTTATTTATGGAAATTTTCAAATTTCAGGGGGGCAAGGCCCCTTTGCCCCCCGTTCCGACGCCAATGCTTTGAAGTATACCAACTTATGAAATGCTTGAGGGAGTGGGAGGCTGCGAAGAACCAGGGTCATTTAGACTGCAGACCTCCCAAGGACGAAGCTATACTTATATTGTAAAGGGAATAGTGTATAACAGTTAGTAAAAGTCTTTTCCTCTGAGTATAAAGTTTAACATGCGAAATGCGGTTATATGGTTTATTGAAGCAAGATGCATTGCAGGTAAAGTCAAGCCACCAGAAAAAAGTGGTTTAGCGTTGTCACATCGCACATTTGCTGTTGTCACATGTTTAAAAATATCCGTTAAGGCTAGAGAGGAGATGCATCAAAAGTCGTAAACTGGAGCAGCACTGCAATGCTATCATGTGACTTAAACAGGTTGAGAACTAGGCGTCCGTGCATGTTATGCGGAAACAATTAGCAGTCGATGTATGCATGGGAATGGAAATTGGTTTGCAGTAAGGCATGTGGTTTGCTTCGCACTTGTAGACTTAAGGCATCCCACTACTTCATACACGGGTTTGATGCGACCAATTTTAATGAACGCAACAGAAAAAAAACAACGATGTAGGACATAAAGGAGATACTTCATGATTTGACTATTTCCACTGTAACTGCGTTAAAGGATTGAATGAATGCACCTGGTTTTGTACACTAACAAAAAGAATACAAGATTTGTTTCTGTAGCCGGGCAATACAAATTTCATATATTCTGCGAAAAAAGTTGTCAAACATGTTTTATTTTTTATTTCTAAAGGAATTCTTGACCAGATTTCTGTTGCACTGGATTTTATCATTATAGCACATGCGTTTGAACGTGCTTTTGGTGAAGCAAATTGTGGAGTTGTAGTTTGTCTTGTATTATACAGATGAACATCTGTAATGAGTTTAGAATTATTGTTAATGAAATTTTTCCGACAGCACTATGATATCTGGTGGTTTTGAACTTGGAGATACGATTTCTTCAAGCTTGTCTATATTATTATACAAAGATCTTATGTTACAATGTGGCAAGGAGAGATAATTTGATTCATCTTATCAACATGGCTCACAAAGTCAGAATGTGTAGCATACTGCGAAAGAGGTATTGAGAGGTCGCTATCAGAGTGGTTGTTGCCACTTGTTAAGCACTGACAGTCAGGAAACAAATGTGCATTGCAATGATTACAGTCATTCGTTTAGATTTAGACTGGACGTACATCTTTTGCATTGCTGCACAAGCATACATGTGTTGAAAACCGCAAAGGCATTCCAACAAATAAAAAATAACACACGTAAGCATTTTGCTTCTGACAGTTTGTATTTCAAGTGTAAGTAGTCGCTTGCACTGAATGTTTGATTTCAGAGTTCACGGAAGTTAATATCTTTTCGGTAGATTTAGTTGCTAAGTATTTTGCCACAGCTTGTCTGTTTATAAGCAACATCAAGTTTGTGTTTGAAGAGATCATCAGGTGAAGTGACGGTGACCCATTTTTCAGATGTCTGAGCTTAGCTTTTATATTGCCATTTCGAGTGTAGCAAGACGTAAATGTATCAGAACAGGAGTTTTGCATGTACTTCAGTAGCTTGTACCGCAGAGGTGTGGGGTCCTCGAAACGGTCTCTGCACCGGTATACGCTCGTAATTAGGGCACTTACTAACATGAAGTTCGAAAAATTAAACAAACCCAAGGGTGGACGATGTTTTGGTCCATTTTCTGCCACACCCCCGCCAAAAAGTTGCATTGTGTTTAATTTATTAAAGTTCGCTTGCTGGTGTTTCTAAAAACCCAAACAAAATTTGCAAGCATGTTCTGTTAACAATTGCGTTGTGTCGCAGACACCAGCGGAGATGTTTGAAGCTTTTCGCAATGCAAAAAATACATCTTCTGCTACGTTTCATGGGCAAAAATACTTATTTATCAATGGCCTTACCGATGAACGTATTTATGGATTCAGGTTGGGAAAACAGTCTGTTGCGATTTTTGAAGCTGAGACCTGTAAGTATTGGATATCTGTGCCTGATAGATAACTTTTACACTTTTTGTTATGTTGCTGTTTTAGCTGATTCAAATTTGCGTTGATCGGGTGTGGGGTTCAATTTTACCGTATTTTCAGAAAGTACACAAGAATCATGTTATTCGTTGATTCAAACGAGTGTGGCAAAAGCTGGAAATAACTTTATTTTTTATTTTGGCAGATTTAGCGATAATTTAACCCTTGTTTGGCATCTATTTACGACAGCTATGTCCAATCCAAATGGCTTACTGAGACAAAAACTACGTCACTATCTTAACCAGGGCCGCACATTAAATGGCTTACTTTGATCTTAATAAACTAAATGTAGCATCAGCTAATGTACTAAAAGTGTTCGAATCCTAACTGCAATGGTAACAGACGCGATAAAGTGGCGCTGAGGACCATCTACATCAAAAATGTTAAATTTAAGTTTATCAAAATAAGGACAGATTGTCAGTATCTAGGATACTTTCACTACAGCGAAAACCTAAACTGGGCCGCACAAAACCTTCGACTGGGCCGCATGCTGGGGGTCTGACATAGCTGGCTTAGGGCTAGGTCATGCGTAAATTTTCCTTGTGGAGTACAATGTGACCTATTAAAGATGTTTGAGTCAAACGCAGTGCAATAAGTTCACTTCCATATTAACTTGAAATGGGTTTTGTTTATATGAGAGTTCTACATTCATTAAATAAACGCAAAATCCTTTTTAGGGGAAACTTTTTTCAGCCCACTAACTCCCCATTTGTTCGGTTACGGGGAGCGCAGATTTGAAATTAGTCACGGCACGTACTGAGCCACTAACTTATGGATGTTTACGTGATGATATACGACTTTGTATATCGAAATCTGCAAACTGCGTTCTGTTTGAACTAAAAAAGAGCGTTGCTGGATTTTTGCATTTCAATATTGCAAAGTCAAGCGAAATCGTTGGTTGAATTCAAATTCGACTGCTTACCAGGGTTGCGGAGCCGTAAGGAGTCTGAGGTGTTTGGGTGGAATCGGATTCCTAACAACACTACGAGTCGGAGTCGGATTTTTTTGTTCGACTTGGCTCATTTTTTACATCACACTCCTAAGTTGGGAATTCCTGTTGAAATGGTACAATTTCTTATGAAACTTTTGTTGAAACAGAGAATTCTTGCTGTGCACCACGATTTCCATTGAGTCAGTTGCTACAAAATTCTTACAGCCAAACTACATTCACTTTATGTTGAGGAGTCGGAGTCCGAAATTTTGGAAAGGTCTGAGTCGGACATTTTGTCTCCGACTCCACAACCCTGTTGCTTACGTCTTTTGATTTTACATAGATTGCGGGATTGTTTTTGGGAAAGATGGCGACAGTGTTCCGGACTGTTTCGATGCAGTTGACGAATTGAAAAAGTACATGAAAGGCACATGTCATCAAGGTGAATTCTTTTTATGAACGATACGAATTGTGAAATGACAGGTTGCTTTTTGTCTCTCTCATATTTTTTGCAGCGAGACGTTTGAAAGTAAGTGCTCTGGGTACTCGGTTCAATTCGACCGCAGCAGCCTTAATTTTGTCATGCAGAGCCGGTTTTGTTTGACGGATGCTGAGCCTTCACCGGAAGTAACGTAAAAGTGACGCGTAAAAGATTGCTCGAATCTTTCCAAAGGATAATTTAATGTTTGTTTCTTTCAACATTACATTATTGCTGTGAAGATGTACTGTTGAACATCGTGGAAAAGCGCTACGCTTGAATTTAAAGAAGTTGCTTATAATGAAAATCACGGCCAAAGAAAACGATGCAAATGACATATTGCAAACGTTTCGATAGCTCCTGTTATCATCATCAGTGCATTGCAAATAGAACTGCAGTGATCTTGCTGCAGGTTCTTAT
>JGI24159J19872_10008071_pt1 | contig 13769 bp, 3 predicted proteins | sample Ectturendosymbi4_FD_19872 | JGI IMG/M metagenome (IMG submission 19872) | reverse complement strand
GTTATCGAAACGTTTGCAAGATGTCAGTTGTATCGTTTGCTTTGGCCGTGATATTTATTATAAGGCTATTCAGCACTTCCGTTTTTCGTGTACCAAATTTGGACTGATTTAAAACTGTCACGCAGTTCGTTGCCGGATTCAAGTGTGTTGCATTCAGAAACAGCACTCCAAACGTCAAAGTTTACTATTCAAACAATGCCTTTTGTATTTTTTGCTTGGTTTTACTTAAATTTATGATTCCACTGCATTTTATGAAAAGCTTGATCGTGGTTTTGGTGGTTCAAATAACAAAACGAATAAGTTGGAAATTATTCCCAGTGCAATTAATCAGAAAGGTGACTGTTATCTCTCTATTTGGCAAGTCTTGATCTGCTGTTCAGTTTTATCCCGAAAACAAAGTTCAAGAGAGAATTTGCATTTATTAGGTAGTAAAGTGTTCTTAAGTCTAGATATAGCGAACTCCTGATCTGAATAATTATGGTTGGTATCAGCAGGGGTGGAGTGAGGCGGTAACGCGTGGGAACTGCGTTCCCACACCTTTTCAGGTTTTGCTTTAAAATGAGTTTGAAGCTGTTTTAAAATGGCTATTTTTTAGGATGCGTTCCTACACCTTTTTTGTTAGCACTACATCCCAGAGTATCAGTAGTTTCAAAAATTGAGTTTGTCTTTTCCTCTAGTTTACAAAGTTTCAACTTCGTTCTTCTAGTCAGAATGAAAAGCTTGGATATAGCAAACTAGTCATCAATCCCCGCAACTTTATTCACTCGCAAAGCTTACCAAGAACATAAGCACGGTGATTTGGAGTTTATGAGACGGAAACGGTCTCTCAAAATACAGTATAAACTCGCTTTACTACCACCACCAAAATACACTAAAACCTGGCTTTACAAAGATCTCAGCATTCAGATAAAACAGCTGCGGTCTCTCAAAATGTCTGTGTAGCAAACAAGGTAAAACCTTAAAAAACCCTCTACGAACATGTCCAGAAATCAAAAGGCTTTTTTGCGTCAATAAAATGAATTATGACGTTCAATCTATACAAGCACCAGCAGTGGGTTGGTAGTCAACCAAAAGCGTTTTTGCGGAGCTATATTCAACTGTCGCATAAATGTTTGGGCCAAAATTTCTGCTTATCCTTATGTAGGTATTGTACACATTGGTTTTTGCTGTGCAACTATACAGAAGAATAACACTGAATTTAACGCAGTGACATATATGCACCGAATTAACAGTGGACACCACAGTAACCGCCGGTGCCCAGTCGAACCCCTAAATTTGTGTTGGACGTACTTCAAAGACAACGTACCAACGCTAATTTATTTCAGATATGACTCTTGTTATCTGAAATCCTATTCGGGTTAAAATGACTAAGCCACCTCAAAAAATGTCATAACTTTCAAACTAACTTATTTACTGCTGGGATCATTGGGACTCAAGCAGCGGGATGGTGATAAAAACAGAAGTGAGGTGACGCTCTGTAAAGTAATTCCATGCTTTCCGAGATAGTTGATATTTTTCCGTGGAAAATTTCACAGAAAACAATTTCGCCATATTTTGCTTCTCACCTGAAAAGATAAGGAACGCTGTTTCGTTTTTCCATGTGTAGATGAATTCAAATTTTTGGGGATGCAAAAAATTTTTGCCCAAATTTGATCTTCTTTTTCACAAATAACGTATGAACAGCAAGTTTTGATGTTAAAACTGAAAGGTACCATTATAAACAAATCAAGCTGTCCGCGTTACTAATTACCAATAGTAAAATTTAGGGTAACAAATCAGGTTATGTGTGAGTCGCGCTCTTGCAATTCTTCATGTACAAATTAAATTCAAAGCTGCAGCGTGATGCCATGCAAGTTTGTTGATGTGGGATCTCCATTTCGATGATGAAATGCAAAGTGACAGATTTCTCAACCCTGAGTTTGAAATTACTATTGTTTATACACCTCTTCATTACCAAATCATCCAAATGACGAGGTAAATAAACGCAATCCTGAAACGCGCGTGTCACTATTGGGAATCAAAGCCTTTTGCCCTCAACTAGCAATCAGCATAGGCATATGTGAACAATGGTATTTACTGTGTTGAAAAATGTTAGCTAATTACAATAAAATCCCCCAAAAATTGCTGTTCATGCCACCACGTGTGGAAAGTGTTGTTCAGCGTCTTCATTTTCAGATTTTTGGATACGTTCTAAACTTATTCGTCCAACATCATCATGCTAATAGCCAGGACCGTAACCAAGAAGGGCGCAGGGGGGTCTGGAAAAATGTGTTGGACATAGTTTAAAACTATTGGACACAGTACAAAAAATGTGGGCCCCTCTCAGAAAATTCTTCGCCCCTCCTGGTGTCCCAGGCTGGTTACGGGCCTGCTAATAGCTAAGATCTGTTTTTATCTATGGCATAGATGGGTGCATTTGTGTTAGGCACAATCAGCAGTCAATCTGGAAAAAGGAGTGAAATATCAGGTTACAATCTAAGGTATTATACTGTCGCAAATAAGTCAAGTCTCAAGTAAGGAGATGGGAAGGTGGCAATTCAATAAATAGCATATAGCTTAGCCTTCCAAATTAAACAATCTGCACTGCAATGTGTTGTATTAATAGGCCACAACTTATTACGTTTACAGCTTCCAAAGTCACATTTTGAAAACCAAGAAAACACTCCAGTTTAGACAGTTAAATGTGCACTGAACATAGCATGCTAAGAAAAAATAGCAATATGGAACTGATTCAGGCATTAATACTGCAGCCTATGTGATCAAATACCAAGGAAGATGTACAAACGCAATTTTCAAAGGCAAATATCTTATAACCTCAACAAGAATATAAGATTTTGTATAGGCCTATTACCCAAATTTGAATGAAGTTATTTGAAGTTGCATAACATTAACATTGAACAAAGCTGTTTGAAGCTACTTAAAATTGAATGAAACTGTTTCACTAGGCCCAAATTAAATGGAGCTAATGCTATCTGCCCAAAGTTGATTTAGTCTACTGGAATTTACCCAAATTTTTCCAACATATGGAAATATTTCAAATTTCACCCAAATTTGAATAAGTTGTTCTAAATTGCTCAAATTTGATTGAGGTTGTTAAAACATACCCAAATGATTATAGTTTTATCCCTATGAAAGCGTAGTGAGCCTACTTATATATTACATTCGGAAATACCTTGAGGGGGGCCTCTGAAAGGGGAGGGCCGAGGCAAGTGCCTCGCTTGCCTTCCTTTAAAAGCAGCACTGTATTATATAACCCTGACAGTGATCTTATATGCGAAAATAAAACCGATTGAACACGTTCTGCTTCATTCGATATGGGTACTTTCTCACCTGATGTGCGCATGTACTGTAAGCACTGTAATATACAGTTATCTTTATATTACTGAACACATTGAAATTGCTGATGAATTTGTCACTTCAAAACACCCAGATTTAACGCGATTTTTCATAATTAAACCTAGACACACAGGTCGACTACAAAAACAGGCGTAGGTAGATGGAAAAAACTTAGTGGGAGCCTGGTCATATGCGGCAAAACACCTACTACCGTGATTAGAAGTGAACATCTGAAGATTTATTGCCGTGTTATTGTTACGCAATAAAGACTAAGAATACAACAATCCGATAGCAAGTTTCGCAACCTACTTTTGCAGGCAAAGGATCGGACATGAGCGAACTACGCAGTTGCGCTAAGCGTTTCGGGGGCCTCGCGTTCATTTATCGGGCCCTGACTACATGCCTAGTTGTATACATCCGGAAGTCAGACTTCCACTTGATCAACGTGGTTTACGTAGTGATTGTTGTAGAAAAATACACTATATCCAGGGTTTTTTTAAGGAAAATATTCGGTACCCGGTACGGACCTGTAGGGACCCGATTTCTCTGGTTCTAGGGACCCGTTTTTATCTGATTTTAGGGACCCGATGATAATTTTCGCTGATTCCAGGGACCCGATTTTCAATTCTAGGCAGCCGAATCGGGTCCCTAAAACAACTTAAAAAACCTGCTATATCTAGCCCAGGTAGTCTTCTCTTATTTTGTACTGCATTTGCATAGCAGCAAGATACCTGCGGTGCTTACGATCAAAGTTACACATCTGTGCAGCCTACTATTCAGACAGCTGGATGGAGTTGATTGTGTAGTTTGAAGAGTCTATTTAGCAGTCATTGCCAAGTTGTCCCAAAACAGAGTAGTGCAGTTAGTGGATTATGGTTGTTAACCGTTGCGTCCACGTAGCGTAGGCCTTTAGTCTATATTTGTTAACATTTATAGGCAATTTGAGATACAAAATGCTATTAATCTAAACATGTGCCATGCACCAGGAGACAGAGCCGTGGCCAGAAAGTTTTCAATAGGAAGGCTTTGCGTTTGTGCGGGGGGGGTTGAAATTCTAAAAATTTACAAAAACTCCACTGATTTATAGTGCTTCACGTTTCAATTTGGGGGCTTGGAGCTTTGTTTGGGTGGGCTAAGCCAACCAAACCTCCATTGGCGACGGGACTTCCAGGAGATTAACAAGTCCAGACATCAGCATGCGGCCAGTAAAAAGCCTGCATAGGCATATTTCACTTACGCTCATGGTAAAGATTATCAGTTTGCGCTAATGAATGAAAACGTTCATCGCGGCGCACATGCTTTACCGGCCTCATGTTTGCTCCTTCGGTAATATTGTTTTCATAACTGAACGATAGGATTGATTCCGATTTCCTGCAATTTTTTTACATTTGCATTTCATTGCGACATCTCTAAATAATCGCCGTCAATTAAATGACAATGATTTTACGACCCAATGCCTTTTATTAAGCTCGTTGAAAATTTTTTCGCTGGAAGTTACGAGCCTATTATGGGTATTTATGGGAAATCTTTGTAAATAGTTTGCACAATCTGCACTTACTGTTAATGTTGTGAATTAAATGTAAATTTTCAGAATGTCTAGCCCCCTGCACAAATATGAAGCTCCCACTGGATGACTTTGTTGCGATGGTTCTGCCCAGGACCGCAGACACGGTGGGGAATTTGGGGGAAGTTCTCCCCAAATCTTTTTTGTGCACCCCCAAATTTTGTTGCGCTCAGAAAAATTCGCTTTAAACATATGATGAAAACAAAACTTTTCCCCATAAAAATGTATTTTTCCATCCCAAACCTTAAAACTTGGCTACGGGCCTGGTTATGCCAAAATTGTGTCTGCAATTAGGATATTTTGTTTTGAAGGCTATTCGGCCCTCGAGATGTAGCATAACGTCGAAATCTTTTTTTATAAATTACCATTAGGGGGGCCCTGTAAGCATTTTGGGGAGGTGGCCAGAGTTGGGCTGCTACGGCACTGCTCCCGCCCCGCACCCGCAAAATTTAAACCCACCCCGCACCCGCAGGTTTTGAGAATTCTTGTCCACTCCCGCCCCACACCCGCAGACTTCCAACCCGCCCGCACTGTTTCCGTCCCAAACCTGTAACAGACACTGTGAGTGCGAAAACCACTGTCCAATGCCACCTCGGTGCAAAACTGATTTCTAGTTTTCTGATTTTTACTCGTGTGTTTCACCGCACTAAACTGATTTATAAGTACGCTTGTTCTTCCATTAGTACTAAATTTGCCTATGGCATAACAGTATGGGAGTCATTAAAAGTATACCATACAGTCGTTACCAATGCATTTAGTAATTAAATGCTCTCAGTAGCTTTTAAACTAAATTTTGTTTTGCTAAGATGAAAGTAAGCCATTCAATGTGTGGTCCTCACGAATATAATGACATACAGCAATTTTTGACCGAGTAAGGCATTTCGCTTGGCAAAGCTTCTCTACACCTTTGTAGCACGAACTTTCTGTAGCATTAATTATTTTGCCCATGTCACTTTCGCACGCACTGAGTCAACATTCACTTACCCGTACCAATTTCAACCCGCCCCGGTTCCGCACGCATAACTCTGCGGGTTCCCACACCCGCCCCGCAAACGCGGGTACTCGCAATCCGCGCGGGTTAACCCGCGCAGGACTCTTTTACATACGCACATTCTTATTTTGCCAGGTATAATAACGTCAAGTTGTTTAACAAAACGATTACAAGTGTTTACATAAGTGGCAAGGAAATGAGCAAATAAGTTACACTGACTGGTTTAGGAGCAGTATTTTGCCGTTTTGAGGTTTCTCATTCAGCTACTCACATCGCAGGCAACCCTTTATAATTATTATCAAATTACGGCTGCAAAGATCAGTATGTTGTGGTATTTTCTAGATGAAAAATTTTGAGTTGTGTCACTTTTCGCTGGTTTGAAAAATGACTGTTAACAAATCTTGCTCTTAAGCACTTGTACTTCATACAACGGAGTAAATGTTGTCTTGGACTGTATTACACCTGAGGAAGCCTGGCTTCAAATGACAATCGGCGCTAACAGCGAAGCGTCTGGATGCTGTACTGTGTCAACACAAAAAACGCTTGTTGATTTACAACCTATTGCCTTTGGGTAGAATTTAATCACGTCTTCGTGATAGTTCTTCGACTCGATTTCGTAATTTTTTCAGCATTGTACCACCTACGCATGGGCGTCCGCAGGGGTGGCAAAACGGGCATTTCCCCCTGTGGGAATTGGGGTTGAGAACCAAAATTTTCTAAAAGAACTGAAGTCAGCAGCTTAATTCCCATTAATTGATCTAATTCTTGCAATGACAGTTTATTTGCCGGTATGACATTCACACTGCGCAAGAACCATGTTTACAGCTCTGGTATTACGCATTGATGAGCTTGCAGTTCACTCATGTCCGTTCCTTTGCCTGCAGAGGAGGTCGCGAAGGTCGTGAGATGATTGTTCTACTGTTGGTCTTTATTGCATAACAATAACATGGCAACAAATCTACAAAAGTTCACTTCAAGTTACTACGGTAGTAGGCGTTTTGCTACATGTGTCTGTTGAACGCAGACATCTTGCCAGGTAGCTGAATGCAGCGAGACAGTCCGCGTAGTTTTATTATGTGTGATAAGAAGCATGAGTGAATCTGTAGCAATGCTTCCACAGCTTTGAAAAATCTATTGTTAGAGTGAATGTGACCAATCACCAATGTGCCTGAGTGCATGGGTGGCGGAACCTTTTTCAAAGTGGGGGGCACAAGTGATCGTCAAAAATCTATAGAAAATTTTTGTGGTTTAAATTGGCAACGATGACGTCACAACGCATTGAAATATGACGTCATTAACTTTTGTCAGCATGTTTTATGCAATGTTTTATAAGCCCTCATCGACCCCTATCTATACTACACCCTATCTATCTACGCTACACTGACTTGAGGATATCAATGTAGCTAGTTGTTCTTAGTCTTAGACAAAATTCATTCACAAGTAAGTAGCCTACACAAATACAACATGCACAAAACTAAGGGAGCGTTTATGGGTGAGATGGGGTTTCAAAATGATGATAGGGTAATGGAAATATACGAACAGTGACAAGGCCACATTGAAAAGACCCCGAGTTAACAACTTAATGAGGTGGGACCGTGGGTGGCGGCACAAATATATATGAAGCAAGCTCGCATTTTCTAATATAAATCGTAAATGAAGACTCGGGTATGGCTGAGGAGCCCGTGTGCTGGAGTCAGCACTGGGCTGTTAAAAACACCAAGAACACAGCTTAAAAAAACAGGCAAAAATGACACAGTATTGATCAGTGGTGGGTTTAGGGCTCCGATAACGTCATCATATTCAGCCAACCGTGATAAGCACTTTTGATTTGCCTAAGATATGGCCACCCAAGGGTATGTTCCTGAGACTACGTCATAACTGAAATAGCAGGAGAAAATGCAAAAGGGTGTTCATGATACACAACTTTGAAAACACTGAAAGCTGTGAAGACAAGGCTGGCAACACATAAACGTTGGGCAATAGCAAGTTGGCATCGCCCCCCCTTCTTTTGTTTCGCGCCCCGTTTCTCTACATTCACCATCAATAAACTACAGAGTTTACCCTTTTGAAAGTTTCACACCTTCCCCCTTTGAAAAAATGATTGGTAGTTTGTATCTTGAATTTTTTCACATTCATGTCTTTGTGGGAATCCATGAAACTATAAAAAACAACCAAGAAGATTTAAAACACTACATTTGTTTTAAAGTTCATAAGGTTTTTTCAGAACTTTGTGGAAGAAATTTTAACCGATGTTCTACAATTTTATTAGGTATAGAAGTTGGTTTGAAGCTTTTCTTTATTTGCTCCTTGGAGGTGGTGGTGGGGTTGCTTTGAAAGGATGGTACTTACACATTACAGTTGCTGTTGGGGCCCCTTTGACAGCACAGTAGCTTACTTGCACATTACAATTGCTGTTTGGGTTCCCTTTGAAAGCATATTACTTACACATTACAGTTGCTGTTGCAAGGTACTTGCACATTACAATTGCTGGTGGTGGCCCCTTTGAAAGCAAGGTAGTTGCATATTACAGTTGCTGTTGGGGACCCCTTTCAAATCAAGGTACTTAAACATTACAAATGTTGTTGGGGACCCTTTGGAAGCAAGGTGCTTGCACATTACAGTTGCTGTTGTGGCCTCTTTGAAAGCACAGAATTTTACATTATAATTGCTGTTGGGGTCCCTTTGGAAGCAAGGTGCTTACACATTACAGTTGCTGTTGGGAGCCACTTTGCAAGCAGAGTGCTCACACATTACGCTTTCTTTAAGGCCCCTTCAATGAAGTTTGAAAGCAGAGTACTTACACATTTCAGTGGCTGTTTGGGGCCCCTTTGAAAGCAAAGCACCTGCACATTACAGTTTCTGTAGGGGGCCTCTTTGAAAGCAGAGAAATCACGTATGATCTGCTTTGTAGTACATTATATGAGTGAATAATAAGTTTTTCAACAAAAATAAGGAAAATTGACACGTGTAACACCTCAAGGGCGGCCCCAAAAAAAGGGGGGCCCGAGGCAAGTGCCTTGCTTGCCTCCTCTTAAACACACCACTGGTATTGATACCTGTCTTAACACATTCAAAATCACAGCATTTTCACATCTAGAACACATAAGTAACATGACTGAATACTCATTCTACACGAGGTTGTCACCAGAGGGGGCCAGTGGTGCCCGGCACTGTGACCCCCCATTTCATGTTTGGCTCCCCGGTTGCTGCATACATCCAATATTGTATTTTAAAATGCCCCCTTGTGGTTTTTGGCCACCTGCTGCGAAATCCTGGCAACGGGCTTGATTCTGCAACTGCATTAGATACCGGAATGCAAAGACAAGACAAAACATATGTAGCGAGTTGTCTGTAAGGATGCCAATTGTGTTGCTAATGCAAAAAAATAACATAGCTATTTAGCAGTGATGGAGTCTCGAGACTTGGTCTCGGCCTCAAGAATCATCTCGAGGCCCAATCTTGCGCGTCTCGGTCTCGAAGCTTTCAGGTCTCGTTTTGGTCTCGAAGGCTACAGGTCTCGGTCACAAGCTTATTTTGAGCCTTTTAATATTTCAAGGATATAGCTTGGTAAAACTGTAATTCAACGAGTTTTTTCTTTATTGTATTTGCAGGTAAGAAACAATGAAAATAGGTCAGAATAAAGTGAGAAATTCGAAAAAAATTCAACTTGGGAAGTGGTGACGACTTTTTTTTGAAAAATTTCGGCAAAGTCCACAAATTTTGAAGTGTCGGTCTGGGAGTTTGTGATGAAGTCTCATTCTCGAATTTCAAGTCTCGAGTGTCGGTCTCGGAATTTTTGATTAAGCTTCGGTCTCGGTCTTGAAGGTTACGGTCTCGAATACATCACTCCTATTTAGTGTTGCCAATGCAAAAAGAAAACAATAGAAATTGATCTGTCAAATATTTCATTTTGCGTATAAGATTCTACGAAATTTCACTATTTAGAATGTTGTTAAAACGCTTGAAATTACGCCGAATTAAACAATTTTTCGATGGTGTGGCACGAATTTTTCCTACACACAAACATACAAAATTACACCATCTGGCAACACTGTTCCATAACACCAATGTGGTAAGCAATCCCGAGAAGGGTGCAGGCCGTCGCCAGGATTTAGCAGCAGGGGGGCCAAAAACCAGAAGGGGGGGACATTTTTAAAATACAGTATTGGATGCATGCAGCAACCGGTGGGCCAAACGTGAAATGGGGGCATCGATTTCAAATGGGGGGACCGGGCACCACTGGCCCCCCCGCTGGCGACGGCCCTGGAAGGGTGACCAGATTGCGCGCGGTGTGTTCTGCCAAACATTTACGAAATCCTGCCAAATTCACTGCCAAATTACAAATAATATATCAGAAATACTACTGTAGTGCCAAAATACTGGCAAAATTTGTTCATTAAACGGACCCAATACTAACTGTATTACTAAGGTTATTTAGGCAAAATTCGAAATTCAGAAGTGGGGGGCAGGCCCCCTAGAAAAAAAAGTTGGGGGCCTAGGAACATGCGGCCCGTTCGGTTCCGCCACCTATGCCAGAGTGAATAGCTTAAACTACGCTTATGCAGGCTTCTCACACACAACATAAACTATGTGGCTCTTTAAACATATAGTAAAACAGAAATATTTCTCCCCTAAAAATGTATTTTGCCCCCAAACCTTGAAACCTGGCTACGGGCCTGCTTATTCGGTTTGTGCATGATGAGCATCCATCGTGAAAAAATAACAAACAAAGACAAGCAAGGTATTACCGATCGCCTTGATCGATCTCAGACGTTTGCAGCTCTTGTTTCTAAGTGACGCTGACAAGTCTTGCTAGCTAAATTAAGGTCATAATTTGTAGTTTTGTTGAAGACCATGGCCATGTTTCTTTCTTTAAAGATCATGGCAATGCATCCTTGAAAAGAAGTAGGCTACCCTGTTTTGAAAATCTGCAGATAGCTTATTGCGTAAATTATCGTAATATATCTACATATTGCTGCTAACGAAGCGCATTTTTTATTGTTGCCGTAACATGGGACATTTTCTTTGTGGTGTAGAGAGGATGAAAAGTTTGGTGAACATCCATTTGCATTGCATCGTCAGCAGTTGTGTAACTAGAGGTTTGAGCCAGGGGAGAAACTTAGCCAAAGGATCCCACTGGCCACTTTAGGGGTCCACTAGCCAACATTCAGAAAAAAAACTTGAGAAATGATAGTGAATTCGGCCGTGGATAGTTATACTAAAACCATAAATCAGCGGAAAATATTCCGAAAAACGCAAAAAACAACAATCTACTGAAAAACAAAAGAACAATATAACCCAACTATAAGCTAAGTAAGTGAACGAATTTTACATTTGGCTTGCTAGGTGGAGGCGGTTCGCCTCCCTGCACCCTGACAATTACGCCACGGATCGTCAGCAACCTGAAAATGATGAGCAAAATGTCAGCCTTGCCCCCACTGGAGAATTTTCTGCTGACGCCCATGTACCTATACGCAAATTATCGCACATGCGCAAATTATAATGATACTTGTAAGTGGCTTCCCGCGGATTTTCTCAGTGGGTAAAACTAATTTCTAGTGCAACCGCCCGATAATTGTTCTAATGTTCACCGCACACGCGTAATCTGAAGTTGTGTTCCCTAGCCCTTTTTATCATGAGTAAGTTGATAATTAACCTAAGAAAGAATTTGACGTGGCTCACTCTCTCGTCAGGTTTATTATTGCTATCTTTGTTTCATTCCCTCTTCAAATCCAAAATTAATTATTGTTTGTATGTAGCATTATCATTTATACAATATATGATGAATTAGTATTATCTTTTGTTGGACTATTTGTTATTTTTCATACAGAAGTGATATTAAAATTCCATTTCGCAAGGAGCTTGGCCCACTTGTATTCCGACCTATGGCCTGCTAGTTGAATAACATGACACTCATCCAAAAACTATCGTTTAAGACCAGAAGCAATTAAGTTAAATATTTTTTTTCTGTTGCAAAGCACCACTCAATCGAAAAATGTTTTTTTAAAATAGAGGTGAATCAATTACCAAGCTCACATGCCTCCTATTTTCTGAAGCTTGGAGGAAAGCAACAACAGACACAAAGAATACTCGAAATAGGTTTGTAAAATGAAAATGCCTTTCGAGTAAAGCATTAGCCTAAACCATTTTTTCAAAAACCGCTTTTCACTTGTTATGCTGTTATTGAAGTTTTCAAGCTCATGTTTTGTTTTCTCATCACCTGTTAACCCTCAGCTATAGCCTCATCTGCGTAAAACGGCTCAGTGTACGCGTGAAAATTCGCTGTTAGTGTTTTGTGCCTGATTCAGCTGCTTGTAGGAACTTTGGATTTTGTTGACATTCCACCCGCCTCAAAGAGCGAGGTATAAACGATAATATTGCGCCTTACATGTGCCTCGAGTAGCGGCCTACACAATAGAAGCAAATAATGGAAACTCAATGTTATTCGACAAGCTGATGTGGAGAGCTGGCCGGCACATAATGCTTCGCAAAAGATGCTCGCTTTCCTGTGTGCGACTTGAACGAAAATGCCAGCAGCACCATGTCTCATTCCCGTGCAAAACCGTGCTCAATGCAGTGAACTGATTTGGCAACATCTGCTCCAGCAGAACACGGCATCAGTTGCACTTTTTCCGAAACATTAAAAATGCATGGTTCAAAAAGAAAAATAACCGTTACAGAAAGTTTTATCAAGCAGTGTTTCTGTAATTTAATTATCTACATTATTTTGAGTGGTCACTATCATTTAAACCAGGGATGGGGAACCTGCCGCCCAACTGCAGCCGGTGTGAACATTTAATATGGCCTGCGCCAGAATTTTCTTTATCCAAGGTAGGATGGAACAAGGCGTCAAAACGAAATTCCATGACAAGCAGATACAGTATATCCAGGTAAGTCTCTCTCGCTCCTCGTAGTTTTCTTTCCTTATTTTCCTTAAGAAGATAAAAGCGGGATTTTAAGATGAAATTTATCAGTTTTTCCGGCCTGCCAACGATGTTCCACGATTCATGCGGCCCATATGTTAGTAAATAGGTTGCCCATCCTTGATTTGAAGCAACATTCTAGACAAGGGGTTTTTCTCGCTACTGAACACATTTATTGAGGCAAGGAAACGGCGGAAGCTTCCTAAAAATACCGTCTTTATGAAGCCTCAACTTCCATAAACTAAAAACTCCGTAGCGTACTTTTCAAACATACGCTTATCTGGTATCTTTTGCAATGGAATTGCAAGCAAACGACCAAAGCGCGTAATGGTTAAACTTCGTTTTTTTCGCCAATAAGTGTGGAACACGCTGCTGTATCCGCTTTCTCCAAACGCTGCTATAGGTTTAGTTTTGATATAGGTTTAGTTTTGAACCAAAGGTCGACCTGCACGAATAAATACATCGTTCTCGTGTGCCGCTGTAAGCCTGTCAGATATTGATTTGCCTTTTTCACAAGCTTCTCTGAGCTTCACATAAATTGTGGACAAGCATTTACCAAAAACGCCGGTTTCTAAAGTAGTTTACAGCTTTGTTATATGTCAATTACGTCGTTTGTTTTTAACAACTCACGTAATTGCTGAACTGCAGGAGGTTAGCAGATGAGCTTGCTGACATTAAAAATTTCTCTGTACAGGTTTTGCGACTTTGTAAGCCTTATACCGGGTATTTAACGACGCTTTCATCACAAGACATACACAAAGTTTTGAAAATTTTGTACGCTGCGGAGAAATTGCATAAGAAACCTCAACCAATTTACCACAACCTCACGTAAATTTACATCTCTACAAACACAGCTTTTGAGGAAATAACAACTTCGCATCCATGAAGTCATTTTCTGACATTTGCAAAATACTGCTCAAGCCAGTTGTGGGGATAATTTGATGTATGCTTTTTT
>JGI24159J19872_10008069_pt1 | contig 13769 bp, 10 predicted proteins | sample Ectturendosymbi4_FD_19872 | JGI IMG/M metagenome (IMG submission 19872) | reverse complement strand
ATTAAAATTGAGAAAAATTCCACTGATTTATAGTGTTTCAAATTCGATTTGGGGGGGCTTGGAGCTTTGTTTGGGGGGGCTAAGCCCACCAAAGCCCGCCGTGGCGACGGGACTGATTGTAAATAACTTAACTGCAAAACCGAGAATTTGTGTGGTTTTGCAAGGAAATGTCAGAAAATGTCTTTTTTCTGGCTTCTACAAAAATGGCTATATTTCTATGCTGTAAGCATAAATGTATGTTTTTCTTTTAATCTACTCTGCAAATTTCCCACAAATTTAGACACTGCTCTGGCGTTTTGCCGACAATGGCAAGAAATCTGGTGTTGCACCCAAACTTTAATGACATCACTTTCTTGGTTTTTCTAGCAAAAATATACTGGGAAACGTAAACGCAAATTGGCAACAGTTCAATATCTTCCTTATAATTTTGAGTGAAGTAAATAGAACAAAGGCCAGCTTGTTCAGAATTGTTTCAGGTTTATTGCACGCAATTAGATTGATTCGGCTGATTAATTTGAGTCAGATGTCTTACTGCTTTTGTGAGACTGGGCGCCAGCCTTTTGTGCGAGTAGTAGGCTATGTATTTCGAATTCGATCTACGTAATGTTTTTAAGTTTTACTGCGCACACGAACATTCCGAGCTTTCAAAAATTCTTGCGAACGTTTACGACTGCAAACAGACTTTGAATCAGGCCATCAGTGAAAGGTGGAGCGACCGGTGTGCAGTATAACGACAAAACAAGATAGAGATGAAAATAAGCGTGCCATATCACCAATGTCAGGCATTCAGAAAAAATTTGATGATGATGTACTTTATACCGAAAAACAAAAAATGTAGTGAAACAGCTGGGGTTCCCTTACATCTCGGACACCCGATCCCTTGTTCTGCCGGCCGTAAGCGTAGACAGTTGACTTTAAAATTTGTGTTTAGTATGTGCTTACTTGTCATGTATGCCAGAACAGCATGAAAATAACCTCAAAAATCAAAGGCGCAATCAATTTGAGTTGCAGTCGTTACAGATTTTAAAATCTGCAAAGAGTTGTTTCTAGAGCAATGGTTTTCAACCTTTTTCATGCGGCGACTCATTTCGCAACCCAATTTAACATAACGACCCCCTTCAGAAAATTTCCAGGCAGATATGTGTAATGCAGTTGTGTTTGCACAATAGAAAACCACAATGGCTAATGCAGAACTAAGACTCAGTTTTTAAATTAATGCACAAGGTAGGTCAGTGAGAGAAACCAGTGCCATATACAAATCACTCCACAGCACAACTCATTGAAAACTAAAAAAACTCCCAGTCAGCTACCGCACTCAGAACACAGCACATTCTTACGTCACAAAGTTGTTTGTGCATTGCCAAACGCAAACAGTACTCTGTACTGCAACGGTCATAATCACACTCAAACTCTGTGATGGTCACAATCACACTTAAAACAATTTTCAATGAAGAAGTAGGCTTAATAATTTTATCCCAAGCTCTCGCGCTCCTAGAAAAAAAGCAAACGACCCCCACGGGGTCGCGACCCCAGGTTGAAAACCACTGTTCTACAGAATTTCAACTATTGGCAGTATCTATTGAAAAACACGAAATCGTGGCCTAGTCAGTGTAAAATAACTTTATATCTTGGTGATATTTGAAATATAGATCCAAAAACTAATGGGCTCGTAGCCCACTCACACAATAACACTCTGAAGCAACATAGTTTCTTATAAGCTTTGCTGATAGATAACAAAACGTTATGGTGTAAGAAGAGCGTTGCAATGTTTCCCATAAAAGCAGGCCTACAGAAAAGTTTACTAGAACAATATCTATCAATATCAAAATTACCAAAATTAAATACAGTAATACGGAGAAAAAGAATCCTCATGCGTACACTTCAATTTTTCAATCAGTAAGACATATGTTGGCTCAACCTAACACATTAACCAAACTGACAACAAGTAAAGTCGAAATGAAAGCATGTTAAAATTGTAAAGTTTCTTACAAGGCAGAAACGGATGATGTCGTGCATTTGACGTCAAACTTGAGATAAGCAAGCACTGCAGAAGTGTTCTTCAGATCGGAAGGAGGTGTTGTATAATTCGTGCATTGAGAACCGTGTGTTTCTGAAAATATATGCATAGAATTATTGTTTACAAAGCAATTTATTTTGAGGCGTTTGGTGCATTTCATTGAGTAATGATGCCTTTATCGGAATCTTGGTTCGTGTGTGTTATTCACTCAATACAGGTGACCAGCACGTGGTCTAGTGGTAAGTGCGTCCGCTTCGGTGCTGGTAGGTCGAGAGTTCCACGGCCGGGTCTTACCTTGCAAATTGGTACTGTAGCCTTCTTACCAGGCGCACGGTGTGCGGAAGTGCTGCAGGGAACACAACCAGAACACAAAAACAAACCGAGTGAAATGAAACCAGAAATAATACAACTTCAGTCCTGGCGCTACAAGACCATTGTAGTTATAAAGCACCAACAACAAACCACCATATCAAAAAAAAAATTCAAAACAAGTGCTAGCCACATGAAACAAAATAGCAATTGCGAGGTTCTCTTACCACATAAAATGTGTGGAATCATCAACAATTAATGTAATATTCCGATGATTTGAATGCATCTGCTTAATGTTGTTAACTTACCTTTACCTTGATATGCAACAAGCAGTATAAGGAAAACCGCTGCCTGCATCATTGTTATAACCACACCTTGGGGCGCATTCAAAGACTAATACAGCGTTTACTTGAATGTGTGCAACTAATTCATAAACCTTTCACAAATAAATAAAATCAAAGATATTGCGCGGAACACCGATATAAAATCAAAATTAGACACTCGCCACCAGATTTTGATCATAGACAGGGACGCCGGAACAGCGGTGGGGCAATGGGGGCAGTAAAAAAGTTGAGGCCAATGGAAACTTGTAAAAAACAAGAAAAATCGTTACCAATTATGCCTGTTTTCGCGCAGCAACAACGTTGACCTCAAAAATGATAGCAGAAATTATAGAATACCATTCTCAATTTTATGGGTGCGCGAATAGCTGCAACAAATTTGTTTCAAATGGATCTTGATAAACCGTAAAGTAACCTATGATTCTGTTATGAAAAGGCCCCTCCGCCCCCGTTGCCTCCCTTTTAAAAGGTCAGGGGAAAATACCCCCGTCATTTCACTGCTCTCCGGCGTCCCTGAAATTACCTATGATGCTGTTATGTAAGGGCATCTGTGCCCCCGTTGCCCCCGTCATGAACCCCCCTCCCGGCGTCCCTGATCATAGATTAGATTTATGTCAGTGTCTTGATGTTACCTTAAATATATAACTACTCGTTTCTCGTGCGTTTCTTTTTTTCATGCATTTAACTTGAGATCATAAATAATCAAAACTAAAAATTTTACTCGTGCGGATACTTTTCGTTTACGCTAAACTCACTAAGTTAAACGGTTTCAGAGTTTCCTTCTAATTTCTCTTTCATCTAGCTAATATAACTTTTTTTATTACCACTCATATCAAGTTATTCTAACTATTAAAGGATCTGCCCGAATCAGCGATATAGCTCTTCGTGAAACGATACATTGTTTCAATACTCGTGTGCACTACATCTGCAGCCGAATTACGGTCCACGGCAAAAGATCATCTGCTCCCATAAATCAAACGAATGTAGCAACAATAGTTCAGAAAGGAAACGGATATTATACAAAAGGATGCAGAAAATCTGTGACGTGGCGGCATTACAAAGAGATAATTTAGGTCAGTGCGCAACTCATCGTTCAAACAAAAACAGCAGCGCATAACGCAATGTACCAACGGCTGTTGACGCCTGTTTCTTGGCAGAGAAAAACCTAAACATACTGATTCTTCTTTTAAGATATTCTCCGTGCAGTCCAAAAGTTTACATGACTGATTTTTGGGAAGTTTGTTGAGTACCGAATGCTTCTCCTCCTTATTGTTATTTTTGAAGCAGTTCCTTACAATTTTTCTTACAATGTTTGAAAAAATGCGTGGAGTGATCCATTTATTTCACTGTTGCGGATAAACATGTTACTATTGTTGTTGTAGTCAATACGTAAGTTGTTTAATTTTAACGCATTTTATACGTGTTTATTCAAAGAGCATGTAGTTCGATAGTCCGGTTTAGTTAGATTTGCGTTGCCTTTTTTCTTTGAGTGCATATAATAGGAAACTATTTTTATTAAATATGATTTTCCGGAGAAGCTTCGCTTCATTACTATAAAGTTGGTTCTTCATTTCCATCACTTCATTAAACTAAAAATTTAGGCGAATTCCGAATGTAAGAAATCATGAGTAGATTAATAGTTTAGTGGTGAAAATAATAAAAACAGGTTGCTTGATTTTAGCCAAAATATTATGTGGGCTTTCTTGTCTATATGCACATGATTGATTCCTTATCAGGAAAATCCGTTTATGCCAAAACGTTCAGTGATATCTAGGCCCGAATCTTCAAATACACTTTAGCGCTAGAGTTCAACATTACCTTAAATTTGTTCGCGTTGTCACTGTATCTGTTCTGCGCGCTGCTACAACAATTATATCTTCATGAACGTGCCGTATTATCCGCAGTTGTAGTGACAAGGTGTTGGTTGGAGAAGTTTTGATTAACTTGATTTGACAAAATTCATTATCGGGTCAGATCTTGCAAACCGCTTCCAGTCAGGGGCAAAAGAGGTTAGATAGCGCCCGGGGCAATAATCAACTTTGGCGGCACTATGTTCCAACCTGAAGGTCTTTCGAAAGCATATATGCTGTTGAAGAAAGTACTTGCGACATTGGTGGGACTTTTCGGCGCCCCCCGCAGTGATTCGGCTTCCCACAGTGATTCGGCACTCGGGTAAATGCCTCCCCTTTCCCCCCTCTTTACGCCTCTGCTTCCAGTGTAGTGCTTCACTGCTTGCTTCAAAACCCCGCTCTTCAAAGATTTCTTTTTTACTGATTCTACCATGCTGAGTTGAAGAGCATAAATACATCTCTCTATCCATCTGAAATTCGTAGAAATGTACATGTACAGTATATAGGCAATAGAGCTATTCTAATTGTTCGCTTTGAAAAAGAATTCTGCGTTAAGAAATTGTGTAGGATAAGCTGAAGTACTTGGATTATATAACAGTATAGCCCGAAGTATGTGCAGCATGCAATCCTGTATAGCCTAAAGTAATAAAAAACAAAAACTTCGGGCATTCATCCACAGTACTGTGAACAAACCAAAGTTTGCACACCTGTGCTACTGGCAGACGGATGGCAATTTTCAAAATGGTGTAGAATTCCACGAGCGTGAAAGCACCGGTAATTCTCGTTTGAAAAGTTGGCTACTTCAATTGCAAAGTGCAAAAGCTGTTGGTATCCCAGAAAAGCTTTTAAAGTAATGCATCACAGCAAGACATTAAAACTCGAAATAGTTTTGAAACAAAAAAGACTCAAAGAAAAACGCCTCTTAATGCGTATACTGTTGGGAAGGTTTGTTGGACTCAAACGGAATTCACTGCGAGCAACCAGTCCGAAGCAAATCACCATTGACATCTACACACATTATCGTCATACCTCCCTTGACGTCTGCTGATTCTATAAATAGCTGTCGAGTGTCGTTGGCGATCTGCTGGTGATGTAACACCTAATGGGAAATGCAGCGCTTTGCTAGTGAACGTAATTGGAATGCCACGTTTGATAACTTCAGAATGCGAAATGTGTGAAGCTAGGTTGATGTACTTCAGGTTGTGGGCGAGAATAAGAGATATAGACCTTGTCAAAGCACAAAGACAAGTAAACATATCAGTTCAACTCATTATATCCTGATGCTGAAATGGGCGTAATGTAGCAAATCAAGCTAAATAATCCAACTGTTTGTTAGATCACCAGCTTTTGCGATAAGCACCGGTTTCTGTGATAAATATTGTTTAAATGACGGACAAAGGACCACCCAGCGGTGCTTATAAATTATTTTTCGTCATTTTTCTTTAAAGGTGTCAGTTATTTTACGAGCATTGTCACAACTTTTTGTTGAAATGACATTGTTGTGAAGTGTCACAAAGAGCAATAAAAATAAGGGCAGTGATCTTTAATAATGCCACTTTTCCAAAATCACCTTTCGTTCTATCGTAGAGTATCTGCTGCATCTACATCATAGGTATGGGTGATCCAATTTTTTTTTCAACATAAAGCTGAAGAATATTAGATTGCAACAGCTTTTAAATTAATTTTATAGATATGCTAAATAATTGATTTTTTCAATACAGGGTTGAAATAGATGTGCTAAGTAAGCGAATGTGGAAATGAGCACAGTGAAAATAAGATAATGTATACTGTAGAATGATAGAAGATCCACATGCAAGCAATCAATACTGAATGCAATTCCCCTACTTCTGATGATTACAAATTTGCAGTATCAAATATCGTTTTTTGCCAAGTAGTTTTATTGAAAGTTAGGAATCGGAACAGGAGATAAACTGCAATCAAATTTAATCTAAATACGCTTGGTTATGGTGCTTGAAGTACACCTTTATACTGTGTTGATGGAAGTTGAAGCATCTTTGTTAGAGAAAATCAGTTTTTGTCATATGCGAAATATGTCTGTCTATCGCAATGGTTTTACTTGGGAATCAGTCACCAAATTGAGAAACAAGGTCTGAAACCAGACGATAAACTGATTCCGATACATAAAGTAGATGTAGCCGTTTTGCGAGTCTAAATGAAATTCAAAAATCTGTTGTTCCAATTAAAGCAGATCTGGTTATAGCTCCGGAAAGTGCTGTAGGTTGCCTTGCTGTTTTGCACCATTTCAGCGGAATTTGACAGGTACTTTGCTTCCCAGACAGGTGTAAAAATCTCATTTCTAATCGTCTGAATATGACATACGATTGACAAGGATTAAATTATAGAGCTAATTTAACAACTCTTGCAGTTCAAATCAATGGAAAGTGGCATAACTAGAAGTCTGAGCCAGGGGGAAAAATTAGCTGAAGGGGGCCTATTGACGGCCGTAAGGGGCAGACCGGTCAACAATCTGAAAAAATATGAGAAATGGTAGTCAATGCTGATATCGATGGCTATACTAAACCCAAAATCACCTACTGAAACCAAAAGGATAAGAAATACCACATTAGAAGTGAAATGGGGGCTAGATCGGTAGTTACAATTAGCTTGCCTGGGGGGCGGTTCGCACCTCTGCTCCTCGTCAGTTACGCCACTGTGAATGGAGGATCATTTCTAAACTGCAAAATAGGGTAAACTAATTATAAGCTCGCAGAATGTGAAAAGTGTGACACTATTTTTGAGATGTGGTCAATTTTGCGCCAACACAAAGTACAGTAAGTTGAAGATTTGTTACCTAGTAACTTTTAAAGTGGTTACAATTGACCTGAGGCTTCTTTTTCGGCAGGGCTAGTCAGAACAAGGCCAAAGTAGTGAAGCACTATACGTATGTATAAAACCATTTGCATTTCTCTTACCTTTACATTTAAGTCTGAAAAGGATGGTTGTTTCTACATTTAATGTTCAGTTTCTTATTTGTTAGTCATCATTTAAGATATTTTGATGATAATAAAACCTTTAGCCTACGTAAAACCATATTCAAGGAAACTTCGTGAAATCCGCATAGGTTTGAACTGTTTAATTGACATTTATTGGTTTCCTGCGTACAACTGCAGATACTTCATTGCCTCGTATTATAAACAGTATAGCAAAATACCACGTTTCTGTACAAGAATATTGTGAGCCGCCGTTAGCTGCCATAAACCTGACGTACGTTGAGGTTGAGTTGTTACTTAGGGGTAGCTGTTTAATGATTTTGGTAATTGTGCAGCTCCACAGACGTAGCGCTTCTCTTTCTAATTAGTCAACTTGTGACCACGTCACGTAACACTGAGCCTATGGACACTTAACAGCAACGAGGATGGATGAGTTTGTTTTCTCGGATCGTGAAAAGCACGCCGAATTCGTCTTACATAGTTTGGACGAAAGTCGACGTTCCTCGCCACACATTTGCGATTTTATGATTGTATGCGATGGACAGCAGTTTCCTTGCCATAGGTCGTTGCTTTGTTTGTTCAGTGAATATTTCAGGAGTGCCATCGTTGGTTGTTTTAAGGAAAAGTTTGACAACAAAGTGGTCATCCAGGTAAGGAACTGAGCTTTGCATACAAAACTTTTGCTAATCTTTTAAAAGCCTTAGTCTCCCAAAGGTAGGAAAATATATTTTGTCGCAGAAACAAAATAAACGGCACACGAGCTGCACAACAGCAAATAATTATTTACTTGAATTTCCGCCATTGGTTTGACAATTACAAAGTAATTTATATATAATGTCTGGAAGTAGCAGGGTTTGCCCTCGTACGTGGAACCTGAATAAATTGAGATTACAGTGCTTCCTCGATTTATGGAAAATATTTGGTCTAGTATGGAAAATACTTTCAGAAATCTGAGCAGATAAGCAAAAAAGAACGAATAACTGAATTCTTATATTTAAGTCACAGAAACAGTAACAAACAAAACATAACAGTTTCATCAACACTAAAAAAACTTCACAAAACTATAAACGTTTCATTTTGAGACGTTTCAGATTATCCTTAATCCAACTTCAGTCTAGTATATTAGTTCGAAGTAAAACAACAACTAAAACATACCCAAGCCTAAAGGCTAAACAGCTGCCATCAAATTGCTTTGAAATAAAGTAAATTCCTCAGTCCATTTGTGTACATAATCAGCTAAGAACTAAGCAACAAACTAAAAATTTCGCTGGAGTAATTCTCAATCAGAAGCAAACTCAATGCTTCATCTGTGAAACTGCTGAGAGTTGCATGCAACTCGCGGATATTTTTGCCTTTATGAGCTTAATACTTTATTGCCGTCCTATATATTTTGCCCTTTCAATCACACCAAATGCTTCAACGTTCTAATGGAGAAACATTTTCAAAATCATGAAGCTGTGTTTCTGGTGCGGCATAAACCTTTAGATATTTCACAATTGTTTCATATAACAAAAGAGCAAAACCTCACTGTAGATGTTAGTGCGCATTTTTCAAAGTTTACTTATATCGTGCGTACTTTGCAATATAGGATGTTTCAAGAGCTAACCTTAAATCACTTCTGGACTTCGTCTACACGGGAGTATTGAGGATAAATCACAACAACGTGGAGAGTTTGCTATCTGCTGCTACTAGACTGGATTTTTCTAAGGTAGGCTTTTGAACAGCATTGTATGGCAAGTTATCATTATTTTTGAATGTATGGCAGTCAAAGTTGTCTGCAGTTGCATCGACAAGGTTGATGTCGCCCTGATGCTGCGTTTAACAAAGGTAAGTCTTGGAACAAAGAAACAAGCGCCATATTTTTGTATCTCTTTTGCTGACGAAACGATGTTCACTTACAAATGCTTAGTGAAAATTTCACAAAAACACGTTTTTATAAAAAAGCTGAGGTTTTGAATGAAATATTCTGTAACTTTGAACCATAGAGAGTTGATTGTGGGGACGTTTAAGTACAAAATTGAAGTGGTGTAAAGGTCTAGTGTGTATTTCACTTAGAAAAACACTCCTAGACTCTTTATGAAGACGCCATATATTTCTTGTTAATATAATAAGCAGTCTGTGTTAAAGTTCTTCACTATACGTTCGTGGCTTACGAGATCAAAAGACTGTAATTTTCACATTCAAAGTGAATAAAAAAGTAAAGCCCAGTCTTCGTAGTTGCAGTCCCGTCGCCACAGGGGAGCTTTTGTGGGCTTAGCTCCCAAAAACAAACCCCAAGCCCCCCAAATTGAAAAACGAAGCACTTTAAATGGGTGGAGTTTTTGTCACATTTCAGAGTGTCAAGCCCCCTGAACACACGTAAAACCCCCATATTGAAAACTGTCTGGCGACGGTTCTGTGTCGGTGTACTGCAAACAACTATGTTTTATGCTGGAATCTAGTCTAGCAAGCTATATCTAACAAACATATATCAAATCCATGCACACAGGTGGTTACACTATGCGTGGATTACGTACGACATCAAATCGATGAGACAAATTGCTTCGAAATTCTAAAGCTGGCTCAAGAACACAACTACTCTTCTCTTGAGGTTAGTTATCAACAAAAAGTATGGTTTCCTAGCTCAGTAGAAAGAGAAATGAACAAAATGAGACCTTAAAATCTTGTATTGCGTTGTGGCACGGATATAAGACTGAGTCATACTCTTGTTTTCAGGAAACACACACACACAAATAAACGCACCACAATCGCAGAGCTGTGGTGATTATCAAATTCATTCGTGTATATAAGATAAGCATAGTCGTGTTTAGTTACAACAAATGGTTTTTGCGTGGGGCACACAGATGCGAGAAAATGCATTTACTTACCTGCGGGACTTCACAGTCTTAATTCATGACAGTCAGTTTTTCTTGGCATTCAGCAAGATTTATGATTGAAGCATAGCCGCTTGGGGGCGATATCGAAAGACAAAGGGCCGAAAAAAGTGAACGGGGCGATAGGGGTAAAAATATGAAGAGGTCAAAAACACCAACCGATCATTTACTTAGCTTCATTAGGCTACTATTATATTGCAAACAATCAACTGCTTGTTTTCTTGCAAATTTATCAGCTTCATAATACGATTGCCTGGTCCACCTATAACCAGCATGAGATTACATTATTACCCTATGATTCCGCTCCGCTTCCTTCCAACCCAATGGAGTCTCGTAAACAAGAAGTGAGCATCATTTTTATTGATTATTTTATGCAAACTTGTATATTACTAAAGGATATTTCAGATAAATTTTGATTGGGCAACCGGACCGTAGAAAGTTCCATTGAAATGGTGATTTTCAGCACAGATAGACTATCCCGCTCACTTTGTTACAAAAACGACAAGATTTTGAACGTCTTTCACTGAATACCACAGTACGATGGCTTTCAATGGGTGCTTGTTTTAAATTGATTTAATGACCTGTATGATTCAGTTGTCGAACTCCTCGCTAGCGTTGATGATCATTTGGCTGAATCAGTGAAACTGAAACTATTAAAAATGATATCGCTTATAGCTGAAATTTTCAATGTCATATAATTGGAGCATATAATGGGAAATTTTCAATGTCATATAATTCATAATTGGAGTAAACAAAAAATTTCATAGAGAATTGATTACCCTTATCAGACGCACGACTGCGATAACCTCATTGTTTCAAAGCTTTCTTTCTACAAACAAAAGTTGGGCTGAAACATCTATCTCAGTTTCCAAGTCTCATCGGAACTGTTGTTTACAGAAGAGGAACGGCTGAAATGCTGTTCGCATTTAGATATGCTTTTGGAAGATATGAAAATTCGCTTTGCAGATCTTGCTGAATTTCGTGTTCCAAGCTGGGTGCTTAAGCCATTTTCTTCAGAACATACAAAGTACAAACATAGAAGTTGAACTTCAAAACCAGTTTATTGATTTTCGAAACGACGAAGAATCCAAAGTGAACTTGAAAGTGGGGATCGACAGTGTTTTTTAAATGTTCTTAAAAGGGTGTCATGGTAGAACTTTAGGGTGTCAACACCATTTTCCTTTCTATGCCTGATACTTTTAACTCATTTTCACAAAAACGCAAGTTTTCGTCCAAATATGCTTAATTGTTTGAATACGACATTCACTTTTGGCAAAAAAGCTAAGCACAATTTCATAAATAAAAAGTTTCGATGTAGGCCTATACACGCTCATTCATTTTTTCAATTTCGTGCCCGCGTTACCTTTGGGGAGAGTCGCGGGTGCAGCAGCCCCAGGAAAGCCAGGAATACTTCGCGATCAACAGCAATCTCAGATAGTTTTAACATAGCTGGGATTTGCTCGATTCGGTGAAGCGGCTTGACTTTCTGGGCTTTATGGATTTAAGACCTGTGCTCTTTGTCACGAAGTGTCACACCGAGAACTCTTCGCAAATATCCCATTTCTGCCGTTTATTCTTTTGTGAGTATTCTGTCAGTCGTCACCTAAGATTCATGACGACAGGTGAGGATCGGAACAAAGACAAATTTAAAAACTGAAAACTTTGCGTTGTTTGAAAGCCCGTTTGGTCAACAGGGAGCAATAAAGCTCACGCAGGACTTCGTTTGCTTCACCAATCCGTGTACCAATCCATTTTTTCCGACTTCTGTCACTCGTGAATCACACCCCAAGGTACTTGAACGTCTCCACCTGCTGCAGTGTATTTCCGCTCACTTGCAGGAAACACTGCCTTGGGTGTCTGCCCAAGAAACATTGCCTTGGGTAAGACATAATACCTCAGTCTTTTCAGAGCTCATTTTCGTTCCTTCTTGGTCGCACGCAGCAGAAAACCGATGAAATGCGTGCTGAAGACCCTGTTAAGAAGATCCACACATGCAATACCAATTCGTTCGCAAAAAGCAAACAGTTCATCCTGCAGTTCCCAGCAGTGACACCCTTGTCGACGCGTCTGTGACTGTCTATCCAATTCATATAGACCAGAGCTCTTCAAATGTTTTGGGAGAGACCACATAAGCTATTGCACAATAGTTCGGGGGCCAGACATCTTGCGTAATGTGTTTTTTCGGCATAGGTTGCATTCTACCGAATCAGCACATTTTTCGTAAATTTATTATTTCTTTATTATTGGCAAAATGTGTTTTGCGGCCGGATGAAACGGCTTAGTAGGTCAAATTTGGCCCCGGGCCATACTGCGGAAAACCCTGATAACACTGAACGGTTGTGAGTTAACTCCGTCGACAGGGGCACAATAACCTTCTGAACAGGAATACAGTTTCTTGACGGCCAGCAATAGGCACCCGTCAACACTGTACTCCCACAACATCACCCAAAGCTTTTCAAGAGGAACCCGACCATATACTTTCCCGAGGTCGACAAAACATGTGTGTACGTCTTTGGCAGGCTCCCAGGATTTCTCGAAAATTTGCTGGAGAGTAGAAATTTCTTCTGTATTGCTACGGCCGCGAAAAAAACACACTGGGTATCATTCAGCTATGGTTAAATTATTTTCGCGGCATCTTGGCATACACTCTTCCTGGGAGAATAAGCAAAGAGATGCCGCGGTAGTTGCTTCATTCACTACTGTCTCCCTTTTTGTGTATGGGGATGGTCCATTTAGCAATCTTTCGGCACGCTTCCAAAACGACATGCTACTTGACACACACGAGTCAGCCAAGTCATCCAGCGTTTCAAGTTCCCCTAATTCACTATCAAACTTTTAGCAATTATCTTTAAGCTCGAGTTTAGCAGCGGCATCATAGAGCTTATTGATGTACAGTTCTACGGAAACTTTCACCTGTGCAAAGTCAAACTATCCCGCCTGAAAAACTTTGCTCAGTTCTGCCAGGTGAGGTGCCAATGTTGACAAAAGGCAAGCACCAGGTTGAAATTCTTTGTTTTTATAAGTCGCAGTAAAACAGCGCACGTTGCATCATTTTTATTTCCTGCCAGCTGCTTCAGTGCGGCCCAAAAAGCTAAAATCTCGCTCCTTGCTCTCACTGTTGCCTCACTTGGCAGCCACCTTGTTTTGCATGCACGCTGCCACTGCAACTGCCGACCTTTTTGTCTTCATTGCAGTCTGATGTATCGCCAGCCAAGCCGATCGAAACGGTGAAACAGTAAAATACTTCTATGATCGCACTAAAGTGCTTTCGCAGTTTCGTATACCATACTGTACAAATCTACGGCAGTGTAGCAAGAGGTCGAAGCGAAGCGGTGCGCATGACTATGCACAGATACCAAACTTACAATTTTCGCTTCCAACTTCTGCGCCAGAAAATTGTGTCGGCCTATAACATTGCAGCCGTCTGT
>JGI24159J19872_10008068_pt1 | contig 13769 bp, 5 predicted proteins | sample Ectturendosymbi4_FD_19872 | JGI IMG/M metagenome (IMG submission 19872) | reverse complement strand
CGTTATAGTTTGCCTACCCCTGGCCTTATTAGGGGAACAAAAATGTTTGTCGGTGCGAATATTTTTTCCCGATTTATTGGCTTTTTGCCCGAAAAAATGAAGTGCTAAATTCCTTCTAAAGAGCAAAAAACGACAGAAGTTGTAGCGTCTTCCAACACAATAAACGTGGGTAAGGGACACACAACTATATAACTTTATTGCGGGCATACAGAAGATCAAGTTTAACATTTTCTCAGTCACCCACAGAAAAAAGGAGTTTGCAATTAACCTTATTGAAAGCACTGACAGTGGATCTCAAAAATATCATCACTTAAATTTTTTTCAAAAATGTGATAAATATGTTAATCTGTCAGATTCATGATAGCATTTAAAAAGTCTTCAAAATTTTTTCTCGGTTTTTCTAACTTTTCCCCGATTTTCGCAACCTTGTAAGGTGTTGGGGTGACCACACCCTTTGCATCCCCAGCATCTCCAACGACTATGCCAAGATGTTGTGATTTTTTGTCTTGGCACGGAATCTTGCAAGGTTAAGCATTCTGCCATCTGTGCAGGTGCGCAGATATATTCCATAACTGATGTCCTTTTTGCCATTTTCATGGAATGCACGGCAGAAAACAGCACAGAAGATTCAAAACAGAGTTTAAACAGAACACAACCTTGCTTTATGCCACTTATCAGCTAAATGGGAGCTGATAAAGAACACCCTCAAATGAAATACGTGTTTCCATAGGGCCAAGAAGTGTAAGCGGGCAGCCCATACTTTTAGAACAGTGGTTCCCAGACTTGTTCGAGCCATTACCCGAATCAAGGTAGCGATTATGTCGATTATTATTATTACCCTCAGTATTTCGCAGTGATCGCTCATAAAAGAGAACAGCATTGTGGTTTTGCTTCCGCATTACCCCCTGAAGAATCGTTTATTACCCCTGGGGGTAATTTACCCCCAGTTTGGGAATCACTGTTTAAGAACGATGTATAGCCGTGCTCCACTGTGTGTATCAAATCCTGCGATCAAGTCAACGAAGGCGATGTGCAACGGGCGGCGTAGGTCACGGAGCTTCCCCTATATTTGGCGCAGTGAGAAGATTATGTCCGTAATTATCGCTTAATGGAAGCGTTGTCTGCAGACTGATGGCATAGCAAATGCACTCCGAATTGTTTTTTTCACAGTTAACCATCTAACGCTTTTAAATGACACTTACAAAGTCCGATCTAAATGTATGTGCAAGTTTGGTAGATGCTCAGTTGTAGAATTCGTTGCGGTTATAATTTCTACGCTTGGCTTTCATGTTCAGTGCTTACAAAGTACAGTAGATTCACAATGCTGCGGTTTACCGTCTGATCGAGAAAATCATAGCTTTTATATACAATATGTTCGTGTTAGTTGGAAACTTTCTTCCGCGAAAGAAAGATTTTCGAAATCTTTCTTTCGCGGAAGTTTCCAACTAACACGTATGGTCAACATTTAAGTTTTGCTTGCGCGCGAAGATTGGGATGACATGTTGCAGCATCTTCAACAACTCTGACTGATATCTGCGAAGTAAAGCCACCCAACTAACACCAGCAGGTCCAGCAGTTATGATTTTACTGAGGAATTTGCGTAAATTTTGGGACGAATGCAGAGAGAAGTTTGCTTACGTTACGAGGTGACCCCTGTAGTAGAATGGCAGCAGCGCACAGAAGTGTGGAAGTTGGCAAGTGCACTAACCCATGCGCAAGAAACAGGTTAGCAGTAGAGATGTCACAGATGATGCGGAAGGAATGTCGGGCCAGGAAAATTTAAAGTCAATACCTTTCGTACAGCATGCAATCATCCATCAAGTAAAGCGTAGTAGCGTACACCGTAGAAACATGTAATCAGGTTTATTTCACTGTGCATCAAAGGTTTTGCTTTTCCCAAGAATCACTCTTCAGTTTGATGAATATATTGATGTACCCATATGATAGTTGTCTTCAAGCAAAGAAAAGGTCAAGCAAAAGTTTGGTAACGTTGGATGATACTTTTGGAAATTTACAAAAAACATTTTGTCACAAAAACTAGTTGTTGATGTTAGGTGCCAAATGCAAATTTGTCTCGGAAACAAACTTTTTTAGCTTGTCTGCAAAATATGTGTTCAAAAGATTTTTTCTAATTCCTCTATTTATGCTGAAAACATTGGGAAGCGTTAGGCGAAATCTGTGTGATAATTGAAAAACAGAAAGTTGGGCAAAAACGCAAAAATTAAACAAAAAATTTGCTTGCACATTTGGTTCACCTACGGCCCTGGGTATGCCTATAACAGAATATATTGGTGCAATAGCGCAATCAGGGTGATACCGACTGAAGCTCCCCTTTAACAACTTTCTCAAATGCAAAATTTGGCGTTTACACTCAAAAAGAATGGTAAGCACTCTAGCTTTCGTGTTGAGAACAGTCATTTCTTTATCCAGCAAATAGATGCATACGTCTAGCGCTTCCGATAGTGAGGATTTTCCCGAGTTTTTAAAAGTTATGTTTGTTCAGTCATCCCTAAAAAATTGTAATTGAGCCCATGTCTTTGTGCAATCAAAACACTTTTCGATTTTCCAACAAAATTTCATCAATTAATATGCTGATATAAAGAGAAAAATAGCATGAAAGAGCATCAGCTGAATGCGCCGAGATAAGACTTAATTGAATGCTGTGAAAACGAAAATTATGCGAAAAGGCATTCGCAACCCAGCTGTGTTTATCCCTAAACTCCTAACGGCAACGTGTTGCTCAGGTAAACCCTCTTCTGCAGAGTTAAAAAATCATACACGCTGCATGATCACAATGGCAAGATCTTGGTTTACTAACACGTTGCAGAACTGAATCTTCTTCATAAAATTAACTTCTGCAACACACTAATTAACGAATTTGCAGTCAAAAAAGTGTGCGAAGCAGTTGGGAACACCTAGCTTGCAATGGTAGGTACTAGGTATCTGCAGAGTAAAGAAATAAAAAATCCTGTTTAGTTATGTTATGAGGAAGGGTCATTCCGAATGTTTATCGAAGTCGATAACATGTTTTAATTACGTTATGTTTGTTATAATAGGATTTCTACATGCTGCTTAAATATACAAACGTTGAGAAAATTTTGGTTAAGAATCTTACACTGCCAATGAAAGATTTATTTAAAATTTTTGACAATTACGTATGGGTTCAAATACTATAAATCTTTTAAAAATGATCCATGACCTTAAACTTTTGGAACTGGGATAGCAGCGAGTGTTCATTACGCGAAAAAACGGATGCTTGATGTCCAAGTTTAGAGTGTGCACAGCCCAGCGAATACAGGCTGCAACGGTTAATACTAATTAGGCTGTCACAGCAACAAAGTTCAAGTTTACCGGTTATGACATACCAGTCTTGCACTCCTTTCCATTCGTTTTTGACCTGTTCCCTCCAAATTTTGTTCCATGCAACTTCGTCGCACTTGTCTATTTGGCTCGATCCAGGCTTCTTGATCGATGCTGTTGTCTGTGTTCCTTCAGCTCTGGTGGCGATACGATGAACAGCGGATGTTTCGCCAAGAGGAAGACGGTAGCCAGCGGATGTTGTACGTTGGGTTTGCATGGCGTCAAAAAGCAGAAGTTATAGGTCGAGCATAATTTATAAAAAAAAGAAACAAGCTCCTGTACACACATTAAGCCTGGATATTAAACAAACGAGTCGCTCTTTAGCAAAGAATGTGTTTGCCATGCAGAAACGTTTTACCATTTCGCATACTGTCTTACATACGTTCCTTAACTTCCAGAAAACACAGAGAAGACCTATTGGACTTTTGTGTTCGCTACATTGCTTGTCCAACGACAAGAATGAGACGTTATCGTTTAAGCCATCACTAACGCTGAAGAAAAGTTAAGCCGCAAAATTCATGTTTTGTTGTAGGACAAAAGACTGCTATTGTAACACGTTTTTTTATTTCACGGCACAGTGCTGAATAGAAAGGCCAAGAGGGCTCGTGTAATAAAGTAATCGGCCTTGCCCCCAAGATAACATTATCCCTTTCCCACAAGCGCCAACGAAGCGTTCTTCAGGTCGCAGCAAATGACCTAACAAGCATGGCATATAGCTGTGGTTTTGAAAGCAAGCGTTTGAACATATATTGTTTCCATGACCTTCAAGAATGGAAGTTATTTTGGATGAAAACAAATCACCTCCGCAAAAGCCTTTCAATTGTACGGGCAATTCAAACCGGCATAGATTAGTGAGTGCTTTTGAAATTATATCAAGTACAGGAAATGCTGATGCTGGAATAGCAGGTTTGACACAGTTTAATTGGCCTTACTGAAGTGTAATGATTTCTACAAATGCATTGCGTATCAAGCAGATTTTCTTGAGTATTAAGTCAATTTTCTCAACTGAACCACATAGAAACAATTCTCACATCTTTGCAAAAACATCAACGCGGAAACCTTTCCCTCACTGTTTTCTCGCTCGTTGCATACTTGGCTTTGTTTTTTAGTTACGTTTGCTTGTTAAAAATCATATCTAGGCCCTTCCAGCGGCGAAAAACTTGATTCCAATAATTGATACTTTTCGTGAAATACACCAGCTGTTGAAACCAGAATTTTTATAAAATCGTTTTCCTGTACTTTTTGACTACTTCGAAAAAATGTCTCTTTCTACCGAACCTGGTATCTTCTGCTTCATCATTGACGGCATGCCAATTTTATGACCCACGAAGATACCAGCAAGTCGTTCTTACTCTTAGTGCACCCTAAAGAGCTGGAACTTTCTCCCCCTTTTTTCGATCAAGTTCTCTCACTTTTTCTCAAACATTTTATGTTTGGAAACGAATCTTTTTACAGAAAATTAAGGTTATTCCAATAATTTTGATATGGTTTTCTTGCTGTATGATAACCATGAGACAACCTCATTGCTTTGTACCACATGATTTCGTTCGGAATAAGAATTTGCTATTTGAATAAACGCTTATGATGCGTGCTCAGGCGAAATATATACTCGGTAAACATCACTGCGTCAGATTTTGGCTGTAAAAGGATTCCTTTCGATACATACTAGAATAAGAAAACCCTTGCTATTGATTCTCCCTATACGGAAAGATGTGCGGTGGTCTTATGGTTACAGCATCTGCCGCACTGTTGGTAGGTCGACGGTTCATTTCCCGATCGGTTACGCACCAAAACGTCAAAAATCGGCGTTTGCAGCAATCTTTCCTGGCGATTGACAAATAAGAAAAACTGGAAAAAAGCTTCGAAAATCAGCGGAACCAGTTATGACGACGAGAGACGCCGCCTGTCAACTAATCCAGTCGTCTTGCCTTGACATTGCAAAAGCATTACAATACGAAGCGCGAGCGGCTGACGTTAAGGGGAAGAGCCTTCACTGAAAACAAGACATCATTAGCTGCCGGCATCGATTGGATCACTGTTGCATGTGTTGCGCTTGCGTCTTATTTGTACGCTCAACTATCTCGAATACTGTATGCGCGTTACTTGTAGGCTACAATGCGCAATGTTGAAGCAGCACGCGGATACGAGAGGCGCCAGCAAGCTTGTGGTGAGTTAGCGAAACGGTTCAGTGTGTAGTGCTGCAAAATAAAACTCAACTTCATCTCGCGTTTTTAGCATGCATACGCAGTTACTCTTTGCAAGCAATTAATGCATGCGCATTCATTCAAAAGTGTATGTAGTAGGTCTACCTTTATTTTATTTGAGTTCATTGCTTGCAAAGATGACACTGTTTCCAAGATCCCTAGCTCAAGCGCACTGTTACAGCAGCTGTTGAGAGCTATTTATGATTTACAACAAATTTGGTATTGCAACAAGAACTGGGTGTTGGTTTATCGTTTTACGTGAAAGCGCCGGTATGATCGTCGAATGCAGACGATTGAGGTTAGCACCAGGGTTGCGGAGTTGGAGCCGGAGTCGGATTCCCAACAACACTGGGAGTCGGAGTCGGATTTTTTGTCCGACTCCGACTCCGGAAGTCCAATTTAATCATTTTTACATCACACTCCCAAACTGGGAATTCCTGTTGAAATGTTGAAACAGAGATTTCTTGCTGTGCACCACGATTTCCATTGATTTTAACTGTCAAATTTCATTCCCTTTATGTTAACAAGTCGGAGTCGGGCGTCGGAAATTTTGTAAAGTCGGAGTCGGAGCCAGAAATTTTGGAAAGACCGGAGCCGGAGTTGGAGTCGGATATTTTATATCCGACTCCGCAACCCTGGTTAGCACGACGTAATACGAGTATGAGCGGTTTTCATGAACAATTTTATGCTGGCTTTGATTGAGTGATAGGAAAATTGTTTTCAGAATTCTGCCAAAACTCATGGCCTGTTACAAACGGATTTTTTTATCTCGAAAAACGGTTTCTATCTCAAAACTAGGTGCTTCAGGAAACCTGTCGATTTGAAAATAGCATCACGTTTAAATTATTAATATACAGGCACCTTCGCTCAGTGATCAACTACAGTAAAAAATTCTATGTTTCGTGCCATTTCATGCTAACGCATGCCTGCCAAAAGTGGAATAAGTACACACAGCCTTGTATTAAACGCCTCAGCATGGCCTATACAAAATCTATCGAACTTTGCACAATCGCCCCACGAATGTGTTTGTCAGCATCAAGCTAACTTATTCACCAAGACATTTGCTACCTTGAGTAGAAACAAATGTTAACCCCTATGATATGGACCATGAGTCTAAGCCAAATGAGTAGACAAAACAAAATATATACAGCTACTGCAACCTGTAAAGATGATTTTCATTTTGATGCCAATGGCTGTTGCGGGAGTAATGTTGCAAAAACGTTTATTAAATTTTTCAAACCATAGGTTTTTCGTTCACTGAGACATTTATAACGTATAGCAGTGGCTGTTTATTTCCCAGTTTTTCACCCTCATTGCAGATGAAAAAACAGGGAAATTAACGCTATTCACTGCCAGAAAAAAAAACTGTTTTCAGTGACTTAATGGTTTTAGCAGAAAAGAATCAGTCATAAACAGAAACGAGCGTTATTGATGTGTTTTCCATGTATGAAAAGTTCACAGAAATTGTAATGTGCAAAGACTCACGAGAAGGAGCTTGATTGTAGCCAACTGCAACGGCATGTACAGCTAATATAAAGATGGATATGTTTTCTCGGCAAAACTTTAACTTTTGTTCAAACACGCGTAGGTTTAAATATTTATAGAGTCAAAGTACACAAAATCGAAAAGCTACTTCGTTTGTTTCGCAATTATTTGGCAATCGTTCTCAAAACTTTCAATAATTATCACGGGTATTTCTGGCCGCGCAACATGTGGCTAAATTAAGGCTGGCAAAAACGTTCGGCCTACGCTTGTTTATGACGCCGAAGACACGGGCAACTGACTCAGGATTCACGAGACGTGATTGATTGGAAACACCTGTGCTTTTATTACGACATTTATCTCCGACAGGCTTCAATGGTCACGTTTGTACTACTTTAGCATTCTAACCCATTGTTTGCGCTTGATACGTCCGGCGTATAGAATCGGGTGAACGGCTGTACCAACCATGAGACCGCGTCTTGTATTTTAATGTTAGTAATTTTTCGCAAAACAGAAACGGTGAATCAATGGAATTTTCTGAGCCCAGCACAACGATATTTTCATGCCCAAAGCTGAAAAGCGTTAATACAGTTTCACACCGTTGTCGCATGTCACACAGAACATGCTTTAGTGATAGCTGGTCAAGCGTTTGCTGCATCACGTCTGTTACCAGTGCCGTTGAAGTGTGTAAGTGTGCAACATCTTTTTCTTATCAAGCAATACCTGTCTTCCTGCAACTGGAAAATAGGATAAAATTAAAATGTGGCAAAAACTGTTTTGAAATTGACAAATCAGGTGCAAATTCGTAAAAGTTTGTTGAAGTGTCGTTGGTGTGCTAAAATTTTTGAAATTAGAAAAAGCGCTTAAAATTTTTGAAACTTAGAAAAAGTGGCTTCAAAGTCGAGCGAAGTGTCACGGTTAAACTATTTTTCTTTTCTAGTCGTTCGTCCATTTTCACATCACTGAGCGGAAAGAATTATGACAGTAGTGATGCAATAATGACGAAACAGAAAGCTGGACAAATATACAAAACGTTTGCCAAAACTTCTTCGCCCTCCGCAATAAACGGGTACGACCTTTGACAGAGCATGACTGATGCTGAACTGATCTCAACGCAAGTAAACAAAACTGCATTAGAACGCTTTTCTCATCAGCTCCGCGTGCTCTCCAAGATGAAGAACTTGCCAGAACGGCTGAGCAGATCGGGAAACACGCTTTGAATTAGCATGGCACAGCGCAGTCCTGGCATTTGTCGGATTAATTCGAAAAACTACAGGTATGCCAGATATACTACACCTGTTCCTTCAACTTTTCAAAAAACCGAGACAAGCCTTACTAGCTTTAAAAAAGTTAATAAAGTATCAAATGAACTGCTGCGGACAGGCTAAGTCTATTTGCGTTAATCTTGTGCTTTGCCCAGCACTCAATGCTTGAGCTTCGTAAACGGCACATGACCAGTACGCTCGATGATTTTACTGTTGTACAGTAAGTTGGAGTTACAAAAGCTGTTGGAGTTACAAAAGCACCTACTGACTGAATTAACAGCATGCGAGGTTCAAACTTTGTAGTGGATACATAAGCAATTTCCAAGTTTTGTGCTAAACGAATGCATGAATTTTGCGGTTTTGTATTCGCTTTTTCGGCACAAGCTGATTTCGACATTCAATGGCAATTTCGCCAGACAAAGAACGAAGCGCTTCACGTAAAAGTAGAGTACTGCGCCCTAAATAGCCGTACGACATGATGTTCAATAACAACGTTATTATTTTGTTGGCACTCCTAATAATAGCCTCCCAGAATTTGTCGACTGTGGTGCGCTGGATACGTCAACGGGTTGACTTCAATCAAGTTGTAGTGAACGATATTACTCTTGAAAAGCGAGCTGGTCATAAAACCAACTAGTTTACTTAGGCATTTTCACATTAGCATGTCAAGACGTCCAGATAGCGTTTGCATAAACATCAGTCAACTACGTTTGAACCCGAAGTTTTTCTTAAAAGGTGAGTCTAAAACCTTCGTGCACGGCCATGACAATCTTTCAAATTTTGCAGCTCCTTCATGCTTGGATTGAAGTCCTGAGTGTAAGTGATGAAAATTTGAAAAAGTCGCACTTTACAGTGCCGAGCATAAGTGCTCTGTGTCGCACTTTTCATTCGTTGGGCTGAAATGCACATACCAGACGAATGACAGTCAACATAAACATTTCCTGTAATTGTGTATAGGAAAAATCTAAAGCTCAATTCAAAAACTGTAAAATGCAGTGAAACCAANGATGTAATCCTGCAGGGTATCATCTTCGTATTCAAAATTTTCCCGAGTAGTTAACAATCGCAAGCGAAACGAGTTCTTTTNCACAATGAAAGACAAACACACAGAAGCTTATGATATTAGNATTGGAAGCTGATTATAGCAGAACTCTTGCCGATAAGTATTACCTATAGCTGATAATACACGCTTTTGCTGTATTTACTGTATTACATCTCGCCCACTTGTGCTACTTGCTATGCCCGTTATCTCACGCTCGATTCCAAGCAGTGACTGCATTTCAGGTATCGCTCTTGAACACTGTTGTTCGTACCTGCTTGCACCTGTGCCCACAAAAACGGCAGCCCTTACTACACACACATGCTCAGACGCGATGATTTGTTTTGCTTGCGTTGACACGGTAACATAAGAACCGCTAGGCGGGAAAGCGTCATAGAAGCTACCTATTGTTACATTACAATACGGGTCTAGAAGGCATTAGGGGTTGATAACACATACCGTTTAAGTGAAACAGATCGTTTAACAATTGTGAGTAGAACCAACCTGTGCTACAGATCTTGGATGGCTTAATTAAAAGGATTTGTCGCGGAAAAAAGACGGGAATGCCAAGTGAAAATCTCAAGCATGTTACTTGCGATCAAGGTTAGGGAAAATCAAGTTAACCTTGCAGAACAAAGATATTCAATGTACTTGCTCTAAGGTTTGTCGTACTTCATTAGTTGCATTGACCAGACAAAATCTGAAGAACAAGATTGGCCTCAAAGCTTCATCGCAATGGTTTCGACTGTGAGTGAAGAAAACTAATTTCTTTGAAATTATAGAAAAGAAAAATAAGATGGAAAAATTGGCAATGAAAGACAGTCAAAGGGAGGTTTGACTTCACAAAAGTTACCAAAAATGACGTTTAATTGCATTAAGTTTCAATATACTGACATACATCATTTTTAGATGGTCATGAGTTCATGACAATAAAAAAGCAAACTTATTTTGCAGGGAAGCTTCCTGGCAGATATTTTCCCAGCATTGCTGGCATGGGAAAAGCTTCAAGGGCTAGGTGGACAAAACTGTTTGAGATCAAAGGTAATGGTGAATTTCTTCATAAAGCTACAAATAAACTAAACACGAACAAAAAACGGAAAGCGCACTTGGGTACTGAGCTTCTAACTGGGTTTAGACCCCGTTGCTGGTGACTATGCTGTTCACTGCACACCTCTAACTTTGTGGCAAGGATATACTTCTTATCTGATAAATATCGTTTGTATCAGTTGTTCCCAAATTTTTTCCAAGCTAGCCCCACCTTGCTCTGCATATGGTTTCATATAGCGAACACACATCTTTTTTGTTTTGGAATGTCTCAATTTGAAAACCACAAGATGAAACACAAGATGTACACATGGAAAGATAAACTAAAGATAAACTTTTGTAACACACAAAAAGTTATTCATTAACTGCTTCTAATAACAACTTTTAGCCAATCTACCGCTCTCTTTTTCCTCACCATCTCCCTCTGGATCTTTCCACTTCCCACTTTGGGAACCACTGACCTGTATCATGGTTAAATTCATTGTCCGTGTTCCAACAGCACATGTGAAGCATGTACCATATGGTGCAGTATGTGACACACATTAAGAGCTTTGTATGGGGCGTCGTTCGTAAAAATATTATATCTGACAGATTTAGCACAAAAACTGCTATCTCTGCGCATATTTAGCTATCTCTGCACGGAGATAGCTATCTCTTCACACATTTAGCTATCTCTGTGCAGAGATAGCCATCTCTGTGTGCATTTAGCTATCACTGCGCAGAGATAGCTATCTCTGCGCGCATTTAGTTATCTCTGCGTGCATTTAGCTATCTCTGCACGCATTTAGCTATCTCTGCGCAGAGACAGCTAAATCCGTGCAGAGATATCTATCTCTGCGCAGAGATAGCTAAATCCACACAGAGATAGCTAAATGCACGCAGAGATAGCTATCTCTGCGCAGGGATAACTAAATGCGCGCAGAGATAGCAAAATGCGTGCAGAGATAGCTATCTCTGCGCAGAGATAGCTAAATGCACGCAGAGATACCTATCTCTGCGCAGAGATAGCTAAATATGCGCAGAGATAGCAGTTTTTGTGCTAAATCTGTCAGATATAATATTTTTACGAACGGCGCCCCATAGCTTTGTATTGTTTGGATCATAAAATTGGGACAGACTCGTCAACTTCATCAAAACTAAAAAAGCTTATGAAAACTATTCATGGTTTATATAGTAACGTTTGTTAATTCATTTTCAAACTGAAATGAAGCAAACCTTTTTCTACGGCGCAGAGTCTTTTCGTTTTGAATTGCTTACCTCAACTTTTCTTCATTTCGGATGTAAACCTAATTAAAAACAACTCCAAGCGCTTCCAAATAAACCGTGAACAGCGTTTTGAAAGCGTTTTTAGTTTTGATGTGGATTTATATTGGTTTACGTCTTCTACTGCAATAGTGCAGGAAAAATAGTTTTTGATGTCGTTGCAAAACCAGACCTATTTTGTGCGGTAAGGAGGTGGTGTTATGGAGCATTTGTTCTACACAGGATCAGACAACAATGCTCATTAACAAATTTCACATATAAAAAACGAAGTCAGAGTGATTTTTGGTCAAAATGCCNCAAATTTGATGCTTAAAAGGGGCGGGGAAATATGCAGAAACTGCANTTCTATGGAGNTTTCGATGCAGTTGCAAAGTAATTGCACCTAAAACCGAACTAGTGTACTTATACTATTGCATCAGCAAAGCAAACGTCACTGAAACATCTTGATCACACAACACCTCTTGCAAAAAGCCAATGGTAATTGAATCCTCAAACTCCACGGGCAAGCTCCTGTGGAAGAACAAATCTTTTTCAAATTGTTCACTACTTCTTGGTTCTCGCTTAACACACAATTAAGTGTGTTGGTTATGCCTTTTAGACTCATTTGAAAGAGTTTTTAAAGGCATTCTGGGTTTGGATAGAACAATAAACGTAATTGTATAAGCACTCACCCGCTCATTTTTCCTGCTTGTGATGGTGTGTCGTGGCTTTAGAACTTTCTTGCGTTGGATTGGTGCTCACTGAGGATCGTCTGTACGTGTGATATCTAAATGATATGAAATTTAGTTAAATTGGTCTTTTCTCTTAAAATGCGGTGAAGAAAGTAGATGTCAAGTTTGTAAAATAGGTGACTAAAGCCAAATCCACAAAAATCGTGGCAAGTGTTATCTAAATTTCGAAGTACGCCACAATAGTGATGCTCTTGAAATATACGAATTAGTTTGAGCGAATTTTCGCTTGATTTTGTTTCCCGTAGGGTGGATATAATGGATAAGCGAGGGCGATTAATCATTCCAGGTTTGGGGGCGTTGTTAACAGTCATATTTTCTCCGATTAAAAGAAAAGCAAAAAACTCAAATTACCTTTTTTGCGTATGCCTTGCATCCCATCTCCCCCCACCCTAGACCACGGCTTGTCTGGCTTATGTCTTAGCTCTTGCGCCGCCTGCATTGTCACCATAACAAGCGACGGTTAATTTTGGTACGGCACAAAAAAAACGCTCAAAGCTAGACATCGCATTGAAAAATGACTGGATAAATCTGTAAGGCGCTTGAACTATATGTTGAAATAAGCTTTGCTTCAAAACATTTTGCAAATTTTATACATTTTTTACGAAAAACAAGGATTTCGAAAACAACATTGTCTCCTCTAATTCCCATCAAAATGGGCAAATGCTTACCGGTAGCACCACACAAAGTTCTAAACCTTTTCAAATCGCACCAAGCAAGACAGGCCAAAATGCCGAATAAACAGAGACGTGATTAAGGTTTTATAAAATGTACCAATTTCATTATTCACATTATTCACTCGAATCTGCTGCAACAAAATTGATAACATTACACTTCACACAACTTTTTTTGCTCTGTTTAAGATTGATTGGACTTCTGCCAGACCTTTCCAGATTTGACGTTCTTTTTCTGTATTGGCACATTCTTTATGGCGCCATTCTTTGCTGTACTGATACGTGAGCAAGTTGTTGCCTGAGACGTCCGTAATTTTACAAAGATAAAATTTTAGATAATCTACAGGAAGGGACATCAAACACAAACTGTGAATAGCGGAAAAGGGTGTCAACAAAGCGTGGGGCAGGCGCGCAACCGGGGGGGGGCATTTGGGGCATTTGCCCCCCCCGAAAGTTTCAAAACATTGTATAGTAATTTTGAAATTTGAAGAAACTTTCAAATAATAAAGTCGAAATTTTGTATTCTAATTATTTTTAAGAAAAGTTTTGCTTAAATTTTTCTTTGTCTTACTGGTTAACCATCTCCTTACAAGATTTATCTTGAGACAGGCCGTCTGATCGAAAATTTCGTAAATGATTGGTAATATGCTGAATTTGGGAGATCGTTTAAAATGTTGGTAGCGTATTTCTAAGGCATTTTTTATCCTTTG
>JGI24159J19872_10008066_pt1 | contig 13771 bp, 7 predicted proteins | sample Ectturendosymbi4_FD_19872 | JGI IMG/M metagenome (IMG submission 19872) | reverse complement strand
GCAGGCTGAACTACAGTACCGTGTCCAGCAACAAATTTAAGTATATTAATATTTAATCATCTGCAAGGACAAAACAAAGCGTGATTGGTGTTGCTGTGAAAACACCTCTATAAATAAGATTGGGAATCTGTATATATAAAACGTCACTTCTGCATCGACCCGATGATTATATTGGTTTCACACCAAGTTGTCCCCCCCACATTTTACAACGAAATTGCGCCCATGAACGCAATAAATTTATATGGGATGCTGAGTGCTTGATGAGGGTAATAACTATTTTTGGCTGAAAATATGACCGAACTTGAAATTACTTAGACTGATCCTAACAAATTTGCAATAGAAGTTCTGCGTAAAGGCTCCAGCAACTCTATATGGCAAAGCTTTCGACAGACTCGACTATTTTTAAAAATGCCTTCAGTTCACTTTGACTATTAAAGAGTTGAGTTACCTCAAAAACACTTTCCACAGTCCATGATCGCTATATTAACTGGCAAACTCAAGCACCATACGTTTGCAATCAGCTGGCATCCGAGAAAACAGTACAAAGGCAGAAATATGAGTGTAGCGTGTATGACGTGCGGGAGGCTTTTCCAGAGTGGGAGCGAAAACTTTTTTTCCCAATAAAAGTTGTCACTGCCTTGCTTTTTCAACACGTTTTTTTGTGCAAAGCATTGCTACGAAATTTAACAAAATTTCAGTAAATTTTCCCTAAAATTAAGCGAACAGCAAAGAAAATATCATCAATATTTTCAGAAATACCAATATTGATAACAACGCCAGTGCCTCACTGATATTAGAAGTCTGTCTTTAAATTACTCTTGAGCACTGAAAACAGCCCTGTTTTTTCCATGAAAAACATATTTCCTTGTCCTCAACAGTGATAAAAACTGTCCTGATTCGTCNGGTTTTCATAGATTTTGCTGTCTCCTAGGTCCATGACTGCTGCATAGGCTNCACAAATTTTTCNTAGGAGAATGTGTATTTGTATGTTGCACTTGGTAAAGCATTTTGGCTNNTTTTTTGTCTAATTTTCTGGCCATGAACTNGGAACGTAAATCCATAAAAGTGCGCTTGTATTTGTTTCTGGACGCTCATTTCAAAATTAGTTTAGTTTTTGCGAATCACCGTTATCTTTTGATATATTCACACTTTTACCAATGTACTGGTGAACGAGCTTTAATTTTATAACTAGTCTTATCTTGTCTTATCAAAGGCCAAATGTAGTCATCCACAATTGCACTGTCCTAGTGGGCTTCAAATCGCCTTTCCATTGGCTCAAATCTTGGTGAAACATTTCACTATATTCTGCACTAAAGTCGTCAAGATTTTCTTGAAAAATATCAGATGTGAGCACAAAAGCTTTAAGACTCCACCACTGCGCCTATTTGATGACAAACAAAAATTCCCTTTTATTATGCAAATAACAAAACTCTTCCAGAACCACTCAACCATCCTACAAGATTAGATCAACAGCTGGAAAAAACTGCATGTGGTGTCCAGGACGTATTCAGATCACCAGTTGCTGTCCCGAAGTATAGTCTACACGCTGTCCAATACTATGTTCCTTTCACATGAGTTGATTAATGGTCGGTAATGCAATGAAAAGTTTACTACAAACAATACAATTTTCGTGGCTCATGTTCCAACAGCATTCGGTTTGTGACGGAAAAGTGAGACAAGCCCGAAGCAGTGGATGCCATGGCCTACACACGCATGTCAGAAACTAAAGTGCTTTCTAATCCAGGTAGTGCATAGATGTAATAACATATGGGTTACAGACATCGATGTGGCAAGGGGAAAGCGGATAAGACCGTCGTATGCTTATTTGCCAAACACATTTTTCCCTTATTTTTTGATAAGCGGTACCAAAAATTTAGCCTTATATCGTTAGTTTTGTGTTCTTCTTAACAAAGCAAAAAAGCTATCTTGACTATGGAAAGCACTGTTCTTTTAGCAAAGGTTTCCCATGCAGCTTATATTTTGGCATTGTATCTCTGATGACATAATATGAACGACTTATATCTGGTGAAAGTGGTAAAAATACGCTTTGATCACCCATTAATTTGTATGATTAATTGCAAAAATACACACGGCTTTCTTCATAACTCTTTTAAAAGTACTGGAAAAACAACTTGTCCGTCAACCTCGAACTGCAAAATTTAGTTCATTGAACCACAACTGCTTCAGCCCAGTTTAGAAAATTTAGTTGGTAATTTATGGATTATTTCAAAATGTCGATAGCAAGGAATAAAAGGTCAAAACCAAAGCCTTAATCTACTTCCTATAAAAACCCTTCAAAATCGAATCAACGTCTACCTTTCAAAAAGATTTTACGCCCCACTGCGTCATCCACTTTATTATTACTCGACTTGTGATCAACGCCACTGCAGTTTAGTGTTGACAGATTAAATGTTAGGGAGAAAGGTGGTTTAAATATTCTTCTTTATGTCTTTCTATTTTGAGATTTGAAAGAGCAGAGTATCCAAGATAGAGAGTTTTAGTCTTGTGTTGCTTGTTAGTGATAGTAAAAGCAGTTTGAGATGAGTTACAAGGGGTCCAATGCCTTTGAGCAACACTTTCGTAAATGAAAAGGAAGAAAAAGTGGATTAAGCTAAATTTTCACAAGTCGTGAAAATAGGAGGGTATTTGTCGAACAAACCATATTTGAAAGGCCAAATGCTTCTGTAGTTGCTTTTAATACCTGGAAAAACTAACTTGTGGGTTTGAATCATGTTACGTGTTAATCATTAGTGTTAAAAATGTGTCTGTAACCCTGTGGTTCTGCCTTCAACGCAATTGCAAAAGGTGTCTGTAACCCTGTGATTCCGCCGGCTCCAAGGCATTGTAAAACGTACTGTTTTGTCTGTTTCTATCCACCTGTGTTATGCAGAGGATGTGTGTTTATAGTATGGACTTCGTGTCCGGTCACAAACAAATTAAAAAAATCGTCGGAATAATTGTATATTAAGCACTAATCCACCAAATGTACTGTGGTATTCAAGACGTAGACGCAAAGTACGTCAAATGTGACACTGATTCTTAAATTATCTATTCTGGGTTGATACCCTAACCCATCCATGCTGTCTAAGACAACAAAATTGTTGCAGTGGCTTGAACCTTTTTTGATAATAAGTAGAAAAAAAACAGGAATTTTGATTTGAAAAGTTTTCAACAGGATCTTGCGTAATAACACCTGACACTTAATCGGGTCAGGTTCTACACGGTGGAATATATTTTCTTCTCTTTAGCAAATTCTTGGATGTTGCTTTGCGTTCCTAATTACATTCTGTCACTGGCTTTTTCAGCAACGAGCAAGATACTATCACGACGCGAGAGCGCACTTGTGGTTTTGAATCAGGTAAGTCAAGTGACGCGAGGGCAGTCAACCATTCAACCGGCCAAAGATCGAATGAAATGGTCACTGAACCTCTCAGAAAGGGGGAGCACATATTTGCTCGTGCAAGCGAACGAACAATTCGAGTTGACTGCAAAATTACTCCTGTTCGTCAACAAAACATTTGCCTAGGCGGCCATTTAGCATTGCTGTCTGACTTCTATCCAAAGGACAAGTACTTGCAACACTATCGCAATTCAAAAGTGTCGGCGAGATAAAGCACTTTTGACTGGCACCAAGATATGCCTCAACAGACGGTTCGCCTCTTTGCATTTACGATACGATACATCATGCAAGTATACTTAAACCTTCGAGGCGCAGAGCCTGTGCACCGTGTATGATTGCTCCATCAAGTTATGGACACGTTTTTCCGCCAACTCCTCAGCACCAAAGCTGATGTGACAAGTGACAGTTGACGTTAGGACCACTCGGCTTCAACAGATCATAGAATGAAGTAAGACATGACATTTTAGTTAAAAGAGCAAGAGAGCAAGCTGGCTTAAGAGAGAAAGTTGATTATAAGTTAGATGAAACAAAAGTGTTGTGGTACTGCAATGGCGATATATCACATTCTTAGTTATAGGTAAAAATACAAGCTAAAACTGCTTTTTGCTTTGGCAAGGTTCTTAAAAACATCGGGTTGCAATTATTATTTTAATGTAGTCAATGCTTTACGTGCACTTGATAAAGTGATGCGTACGTTTGTGGACTACCCAATGTTATATATTACAATTCCTTTTACAAATCCGCAAACTTTTGCGTAACGCGACAGCAAAGGGCATCTTAATGCAAAGGATCAGGCAGAGGCGCAGTTTTATAAAGATGTAGAAGTAGTAAATAAGGCAATGAGTCTTTTGAAACAACGTTGCTAATCACTGTCTATGGAAAGAAATCCTTTCTCAGCAAAGAATCAGACACTAAGATCTTTGCAGAGTATATATTTCGCTTACGATGTAGGCATCATCAGCTCTTATTCAAATATAATGTTGATAAAAACTTTTTCGCAAGATATACCAATTATTTCAGATCCAAACAAAGATGTTGCTGGCAACATTTTAAAGATCTTGGTTTCCTCTCATCTGCACAAATTACCATCGCAAGACCAGGCAGATAATTTGAACAGTCTTTTCATGGTATCTACACAGTGCTGATATTTTTAGAAGTGTGTGATTCGAAATCAGATCACAACCACCTCGTTGTTTTCGCCAGGTAAAAGGGTAAATAGCCCTTTGTCGACGTCATCAAGGCACCAAAACGTTGTTTCCGTTTTAAAAGTTGGCATTCTTTCACTTCACAGAGACGACAGCTTTGCAAATGAAAAGGAATGGCTTTTCAGCAATTAAAAGTTTGTAGTTTTATCAAAGCAGTTGTCGCGTATGTGGAGTAAAATGCAGATTTGAACTTCAAAGTGTTGATCACATGTGAAAAGAAGCACTTGTGTCGTTCGTGCGCTTTCTCCATCACGATACGCTTGCAATAATGCAACGCTTTGTAACAAATTTCGTTGCAGTTTACAGTATCGGTAGCGAGGGCGACAGTAATTCGATGCGGTGTTGAACCTCAAATGTTCCGCTTGCGCATTGCAACGACCTCAAAGCGACTCTTCCACGGTCTGCGACAAGCTAGGTAGTCAGTGGGTTTCCTGTCAAATATTCAGGGTTTTCAGTCAAAAAGGGACATATGACCTTGTGCCAAAGATATAGTTTCATTTTACTTTACCTGTCAAATGAACGTCTGCCGAGGCAATGATGAAAAACGTTTTCCCAATGCACCTTAACACAAGAAATCAACAGATTGTGCTTATTCTTGTCCTGAAACTGCAAGGCGAGAAAAAAGTGTATGGGTCTGTTCATTTATTGCTTTAACAAGTTGAATCAACCCAGCTTCCTGTTTTGGCTTTTCGTCATTTCTGTTCCTCGCTGAAATTGTTGCAGTTTCAGTTTTGTGTTTCGAAATATTTTATGCTTTTTGGTTGAACTAGAGCTCCACTTTACTGCTGGCGATTCACTGAATACTGCTGTGGTAACAAGAAAATTTTGCCAAGCAGTCGAACACAATAAACGAGACACCAGCGAAATGTCTTTATTTCGAAACAAGCAGGTTTCGTACCCAGTAGCCCATGATATATTTCAAATTAAGGAAGTTTGAAAGCCATCTGTTAGGTTTAGAAATACTTCCAAATCACTATAACCCAACAGAAAGATCGAAAGTAAGTTTTCACAAATGTAAAATGTTAATAGCAAACACTGCGTAGTCCAAACATGTCATAATAAAAATCTCTAGAGATGCAAAACCAGTCTTGCCAAGTTATTGGTTGACAGTGGTGAACTAGGAGTGCAACTGTTGCACCGGTTTCTAATGCAGTTCATAACATAGAAACTCGAACAGTGCCAATTGCGAAGGAAACGCGTGCGATGCATTCACACAGATTTGTATGACTGAACTTGATTACGTTCTAATGTGGTGTTCGATTGTCTCTGATCGTGGTTTTTAGGATAACGATTCAGATCTTGTATTGCAAAATCATAGTATGTTAGTTTGGAGATTGACTTTATCAAGTAGACCCTGAAAGAAAATAACATCAAGTCACAGATAGAAACATTAATCTCAAGTTTTTAAATTTTTTGTCAATTCAAAAGGTGTTGGTTTTACTTAAACCTTCTTGCTTATCCCTGTTCGGGTATAGTTTTTCAGCGTTCTACAGCAAGGCGGTAGTTTTTCCAGGCCAAGAACAGTTGCTTTAAAATTGCTTGAAACTGTTTAGATAAGCGCAATCAATCCATTCTTTTATTTATGAATACCCAGGAGCAAAACGCCTCTATAGAAAAACTTTTGTAATTAAACGTGAATGATTGTCCTTCTGTTCCCATAAAACAAAGCGAATGCACATCTTTGTACGATTTACTGAAAAAAAACTTTCGCAGAAGCTGTGAGCAGCTAAAGTAAGAGACACTTGTTTGAAGCAGTAAAAACAAGTGCAGCACGGTGTATGGAAAGAAACCTGAAATTTTTACGAAGTGTTTGTTTGATGCCAAAACTATCGGCTGACAATCTCTCACGAGAGCTGCTGTCCTACGCATTTCTGCAACCTGGTTGATGTTTAGTTAAATTTTGTTGTGACAGAAACGGTGTCTAATTGCTATAAGCAAACGACGTACTGATAATTTTTCAGCCAGGTGTACAGTCTAAACTTTCCTCGCTTTGAGTTCGGCAAATGTTCATTGAACTAGAAACAACCAGCTCAAAAACTGTAGAAGCGTTGCATATGGAAATTTTAGTGTAGGTGAAGTTAAGATACAGAAATCGACCAATTACCATTTTTATGCCGTTTTCATGCGGCTGTTCTCTCTCGGACGGCATAAACAAAACCCAGGGCATTCCTTGCAGCCAAAAAAGCTGCAACGCCTAATCAGTAGTAGCAGATACTAGTTGTAACGTGCAGTCACGGTGTCCGGGAACAAAGACAGTGACCCCTTATTAAATATCCTTAGCCTTGTTATTGTTAAACCGCTGGTGCGTTTGAAGGTGGTGCATTGCGCTGCATTTCATGTCGGCGTTAGGTCTGCTTGGTTTTGACAAAGAGTGAAGGAACGTTAACCTTTGACCTTCTGTTTCGGACGTTCATGGCCATGATCCCGATCAAAGTACGTGACTTGTTTGCGCAGTGGCCGTCGGCAACTCTATTCTGAGAGTGCATGTGATGTGTAATCTTCCCGTCGTTTATTATTCTCGCGTTCATGACGGTCAATGGCACTGTTGTCGCATGGACGATTGTACCAGGTCACCGGTCTCTTTACGCTGGCATCCTCGAACCAGCTGGTTACTGCTTGTTCCTTTTTTGGCATTGTGGGCACCAAAGCCGGTTCGCAGTTCACGAGCTGTTTGATTTGCTTGACTTCGGGCGTCAAGGGCCAGCACCTGACAAAGCGTCGTGTCGCGTCCATGATTGAAGCGTTTGTAAAGTTGGTACTCAGATTATCCGTCTTTCCCTTTGACTGCGGCATTCTCCAGCTAACAGGATCTTCGCTGTGTGATAAACGTTGCGGGGCTCGCAACATTACGCAACGCGATCCAAGATATTCGCCAGACGTTATTTAACCGTAGCACTAATCAAACAGCGCGCCGGCATTCGGAAGTCGGCATGAGAAGCTGTCAGACGCAAGTCGGACCGCTGGTTGTCTTTGTCGCAGTGGCCGCTGCCGAAGCAGCGACTGGTTCTTCCGTTTGCGGTTCATGCATCGTTTTTGTTCCCAGCTGACCTAAACACAAGCAGTTGACGATCTTATCTGGCCTTCTTCACCAATCGCCCATTCATGCGTGTGAACAGCTTTTTTTAAAAAAAAACGTGATTCAGTGTGTGGTATTTGTAGACAAAACCATTTATGCTGCCTTTCCTCAGAGCGTGGTTTGTTTGAAAATTCAAAGATTTTCAAAGTAATGCTCCCGTGACTCTGGTCTACCAAACCGGATATTTTGTATGAGGCAAGCCGCTAATTTTTAGTCGTCAGTGACTTTAAGTATGACTTTCAATATCTTGCAACAAAATAAAGTCAACTTTAGCTGTTTTGATTGTTGAAAAAGTTGAAGGAAATGTCCATCTTTAGCTATTTTGATTATTAAAAAATTGAACGAAATGTCCACCTTTGCGCTATTGGATGTTAATCGCTTCACAAATAAATCAGAAAGCGCAGAACCAGACCTTTTTCTCTAAAAATCACAGCCTCAACAACTTAGCGAAGTTCGTGAATTGACGCATACGTAGGGTATCTTTGCAGAAAAAAATGTTTCTGATAAATAAACTGCCGTTTGATATGGAGAAAATGAAAAAGTACTTCATTCGGAAAAGTAATGCGTTTATGTTGGCAGACGTGTTCAAATATGTTTTAACTTGGAGCTCTACATGTGTATGCCAACTAAAAACATTCTTCGTTGAATTAGGAGGGGTGAAAATGTTAAGCTGCTTGATATTTTTAGAATTAGCTTTGCTCCACTGGGCTAGAGAACAATACCAAGCATATAAGTCATACTTTACTGAATCTTTGAACAAAAGTAGATTGCAGCAAAACCACAAGAGCTAACTTCAAAATATTTGCATAACTTGCGCTTGAGATTTTCACTTTATGGTCCGTATTTTATGACAAATATCTAAGCAAATTCGATCTGCACAGAAAATTTCATTTACCGCTACCTTGCAGCTTTTATTGTCAACTTATTTTTGAAAAGATATTGTCTTATTTTTTGTACTGGCGCAAGTTAAAAGGACGAGGAGATAAAATTCTACAATTTAACTTGAACTTCTGATTTACTTTTGCTTCTTGTTTTCAAGTACTTTTTGTGGTTTTCAAATAGAAACAAAACTATTTTGAAGCTCTACCATAACGAGCTGCGGCACTGACAGAACTTTAGCGCAAGATTGTCTTTCATGCTGTTGCTCTTGATTGACATAGGTTTTGTTGCAGTCACTCCTGCTTTAGGTTTCCAGCTATATGCTACAGATTTAATCTTTTATAGGCCCATTCTACACGTGGTTGGCATTTACTTCTCTTAGGAATCCAGCTAATGTTGTGAACCTTACACTTCAAAACACCATCCGTCCTGACGCAACTTTGCAGTTTTCACCTCTGTTTAAAAAGTATAACTGGTAAAGATTGATAAAGTTCAACAATAACTGCAATTTATGTCTAATAATACCTTTCTGACTCATCCATTTTATAACAATCCATTGGGTGTCTTTGTTGGTTATGAAGTAAGTGAGTTTCCTGTAGTTCAGTTAAAAAACAAAAACTATTCCATGCTGATAAACCAACAGCCAAGGCCGCACCAGCTTTTTCAGTTTGTCACAATACACATCAATATTCTTCAATCTTGCTGCGTATGTCAACGTGTGCAAAATCAGGGCTACGGACCCGTCATAAAAATGACACTGCTCCGGCTCCAGCTCCGGAGCTCTTGGTTTTTATGAGTGTAGCTCCGGCTCCAGCTCCGGATTCAGTTCGTTTTCACACATTAATATTTTCAATTGTCTTGGTGTGCCTCAAGTTGAATGTAAAATGAAATATATCAAGTACACAAAACTAAAAGAATAGACCAAATTTAATAAAGTAGGTTAATCTGGTAGTTTTTTTTACAATCAACGCTCCAACCATGAGAAAATCAGCGAAGAAAAACAATAATCACAGGTTCAGACGATTCAGAAAACATTTACCCGCAGAAACGTAACTCAACCATTCTGATTTCTGATTAGAGAGTAAGATGTTGTGGTTGTTAACGTTTTTCTTACTTCTGCAAGTAACACCACTCTGTCCAGCTACGATGTCACACAGCCTTAGCGGTGATTAAACCAAAGAAATATCAACAACTCCAAAGAAATATCAACATTAAACCAAAGAAATATCAACAACTCGATGATTAAACCAAAGAAATATCAACAACTCGCAGATCCGTTGCTGTAGTCTGGTGTCGTGACTCGTAGCAATCGCGATCAGTGTGCTATAAAGAGCACTTTTTCAGGTAAAGAAAGCCTAGTTTTCAGTCAGCGTGGCAAAACTGTTAGTATCTAAGAAGGGACCCGGAGCCGGAGCTACCTCTCAATTGGAGATAGGTCCAGCTCCTGTCCTAAATTTTAAACTGAGCTCCGGCTTCTTTTGATATTTATTCTGCGCTCCATCTCCGGATCCGGCTCCGGGAAAAATGCCCAGCTCCGGCGCTCCGGTTCCAGGCTCCGGCTCCACAGCCATGTGCAAAATATTTCTTCCTTTTCTCTTAATGCTCAGATACTGCTTACGGGTTTTAGGCGCTTTTATTTAGTCTCCTTTCACACATTTTAAATTACAGGATTGGCGAATATTTTGCAGACTATCTGTCAATTTTTTCACACGCGAGAACAGATGCACCATACCACCGGCTATTCCTTGTACCGATGTTGTTTCACACTGTTAGTGATTTACCACGTAGTATTGTAAAATGCAAATGGAACATCTGGTAAAGCCAGGCCCGTAGCCATGCTTTCAGGTTTGGTGGAGCCAAGGGCCTAAAGAGGTTAGATAGCGCCCGGGGCAAGAAGCAATTTTGGTGCCCCCATATTCGATACTTAGGTCTTTCGGAAGCAAGTGTACTGTATTGAAGAAAGTACTTGTGACATTGTTGGACATTTGGCGCCCCCCACAGTCATTCGGCGCCACCGCAGTGATTTGGCGCCCTCATCGTGACTCGGCGTCCGGGGCAACTGGGAATTGCGCCCCATCGTTACGCCCCTGGGTGGGGCAAGAGTTTTGTTTTAATTATATGTTTAAAACAATTTTTCTGAACATCACACAATTAGGGGACACAAAAATATCTCGGGAGCACTGCCCCCGAATTTCCCCCTTTGGCTACGGGCCTGGGTAAAGCAGAAATAAACTTCACATTTACTTAATTTTTAGTGAGATTTCGTAGTTTGTTTTGATTTCATATATTTTTCAAGTTTTGAGTTAACATTGTCACTGGGAGTGGCACAGAATTCTTCAAACTTCAATCAGCTAGGCGCGGCCTCGTTTTGCTTTTAATCAATTTACAGACCAAAACACTTGTTCACATGTCTACGCAGGCCCGTAACCAGGGGGACGCTGGGGGGCTTCGCCTCCATGGAAAAATGTTTTGGACATGGTTTAAAACTATTGGACATAGTTTAAAAAATCTGGGCCCCTCCAAGAAAACTTTTCGCCTCCCCTGGTGTCCCAAGCTGGTTATGGGCCTGTGTGTATGTCATTCTAAAATGACGTACGTAACTCTGAGCGAATTTTCTGAGTTCTGCAAAAATTTCACAGGGTAAGGATGGCCTAAAATTAATCACATCAGTAACACCAGGAAAGCTCACCAAATTTCGTTTACAATACTGCATTTATTTTCGGTAAATAGCAACTCATTTTCCTGGTGTTCATTAAATTCACGTTAAGGGTTAGTTTCAGCTTTCTATTGCTCATTTTCGTTTGCGACCTGACAGGGAACTGACACGTAAAATTAAGGCCTTACTGTATTTCCGAAATGTGCAAAACTGCACATGTTTGCTAAGAACAAAACTTTATACACACATAGTCTCAGTTGTACATCCTATCAAATCCTGATACGTTCTGCTGGAGCTTACGCCTGGCACCACGCATTCGTATAAATATTAAAACGTGTACTGATCAGTTAGTTTAAACAAGTTTAAGTCGGTCCGTAGTTTGTAGTTTGTACAACGTAGTCTGTATGCGCATAGGCCATGAAAACGCGCCACATCCACACTGGGTAGCTTTACCCTGAGGAAGTTGCGATGAGCTATTTATGACCATTGCAAACGCGTCTCGTCGATGACGTATACGTTCAAGGCGTTCCCACAAACATTTCACAACAAATTGCAACGCCATGATGAAATTCTTGAATGGGAGTGAAAGAAGATGATAACAGGTAACTGATAAACGATTTGCATGACACAGAAAATGGGTAAAAATATTGGAGAGTTTTACTATCTTACTTGATTATGATCACAGGGATGCAATGCGCTACTTCATACACACCAATGCGCCATAGGTTGGCCACCCCTGATTTAGACAGTCGTTTTCTACAAATATTTGTCACTACAATGTTAAAACAGCTGCGGAAATCACTGCAGAAAAGCTTACTATTTTAAAACTGATGGTTGAGACTTCTACACAAATTTTGAAAGTCTTGTATTTCTTTTCTCAAGACTGGTTAAGCGCCTGTGGCTTAAAAATATGTGCTACTTCCGAGTATAGAAAAATATTGGTACATCACAAGCAGCCATCTAATCTGCTTAGCAGGCGGGGATAATCCAGGGGAAGGTCGGTTCACTTTTTGGAAGACGATCGGTGCCCTCTTACTTTTTGCGATTCTGTTCAGCACATGACAGCAAAATATAATCGTTTATGATGTCTTCTTTTGTGAAATTTTTCGCATAAAAAATTCTCAACTATCTTGAGTGCAGCATCACGTTCTTTCTTAGCAAAAGTCAAGTTATGATTGTGACGTGAAAGGGTAACAGTTGATTCATTTTCTAACAACAATCAAACAATCTGCAGAGGTCGAGTGAAAGACGGCAAAACCAGTCACTAATCAAGCCCATTCTGCATTTAGTGATTACCGAGTTGCAAAAGCACAGGTGAGACGCAAAGCATGAGTTCAAAATAGCAAAGTGCACACATTGTAAGTTTAAACAGTTAGAAACTACTTTGAAAATCACTCGCTTGCCTCACATGAGAGTCGACACTCAGCAAGTAGTTACAATTGTACTTGAAAGAAAACGTACTTGCTACTTGGTGATAAAGAATAAATTTTATCCCAAACAACAGGTCCTGATTTTGCAACATTTTTGCCATAATCAGTTCTAAAATTTATGATAAAAATTTAATGACAGTGGCTGACCTGTGGTACAAACATGTATGTTGTGTAATTTTGAAAATAATTATCAAAAGTAGGGGAAAAGCTACTGGCGTTATACTTGTACATACACTTTGCTAAATTAAATTGGCACAAATCACAGACTTTAAGAATTTCTTATTTTTTTATAAATATTGTTGGCACTTGATTTTTATGGGTAAAAGTCACGTATTTCAAAATTCGATTTTGCAGCACGTGTACTGGTTTTGTAGCAGTTTTTTAGGCTCGTACCCAATCAATTATCCCGTAATCTACTGAAAATGGGAATGAAAACGAGTAGGCTAATATACTGAAAACGGGATGTTTTCAGGTCATAAAAATGTCTACATTTACACACAACACCACTATCTTGAGAACGTTTTCCACAGAAGGTACTGGTTTGTGGTTTCCATAAGAATTTATTGTCAATTCGTAACACCAAGATACTTGCTACTGTTAGTTTGCTGTATTTTAACGTCGTTCATGCAACCTTCAAAATTTCAGTTGAAAGATCGGCTGGTTGCTATCATATAAGCTGTTTTACAATAACTTATAGACAGTCCGTTGGACCTCATAGAAATATCGACCTAATCAAATGAGATAAATATAGATTGGTGTCATCTGCAAAAAGTGCAGTATGAAAGTTAGAGACATTAGGGAGATTATTCACGTAAATCAGAAACAATAAAGACCCATCACCGAACTTTGACATACACCACACTCAATCCTATCAAAATTTGATAAATGATTTTTAATTCTAGTTCACTTTTGACAATTAGTTACGTAAGATTTGGGAAAAGAGTTTTGCATATCTCTAATAGCATTCAGGGGCGCAGCCAGGATTTTTCTAAGGGGGGGCTAAAATTATGGAAGCAAAAGCTAGGAAAAGGAAAAATTGCTTGTGATAAGAATAGCCAGGAAAGCACATATATTGTGGATAAACAGTTGACTGTACTCACCACGAAACCTGAGGTCCTTCCAACT
>JGI24159J19872_10008065_pt1 | contig 13771 bp, 11 predicted proteins | sample Ectturendosymbi4_FD_19872 | JGI IMG/M metagenome (IMG submission 19872) | reverse complement strand
ACTTTGCAAAATCTCTTAAACGAAGAGTGATCTACTTCACCGTTAGATGGAGTCATATCGGTTCTTATCTGTTCAGTGCCAGTCCTGCGGTACGGGCCTTCCTAGCGGTAAGTTGGTCTTGGACTCTGTATTGTTAAGTGTACTTGCGTTGAGGTAAAAAAAATAAAATTGTTGTTGTTGTTTGATACATTGAGAAACTTTCAAATCATTTTCGAGCTTGCCATGGAGTTGAATTAACTGAAAATTTGCTTTTGTTGAAAAATAACATTATTACGTCATGGACGACTTGTGCGTTAGCTTCCATGTGGTGCAGCAATAAGCGTTTCAGACGAGAAAGAAAAAAGATTTCGTTAAAAGTGCTTCACGATTTTTTTATCCTGCGCGGAACTGTGAGTGTCGCATCTGATTTTTTGAAACAAAATGTATGTGAAGTTAAAACCTCTTCACTAAATCAATGTAATCAATATCGTGGAAAATGTAGGGCGATGCAGTTGAGCGTACAGTTTTCACCGCAATCTTGTTTATGTACCATTTTATATCTTAGTTTGACTCTAACACATGGTCCATATCACATGCGTTGGTCAAAGAATAGGATACGAAAATCCTTAGACACAACACATGCGTGGTAGGTGCTTGATGATACACATAGACAATACTTTAAGATGAACAGGTACTCTTACTGCGACAATGCACCAGCAAAGCAGTAACTATACTGCGTTCGGTCATTCTCACATAGAAGTGTTACATATCGGGAGAAAAATCGAGATTTGTAAAGGCATCTGACAGTTAAAGTGAGCAGATAAAAATATTGGATGAAGATGTGCATCGTTTAACAAAGGCACAGACGTTGTTTCTAATCAAGGATGCAAATGTCCTGACGAAATTCACGATGATTGCGCAGTCTTCTTTTGGTCATCGACTTACAACTTTTTCTATAGCTACCCCCAGAAAGCTGCCTAAATGCGAACGTACTCCCGAATAAGTATGTCCACACCCCCCAAGATCAATCTTCCAAGTATTCACTCTAANCTTGATTATTTTGAAGTAGGTTAACCTGGTCTATCCCAACCTTTGAGGCTCACCTTTTAGTGACAGAGATAATCAAATATACACAGGAGGTGAGTGCAGAGGACAAATAAAAGTTTGGTTTCATTTTACGTTAACTGAGCCCAGTTATTGACCATCAAATAACAACATTATCACTTGTGTCTGCTAGCGCACAATCAAAACCTACCGGTGACAGTAGCACGGAAGTCAACACCAACTAATACCTGCGTAAAAGCCGCTGTGCGGTAGAGTGGAAAAATCTATAAAAGAGATAAAAAACAACTTAAAGCACTGCAGAAGATGCACAACCACGATTAACTTGGGAAACTATGAAGTAATCAGTTTGCTCTGATATTGTGTCCTCATTCATGACCGAATCTTTAAACCAGTGCTTCTTAACTGGGTGAATGATTCACCCCGGGGTGAATGAAAGAAGAGGGGTGAATGAAACTTTTGTTCGTAATTTTTTTAATCCTCTGGTAACGTGCATTTGTGTTAGTTTTTTACCCAACACATAACATCAATCGTGAATAAAATGGCAAACTTCAGGCGTTCTAACTTTGCGTCTGCAGCAGTCATCAACTTATCACTTGAGAAAAACCGTGATATTGTGCAATTAACTGCGTCTATGACGTACTAGGGATAGAGTTTACCCAGAAATGCCATGTTTTATTTACTCGAGTAAAGGAATCTTGCTGTGCTCTGCATGGGCGTCCCGTGCGAATGTTATCTGCTAGAATCGCCGTGCTTACGAAAGTCATTCTCAGTATTGAGTGAAAGCCTCCAGTCGAAGTACAGGAATAGCCTATTTGTGATATTTGTTTGTTACTACTTTGGTATTGATTACAAAATCTAATACGCGTTTATATCTCAGGTAATACCTGCAGAATGTCTGAGAAATGCGTACAAAAACATTTTGTGTTGATGAAAGTAAATGTAAATCTATAGACGGAATCAATCAGGACACGCCAGCTTCATCAGCTTCGCAGTTTAAAGAACCAAGTGTATAAAGGAAGGTTATCATTGAGAATAAGATCCCTTCAGCAAAGATATTTCTCAAAGAGCGTCTTTCGAAACATATCACTATTATGGGGATCGATGGGTTAGTTTGCTTGAATCCCCGGATCGCAAGGAAATTGCATTAAGAGTCTTGCAACAACTGCTGATCATGGCTATTATGTACATGTCAAAGAAAGGATTTTCGTGTTTAGTCCAACTGAAAACTAAAAAGTAAAATGCGTTGACCCGNTCGTCAGGGTGGCACTGGAAGAATTAATTCATCCGCAATCAGGAAAGTTCATCATTGAAGTTCAGGAGCAACCCATGTATTAATAAACGGCTTTCTGTTGTAAATATTGGTGGTTTGCTGTTGTTTTTTTGTGTTTTGTTATTAAACCTGCAGTGGCAGAGGTCTGGAGTTTGATTCCCACTGAGTCCGTAGTTTTCAGGTTCTGTGTCGTCGCTCGTAAAAATAGATCGGATGACTACATTTGTTGCTTACGCAGCTTCGCATTTTTAGTGCAGTTGATTACGGATTCGGTTGACTTTTAATGAGTCGCTTAGCTTAAAAGTAGGTCTTGTACAAAATCAAACTCATTAAATACATTGCATATAGTTATTGACCGTGGGTTCACCATAGAGTGGAAATGCAGCAACCAATGGCAGGGAATGAACGAAACCGAAAATGGTTACGAAGCACTGCTTTAAACTGTTAAAGTGTTTGACAAAGCGATGATTCTGTTTGCAGTTTCCTCAGTTATTTGTACCCAAAAATAAGCTTTGGGTACCTCGTGAACTTTACATCGCGTATTTTTATTCAAGAATCTGAGAAAAGAAGTTGCTCTAGACTCAGAGTCCAACTCAAATTTTGCTCAACTTAAAGATGAACTGGAGAGTCTGTACACTGTCGGCCACAAGTAAGTTCACCTTTGTGCATGGTTTTGACTACCAACATTTTTTTCAAAATTGTTGAAATGAAGTAATCTGCACAAAACGTCGAGAAACACAATTTACTCCTCGATGAAAAAGTTGTTCATGTTTCACAGTAACTTTTTCCCCGCCACTTGCTACAGTATCTTTCAAATCTTTTTCTTAAGAAGATGCTTTTCGCTGACATGCGATGCAACTAGTTTCGTGCATTTTAAGCTGAAAATCGGTCGTTAGCTAGAACTAGTGTTGATGCGTTAATTGAAAAGGAACACGGTGTTGCGTTGACCAACTGCGCAGTCGTGCAACGTATTTTGTGCTGCACTATGATAGGGCACAAGATGCATGACTTACCGCATTATTACGNTGATTAGAAAACAAGTTTATCTTTTTGTAATNATCAAATGCAACAACACNTTATGTAAGTATTTTCCTAGAGGAANGTGCATCAAGCCAAGTTCCTTTTGATTTTGCAGCAATGATGATGTTGCAAATAAACGTGCCTTGCTCACTGTGCGAGATGAGAATATACAGCGATTTCAAGCAAACCCTTTAGAGGACAAAGGGCCTTGTTTAGTGAAAGCATCCGACGAAATTTTGCTCAAAGTCTATTCCATGGGCAAAACGTACACCACAGTCAAAGTGTTAATTTCTTCAAAGGTAAAGAGTTGAAAAATTTGCTTTCGAATGTTAAATATATTACTCTTGTATGAAAACGTTCATTTGTTTTGCAGCCCAGCGAAGTGCTGACTGCCCTCAGGGAAAAGCTCAGTAAAAATCTCGATGGTTATGTCCTGGTTGAATTGCAGGAAGACAGAGGTGAAGGTTTTTTTATAGTTTTTTTCTGCAGTAAATTGATTTTGCCGTTTGTACATTTCCCATAATGCATGCACAACAGCAAACTAGTATAGGCCAAATCGTGAAATTATTTGTTTTTGCATTTTTGTAAAATTTTTTATTATGCCATTTAAATCCTTTTTAAGTGATTCTGTGATGACTTTGGTGCAGATGCCTTTCAAGTTCCCGACCGCCAATCATCGATCGCCACGTACATCAAGGTTAACAGCCGATTGTTTGTATGCAACGCAAGTGAAATCGAACAACTGGTAAGACTTGTAAAGAGTTATTTATCGCACTGAAAAGCCTCGTGGACATCTTTGCTCAAAGAAAGAATAGAAAAAGTTGCTTAAAGAGATGTTTTGAAAACGAGACAATCGTCAAGCAACTTGCGTAAAAAAATTCATGCTTTCGGTTTACTTTGTTTCTAGTACTAGGGTCAAATAAAGCTTGAATCATTAATAAGTTGTTGACCAATTTAATTTTCTTATATGTGGAAACGCGGTATGTTAACCATAAAAAACTATCTGAAGTTTCTGTTTTTTTTATCATATCTGCATTGACTGACATATCGTGATCATAACTACCATTCAAGTGAGCGATCGAACTGTGCCTTACCAAGGTTGCAAAATGCTCTATTCTCAAAATCGCTGTCTTTCAAGAAATGCAATGCTTACCGGACGTCCTTCGTTACGCCCTGACGTCACTGCATCGAACACTCAAACTTGGTCTTAACCTTTTTATCTTGTTTACTATTTGGCAATTTTCAAAGTTCAGGCTTCCCCCTCAACAAATCGTGTTTATTATTTTCATTTCTATGAAAGCATAGAATGAGCCAAGGGACAAAAAGGTTTCTGAATTAGCAATCAAGGCAGATGCCTGTGTAAATGTAGATGAAAGTGATTACTCTTATATTTGTGGTGAGTCCAAATAACTATATAAATTTCAGAACAATNTNAAATCATTTCGTGTCGTCAGTATTTATTAGTTTTTCAGCATGAATAACGCAACACACNCGTGCTTCTGAANTAAAGCAGGTAACCTACTCGTGTTGTCAGGATNGCAAAAAGAAAGAAGTTACATTAACAATAAATTTAATCATAGAGCCAGTGCAAGGCTGCTAACTTTTAATGATTGAAAAAGTGTAAGTTTGCTATACTCTGCGATTCTGTAAATTTATCCTGCTGGTAGGTGAAATTTACCTTCAGGTGGAAACTATACCTCGTGTTAAAAACCGCTGCTCTAAAAACATGAACACAACTAACCATGATCCTGTCTGTTTCTAATTTATCGCAGGGCAATCTCAACAGAACTCCTCCACCTTCTCTTACAACTACCTCACACATGGAAGAGGTCAGTTCGCTCGAACTTGCGTTCCATGCTACGCAGTATGACTGGGAGTTGATCAACAATGTTCACGTGGTGAGAAATTTTGGTACTTTCGTTAAACACAACAGGCGTTCACTTCGGTTTCCAAGGTTCAAAACCGGCTCAGTCAGTAACAGTAACAGGCATATTGCACGTAAAACAAATTATTGTAGGTTCAATTTATAGTCTTTGCTGTTGGTGACATCTTTATACTTGTTGCTGTAGTTTATGCGAGCTGCCTCCAGTGCAAGTTTTAGTTCTTTCATTGCTTTTGTTTTAATGATAAGAATTTATCAAAACTGTTTAAAATTGTGCGCGGCCAGTATTGAAGGATGCCTCCGACTTTACGTGTGTAACGCATTTTCACGCGTGTAACGCATTGTAATTGCGTAGATGGAGTTCGTCTACAAGATATTTGGTGCACACAAGTTTCATGCGGTCACGCCGAATCTGGACATATTCACGCGGCGGTTCAACCAACTTGCATACTGGGCGCCAACCGAAATATGTTCCTGTCCGAACTTGAATAAGAGAGTCCAGCTTTTGCGGAAGTTCATTAAGATTGCATATCAGTAAGTGAACCCCGACAGCAGACTTAAGTTGTTGTTTTCGGTTAGATTGATTGTTTGTTTCTTTGCCGAGAACTATTTTTTATTTGTTGAAAATATCCACCATGCGCGATGTTCTTGTCGTAAAATCCTGTCAAAGTTTGTGAAATATAACTTAAATTGACCAACGATTTCTTGGTTGCTGGAAAACATCGCTTTTATCGTCTCTAAACATCTTCTTTTCTCGTTGCGAGCAGCTTGAAATCTTATCAGAACATGAACGGTTTCATGGCGATGATGATTGGAATTGGAAATCAAGCTGTCAGTCGTCTTTACAACACGTGGGACAAATTACCGGCGAAATACAAAAAGCAGGTGCAAGATTTCGAATCCATTCTGGTGAGTGAGTGTTAAGTTTATTTAATAAATAAATTTAAATTCTGGTGAGTGAGTGTTAAACCTTATTTGATTTTTAATGCACTTTTTGGTTAAAGATCCCTTCATTTCAAGAAATAAACTACTTGTTGAAGATTTTATCTTCAAAATACGTTTGCTATAGCCTTTGCGATCTCTTCTTGAAAGTTAAAATCTTGACTTAGTAAAAGCTGAGAGTTTCATTTGAATAAGTGCTGAAGATGTCTACTTTGTAGGTGAATAATATACATTGTTTAAAATCATATTAATTGATTTTTTGTTGATAAAGGGCTCCTTTCAATTGATACTACAAAATGTTTGCGCTATTTTCTTACATTCAATTTATCATCCTGTTCTTTCTTGAGTCGTTATTCTCGATCATTCCAAGCAAAACAACCATTTTTTAAACAAAAAATTTTCTAACACTGGCAATTGTTGTGATAGGGGACCAGTTTTGAAAATGTATTTCATTTTTGTTTCTTGTTTGAGGTAGTTGACATAAATATACGGAAAATGTCACACTTAGCTGGAATACCAAAAGAAAACTATTACAAGCTCTACGTTTGCTGTAGCTTTTGCGGAGTCAGCCGAATGGGTTATGCTTTCATCTTTTTGCGATGATTCAAACTTGCACATATCTTATTCAAGTAACTAGCCCCCACACAGGTGAAGAGTTTAAATCAAACCGATTTCATGTAATACTACACATCGTCAGTCCTGCAGACTGGCTGTAAATGCGTAGTGTTACGTGAAATCGATCTCTTATTAAAATTTGCTGTTTGATTCAAACTCTTTACCTGTGTGGAGACTGGAGTTACTTGAACACCAATGGGAAAGTTGAAAATGTTTGATAATTGAAAATGTTTGATAATCTAGTTGCAAAGATGTATCAGCTCATTCGCTTTATATTGTGATTAGAAAATCTCCTGTAAGTATTTGAAATTGACAATAAGTTGAAACGCATGATTCTACTATCTTACCCAACCCAGCACTTCCCCTGGTTTACTGCACATTGGCGTATCGAACATTTCCCCAGAACAGATGACCTGTTAAGTTTATTACGTTCATTATGTTGTCTTTGCAGGACCCATCACGAAATCATCGATCGTATCGTCTGTACGTGTCGTCGCTACAACCCCCAGTCATCCTCTATCTCCCCCTGCTGCTAAAGGACATGACCTTTCAGCATGAAGGAAACGACACCATTAACAACAACGGGTTGATAAATTTCGAGAAAATGGTGAGAGTTGAAGAGAAAAAGTCCTGCGTCCTTTTTTGAGCAATTCATACTTTTTTATCGCAGACGCAACAAATATATCGTTTTTTTTCAGCACATGCTCGGCAACAGCATACGATCGGTTGTCGAAGGATGCTCGAAAAAAATCGGTGAGTGAATTGTTTCGCTGACTAACAATGTAGTCCTCATCTCGAAGTTGCGCTGTTAGTTCTCTGTCAAAACGTAAGTTATGCAAGCGAATACAAACCAGTTTAATCTCGATGTCTGCACTATTTGAATTTCAAGCGTTGTGGGTGAGAGACATTTACAACGCTGGCCTGATGCACAGTGAATGTGATTTGATGCGAGCCAGGCCCGTAACTAGGGGGTATAGGGCGACTTTTCCCCCTAGAAAAATTTTCGCCACCACTGGAAAAATGTGTTGAACACAGCATGAAACTATTCGACATAGGAAAAAAATTAGGGCTCTTCTCGGAAAGCTCTGCCCCACCTTGTGTCCCAAGCTCGTTAACGGGCCTGATGCGAGCACTGCTGGGCATTTTCACCAAACGAAGTGATTAATGAATTGTTCACATGCGTGACGCTATCAGAGTTTCGTTTGCATGCCTTAACCCAAATATGGTTTTGTTATTATAGACAAAGATCAGTTTTTGAAAACCACCAAGACGGCCGAGGAGTCAAGACTGTACGTGCGCAACATTCAAGTGATTACAAATCAAAAACTGCTGAACGAGATGTCGTTGAGGCTGGAACCTCGGCGGTGAACGGGTTCAGACTGCGCCATGTTTGTTTCAGGTTTTCGGGTTGCTGAAAGTGCAGCGGATTGCTTGGATTCTGCCGGGCCAAGCACCTGATTTAACGATTCTTACGATGTACGCGTAAGCCGGAAATGCGTGCGTTGACGTAAGATTCGAATTCACAAACATTGCGTCACTTGGGACGTTACAAGCCCGCAGTGACCGCATGTCGGAACGTCAATGCCCTTAGACCAGACTACTCTTTGGCTGCTTTGTCGTTTCTTGCTCCTCGCAATTTCTAAAAGTTGCTGCAGGATTTGGCTTGAAGCAATAATTTCGATCACAGTGCGGCGAAGCTGCCGAATCAGTAAGACAGTTGCTGTTTACAAATAACGTCGCAGTAGCAGTTAATGGTAGATGGAGCATTGCAGTGAAAAGAAAACTAAGTATGCGTAAACTGTAGGGCGAAGTGCAAACAAAAATATACTTTTTTATTCACATTTCTAAAAGCACGTGCTCCTGCTGCTCCCTTGCGCCACCGTGCGTTTATAATAACCTTTAACCTTTGTATTGCAACGAAAATGACCTCGGTTGGGTGTAAACTTCTCTGCTCATGGGCTCAAATGCTGTTCGGTATGAAACAGCTTCGAGTGGACGTTTCGTGATTGCATTATTTCTGGAAACGCATCGCAGTGAGAGGTGTATCTCCGGTACTATGAATAATTTGTGTTTGTGCAATATGCATACATTTTACGCCTTTATCACTGTCATGTTTTCTTACGCTTTATAAAAACTGAGTTCATTCCTCAACATCCGCGACATTGGTTTCCCCAGACAGACTATCAGGTTTCGAAACGAAGTGCTAACAATCAAATGATGCTCACGTTCCGTTTGAGATCGTTATTGGCACGTCGCTGATTTAGACCCATTCGCTCAATGTGCTTCATTCCCGTTGACTGGTAACGATTGTTGTGTAGCTCGTATTGTGGGTACGAGTAAAACCGTTTGATTCATTGTTGACATTTCTAATGCTTATCTTGCCTGTTCCTTTTTCAAATAAAATGACGTTCTTTTCATACGAGTTCATACTTGTGATTACAGTTGATACAACCGTCGCAAGCGCATTGCGTTTGTGAGGTAAAACTATTTAGGGGAATATTATGTATGTTATATGTATAATTTCACGAACCGCGGAGTCCGATACGTGGAGGGTGGCTTAGACTGTCCTTCAAAGAAAAACGGGGATGGGAGGCGTTGGTTAAAAGTATGCCAAAACGTTTGTTTACTTTTTAAAAATTAGAGGTTCGGTAATGATGCTGTTTCTACATCAATTTGAGGTCAATCAGCACTTAAAATTTATTACAGTGTCATATCTCATCTAAAAATTGTTGTACCGAAAAAAACCAGTGCCCACAAAAATTACAATAAAGTAAAATTATTTCTAGTTCAGAACATAATCATAAAACGTTAGAATCTGTTTAAATAAATTGTTAAGTGTCTTTTGCAAAAAATGGCTCTCGAGATCCATAAAAATAGTTGTTTTTAGATGAGTTGCGAAGCCAAGGCCACGTCTCGAGACTCCATGACTGTGTATAACAATGACAGAATGCAGTAGTTGCTGATGCATTTTGTCAGCGTCTGCCCCTCAGTATTGCCAGTGCTCACCAAAGGCCTGTAGCCACGGGGAGCATTCGGGGCACTGCTCCTCCAAATTTGTTTTGTGACCAGAAAATATTATTTAAAAAACATATAATAAAAACAAAGATATTTTTCTTTAAATGTGTATTTTCCCCCCTCAAGCCATAAAACCTGCATACAGGCTTGGTGGAAACCAGATGGCTAAAAGCGTTGTATGTTTGAGATACAAAATATACTCAATATGTCGCTGTGATGATACCGATGATGTTGCGCCAAGGGATATAGAAACTATTAACGGGAGGATAGAATTCAATGATGCAATGATTATGATCATGCTGATTATTGAAATGTGCCACAGAGTTTGTGAGGAACAAAAATAATTTGGGTGGGCCATGTCCCCGAATGCTCTCTGTCGCAACGGGTCTGGATGTGCTGCAGCATTGGATTATATTCAAAGTATAAAGAGTGACGTAACAAAAGGTTTGATCCAGATCGGGTTCTTAGCTGAAATAGGTCCACTGGCCACTGTAGGGGGGCCCACTAGTCAACACTCAGAAAAGAACTTGAGAAATAACGGTGAACCGGATGTGGATTGCTATACTTAATCCTAAATGACCGAAAAATACTCTGAAAACGCAAAAAAAATAACCTACTGAAAACCTAAACAATACTAAAACCGGAATACAGTAGCATTCGCCTATAACGACTTTGGCTATAACGTCAGTTCGCCTATAACATGGGTTCCCAAGTTTTTTTTCTTGCGACCCTTTTTGCAATATCTGCACGTTTTATGCGACCCTATACAATCGATCTTCCTATCTGTTATTTTCATAACGCAGGCTATATATCCGAGAACAAGAAGGAATTTTGCAAAGACCTGGTGTTCCGTTTATTCACTGCAAAAACCTTTTCTTTGTAAAGTGCAACAACCAAATTCAGCGCTATGTTTGATGGCTTTATGAAGAAAGTCTCGTGAAGGGCTACGTTCTCTGTCAGGTCCATTACGAAATGTTTTTTATTCCATGCCATTTATAATTTATTTCATGTTGATATCTTCTCTTTCCATGTATATCTAGGCTACGAAGCACGCAGGTGTGAATCAATCCCACTTAAAAGTTGAAACTTCAGACCCGACGCTACATTGAAACACAGAAGTACCGAAATACTTTGAAAGAAGCATAACGAACCTGCACCCAAGTCAGTCAGGCAAGAAAGGTTCGTGAATGGCTCACGAAGCAAGCTTTCTGAAGCGTGGCTCATACGCGGTAGTTGCAATAATTAGGTTGTCTTGCAAATGAGCGTCGGTGAGTCGGTTTCTATACTTTGACTTAATGTATACCATGCATGAAAATGTTGCTTCACACACATAAGTGGCCTCAACCTGAACGAGAGCTTTCGTAGCTTCATTTTTCAAACATGCATACTTCTTTGATGCATAACCAAAAATTAGCTAAATCGGAATCCTCAAATAGAATGTTTTGGTTTCTATGTGCCTGCAACTCTGCCACTTCTAAAGCCAAGTCACAGAAGCCTCAGCATCAACCCGAAATGGCAGCTGAACCTGTTGATACGACATCTCTTCCAGTTCAGGGAAGCGTTCTTTGAAATTTGCTTGCAAATTCGTCAAGCATTTAAAGGGGTCTTGCTTTACACTTGGAAATGACACCTCACTATTCGTTGTTGCAAGAAATTCCTTGTAGTGCGGAAACAGAGGAAAATCAACAGTTTTTGCTCGCGTGACGACAGTAGTCAGCTTGTTAACAAAATCACGAATGGAAGTTTGCAGTTCAAACACCCATTTGCTTCCACCTTGCAATGAAATATTCAACTCATTCGGTTTCTCAAAAACGTCAGTCAAGGGCGCAAGGCGAGCAATGAACAGATCATCTGAAAAAAGTTGCATTTTCATTTTTCCGGTTGTGCAGGAAATCTTTTACTTCACTCCTGAGGATAAAAACTCTCGTCAGTGTACTACCGCGTGAAAGCCACCTCGCAGCCGTGTAAAGTAATAAAGTGCTGTGCTCTGCATTTTCAGTGGAGCAAAGATCCTTGAAGAGTCGGCAGTTCAAATTTCTGGGCTTCACAAGATTAAACACTTTGATGCATCACTTCACTGAACACAGGAGAAAGCTTTGGAAGCCAAAGCTTCTCGATGAATGATGCAGTGCTTGATGTGGATGTGAGGATATTTTCTTCGAAGGATGCCTCCAAATCCAATATTTCTTCCCATCATCGATGGAGCGCCGTCGATACAACACTCTACGTCACGACCCCAATCAAACTGATTCTCCGTGAAAAAAGTATACACAGCTCTGAAAATATCGTGCCCTGTTGTTGTCGAATGCATCGTCCAGCAACAAAGAAGCTCCTCTACTATGCGACATCCACTTACAACTGTGCTTCTGACGTAATATCAGTGGACTGTCAATGGCCAATGCTGTGTAAGGTGAAGAAGGATATCGTCGTAAACCTGTTCTCTCAATTCCTTCCCGGTAGTTTCGATTCTGCGAGTGATCGTGTTATTACTAAGCACGTCTCCAGTAATGGCATCTTTGACTGTCTTCTGAAAGACCTCACCTTCAAATATCTCAACGAAACTCTCAAGCACAGGCTTTATTACGACCTCATCCTCCACGTATGGTCGCTTTTTTCTGGCAACAATATAAGCTGCTTTGTATGAAAATAACTCAAGTCGTTGCTTCTTTTTGAGAGATTGTCTCAAGATTGCTTGGCACTTATGTGTTCAAAGCGCTGCTTAAAAACATGCTTCCTTCCGTCATCTGTTGGTGAAGCCACATCTTTGTGAGCATTCATGTGTCTCAACAATTTGTTCGATTTCAGTGATTCTTCAGCGATTTCTTTTGAGCACATTACACAATTGCCTTTCCAAATATGTCCGAAAATCCAAATCACGCCAAAACGGAGCCATCCACAGATCGTTTCTGCTTCTTATATGACTGTTTCTTTGGCCTACAACTCGATCCTGCTTGAATCGAGCTATCCATAGTGCAAAACAACAAAGCAAACTTTCCATAATTCTACGGGCTGTGCATCTGGCACAAAAAAGCTAAAGGCTGAATCCCTTTCAAAAGTAAGCGAAGACCACAGGCAAACTTTAAAGCAAAACTCATGCATCTCAGAAAAGTGTATAACTGCCCTCTTTCACGTCAAACACGCGGAATTACCTGCTTTGATATCAGCCACAGCTGATATACGCAACGTTTTCAAACAACGATTCGATGAAAAAACTTAAGTAGCCTACTGCTAAAGATGCTGTATAGACCGCTTGTCTGAATAACAAAACAAACTGTGAGCAAAAATCAAATCCATATTGGTCACACTATGCTGCTGCACTGAATTACACTGTCAGGAGGTGAGCTACGCAAAGCCACCAAGGAATCCTAACCTCAACCACTGCAACCAGTCTCTACAGCAGGAGCAATGCACTTTCGTGAAAACAGATTATGACGACATAATCAGTCTAGGACTACAGGAAGAAGAGTGCAATTCGGACTGCTGTAGAAAATTTGATTCAAGAAGAAACTCAAGCTGATGGGCGATGGCAAAGACAAAAACTTTACGACGCTGGCGACCCTTGAAAGCTCGTGCGGCCCTAAGCGAAAGCCGATGCGACCCTACTTAGGGTCGCCAACCCTAGTTTGGGAATCTACGGCCTATAACGACCCTTTTTCTCTATTCCCTTGAAGTGAATTTTAAGGAAATTCTACTTTATAAGCCAAATGATGGCCGATTTTTTTCGTTTTACTTGCCAGCGGGTCGATTCGCCCTCCGACGCACGTCAGTTTCGCCACTGTGTATAAATCAGAACCAACTAGAAATGTTCATCTATGTAATAAACGGTATAATCTCTCTCATACAATTAAGCCCAACTTCACGGTTAAAATGTTTGGTGTGCAATTTCCAATTTCACAAAAAAAGGCCGGCGCAACCTATTCGTCCGGTACGGCCGTGGCCAAACCTATTTTCTGACTCAATACGTTTCAGTACTAAGAAACGTG
>JGI24159J19872_10008061_pt1 | contig 13772 bp, 7 predicted proteins | sample Ectturendosymbi4_FD_19872 | JGI IMG/M metagenome (IMG submission 19872) | reverse complement strand
AACTTGGTGGCTACTAAAACTCGCTCTCCAGGGCAGGTTGTATAGAGCTCTGCAACCAAAATTATATGCCACCCGCAATCTCTGCATGCTTGACTTCCTGAAATTACACCATATTTGAGATACATATATGGGCGTACAAAAGGAACGAAAAAGTACGTTTTTAACTGCATTTGAACAACGGAAAAAGAGGCTCGCAGCTTCTTTGCTGCACAATATTGATATCGCCGTTGTCTCTGAATGTGTTTGTCATCTGAGAGCTCAGTATCCAATAACCTCCCCGAACAATTCGCTTTTCATCATTCGCCCTGATGAATACCTACTGTTAGTTGGGTGAAACATCGGTGTCGTTTTCAAAATTTTACAGCAGTTAAGCAAAGACTTATTATTGTTATCCTGTTGGCTGGTTCTGCAGCATAAATAACTTAAAGTCGAATATTTGAAAATTCCCAAAAAAACATCGCTAGCCACATGTGGCCCGCGGGCAGCGTGTTTGAGACCCTGGCGTGAGCTGTCGTTCCGTTGTATTCATTGTGCAAAATGTTTTCAGAAGCTTTGCGCATAACAAGGAGGATTGTGCAAAAACTTACAATTCTTCCCAAAAACATGCCTTAAATGCCGCAGTGTGATGAAAACCAACGAATAATAGCCGCAACGTTTGATGGTAAGTGATCACATTATTAACTTTTTAGAACTTCATAAGCACACTTTTAATAAATAAGACTTAGTCACAACTTTAAAATATAGCACATTCTCGGAAACAGTGGCGTACACAGAAAATTTTCATGGGGGTGGTTTTGGTTGAGGGTCATATGGTGACCATTTGTATTTGGTGTGCGCTGTTTGTGACATCACAATTTGACGTCATTTCCATGTTTCTAAACCAACGTTTTGGTGAAGTTTGTTGACATAATATGCATATTTTTCTACATCCACTCCGCTTATTTTATGTGTCACTGAACTGAATATAAACAATCAGCGCTCCAGGTTAGGACATCTGAGAAAACCAAAATCAACAGGGGAGTGAAACACACTCATCACTACGTCAGAGCAATGTACAACTGTTAAAACAGGGGAGTGAAACACACTCATCATTACGTCAGAGCAATGTACAACTGCGAAATGAGACTGCGCTAAGGTCTCGTCAAAGAAGGAGCAGTTGAGCATTGGAGGTGTGCGGCTGGACCGGTTTGCAAGATCGCAGACCCTGGTTTGCAAGATCGAATTTTGCTAAACTTCACAAGAATTGATATTGCGCAAAAAGTACGCAAGAAAACGTTTGTTTTTTGTGATCTATAGAAGTCCACAGGCCCGTAACCAGGGGGGCAAAACCTCCCCTAGAAAAATTTTCGCCCTCTCCAGGAAAAATGTGTTGGACGTATTTTGAAGCTATTGGACATAGTTTAAAAATGTGCCCCCCTCTTAGAAAACTCTTCGCCCCCCCGGTGTCCCAAGCTGGTTACGGGCCTGGAAGTCCAGCAAATGTTTAGTTTTCCTTTTTCCCTGCTGAGAAATTAAAATGCCTGAATGCTTCTGCGGTTTTTGAGCTCTGGCAACTGTTTTATCATGCTACAGAAATTGCTAATGTAGCCAATGCGGTCAGCGCTGGCGCTGATCAGCCTTAGCAGACAAAATAAAGACGATTGTTTCGGATAAAGTGAACTATCGCGGAACGCAATCTTAAACATGTGTAGTGGACAAAAGGTCTGCAGAACGTGGTGAGATGGTTTCTGGACGCGGACGATAACTGAGATTCCCCCCTAAATCTAATTACTTTTTGGCCCATTTACAATGCTTTTTGAAATTTGCATGCAAATTTATTTCGTGGTATTTCCATTACGTCGACAAATTAACAAGCAAAAAGTATGCTAAAACAATTAATCTCCTTTGCACAGGTAATAAAGTTTTTGTAAAAAATCAAGCTCAAGGGGGTGAGGTTTGACCCCAATCCCCAAAATGCGGTGTTGAACTTTGAGAAATGGCAAGAATCCATGATTTATTTGCAGCTTAGCTTTCGAAATTCCTTGCTGCATAGCTAGGTAACTATAATTAGCTGTTTTCTTCTTTTTTGAACTTTGTGAATCCCCTGCAACTACACGCAGACGCTGGCCAACTTTATAAGCTTATCAAAAGTAGCTACGCACTAAAATGTTCAGATTTGAACCCAGAGCAGTCAATGTGGTGAAAGTTTTATGTAAACATCTAACGCCTTTTGGTATTTGCTCTCTCTCTGTTCAGACTGACACTACTGTATATGACGTTGTGACATTACAAAAGAACGCCGTCAATAACGGAATGTTGTTTGTCACTTGAGAGGCTACAAACTTTTCAAAAGGTTTGCTTTTGGTTACTGCTATGGAATTTTAAGGGACCGCAACTATTTTATCTAAAAATTCAAAAATTTCCATACTTCAACGAATTATTTATAGTGTCTGCAATAGGATGTCTGCAGGCCTCACGACCATAAAATAAAGGGGGCTTGTGACGTTGCTATGGGGTGTAACCTGCTTACCATGCTTGGAATAACAAAAGCAGACATTTATGGTTACTAGACACAAATTGCTTTATACATAGATCGCTACCTGCTTCAGAGCATACGCGCTACATTGCGACTATTTTATTGAAAAGCCACACATCCCGTAATGTACGAATGTTAGAAAACACAGTTTGTCCGCACGTATGTATAATTTGAATTGCTTCACCACCACGGCCGCTTTACAGCACAAGGCTAATCAGACGGTCTAGTGCAGGGGTCCGCAAATAGTGGGTCGCGACCCAAATTTGGGCCAAGAGACCTTCCACTCTGGGTCGCGAAATAATTTGAATGGACAATTTAAATCTTCCATTCTCATTGGACAGAATAAATGCAAATATTTACTGTGCTGTTTCATACAGGTTTGTGCAAAGAAATGCTACTGTCAATTTTAGTCCTAAAATGTCTATTTAATTACAGAGTATTTTCCACAAAATTGTATGCTGACGAAAAGCTCGGGTCGCGAGTATTCCGAACTATTTTTAGGATCGCGCCAAAAAGTATTTGCGGACCCTGGTCTAGTGAACATATGGAAGTGATTTTGCTGGTCGGGCAGACAAAGCGCCGGCCTTGTAATCGAGGTGGACAAGTAAGACGGCTTGCGTCACGTGACTTATGTGGCAAGTTGCTGTTTTCTCTGGCGGATCTGAAAATATGCGTTTGTCAGATGTGTGAAAAGATGCTAGTGCAGAGTTGAGGTTGGATGGCCAATATATAATACCAAATTAATTTAGCATACAGTGACAAGTCGCAAAAGTTTTGTAGTGTTTCTATAATTATGCAAATCAATTGAGGTGCGCAGATATCCTTGAATATCTGGTGCAGTCTCTTGTGTTGTAGTAGCACAGGTGTTCGCAAATACTTTTTGGCGCAACCCTGAAAAATAGTTTTAATTTCTCACGACCCACACATTTCGCGAGCATATAATATTGTGGAAAATACTTTATGATTAAATATCAGTTTTAAGACTACTATCGACAGTAGCAATTTTTTGCACAAAATTGTATGAAACTTAGCACATAAAACAGTAAATGGTTGGATTTATTCTGTATGATGAGAATGGCAAACTGAAACGTAAATTAAAATTATTTCGCGACCCACTCTTTGCGGACCCCTGTTGTAGGCTACAGCCTGATTTTGGGCTGGAAAATGGAAATAAGCCAACACTTGAGCAAACACTGTATTTACCATCCGTAGTTAAATGGACCGTAAAACAAGGCCATTTATATTGCCACTGTACTTTTTCTGCATCCAAACCTCATGGAAATGTGGTTTGTGGGTTGCACGAAGAGCTGTTAAGACCCCACATTCATTCACATGTCAAAAGAACGTCTGTTTTGCTTACTTTCGTTGATTAATTTCAGCTTGATCAATTTCATTAACAACGTGTGTAATAGCAAGCAAATTATGGCATCGGCACATCAGGGTCCATGCTGTTCAACACCCACTATAGAGCTCTCGGTAGTGTGCCACTTCAACAGGCGTATTTCACATCAAAGCGACCGTCAAGCACGAATGACATTCTGCACATTCAAGCAACAAAAGCTGATTTGTTCGGATAGGCACTACGCTATGTCTTGTCCGATAATTGGCCAGACATGGCTACCCAGTAAATGAGACATTTTACCTTTAATTTGTTTCGCCATAATTGGTCCTAATTGATAAGACTTTGACCTGAACAAAGCTAACAGTTTGTTAGCTAAAAAATTTCACAATTTCAGAGACAGAGATTTGATGCTGGACCATGGGCGTCGGCAGATTTTTTCAGGGGGGGAATAGTGCTTTTTTCCAGGGGAGCAAAAATGATGAAATTTTATTTTACTCACTCGAAACTGAGAAAACAACCATTTTTGCTGAAAAATTTAGTAGAAAAATGTCAACTTTCAAAATCAAAGGGGCCCAAGGTCCCCCTGTCGCTCTTCCGACGCCCATGTACTGGACAATGCCAGACAAAACCAAGAAGATCCTTGTCACGTACCAAAAGGTATTGTGTGTTAAAGCGCTGATATTGAATAGAAAATACCATGGCTTTTGATGTTGTGCTGAAATATTGCTTGTTGGTAGGTTATAAATGTGGTAAATTTCCTACGTAAAACTTCTACTTTGAATGCCCTTATCGTGATCGCAAATCTAAGTACAGTAACGCGGTGCCCACTTCACAGAGAGTCGTCATTGCATAAAAACAGTGGGTAGCAGCTTGAATATTTGAAACCATTATTGGAGGTGTATTTACATATGCTTGATTTCAGATTACAAAAGATCGCAAGCAAGAAACAGAACTTTTAAAATGTAAACACTTGGATTATTCCTTTGCAAGTCAATCAGTCAGCATTGCAAGGTACGCTTGTAAATAAGCAAAAAACAATCATTGATTTTCACAGAAAATTATTTTTTCACGGAAATGATATTCACAGAAAACATTGAAAATTTAACAGGGATGACTTCTAACAGCATTACTCAGCAGTAACATCTTGTGCATTTTTATGTCAGAATTCACTCGATTTTCTGCTGGACTCTCCTCAAATTAATTTCACTCCGTTCAATGTGCTGCTTCCTATCCTCCCGATCGTAATAGTCAGTTGCAGCTTGGTAAACATCGACTGCTTGTTTGAAAAATGAAGCTGCTTCCTCGTAACGTGACGTCCCTTCGCAAACAATACCGAGGTTATTAAACAAAAGTCCATAAACCCAATGTTTGACTTTGTTTTGCCTGAACACTTCATTTAAGCGTTCTACGCCTTCACGGAGTGTCTGTTCGCGTTCTTTCCACTGATCGACCAAACACTGACTCCACTCAATATAATGAAGAACCCAGCTCATCTGAAGACACTTGTATTGTTCGCTCACTGCTGACGTGCTCTTCATACGATGCAGTTTGTCACGCATGAGTGGAATCACGTGATCTTTCACAACCACTTTCATGTTAGAATCGTCCGCAATCATTGCTTTGTTAGTGTCTCTCATTCCTGCCACGCAAAACTGAATCATCTCTAATTTTTTTTGAGAATTTTCGATTTTTTCACTCATAGTTGATGCTGCGTCAAAGATCAGAATTGATTCCAAGAAAACTTTGTTTTCTAGAAGTTTTATTCCAAACAATCTCATGTCCTCTGCTGTTGTGTCGATGTTGCTTTCAATCAGTTCAGTCAATTCTCCTGCTATTTTAGATGCTTCGTGATATCTTCCACTTTTTGTGGAATTTTTATAAGTTTTGAAAAACCTTTGTGCAGCGACAATGCTGCTTGGCAACGCACTCGAATCTGAAACCAAGAAATGTTTGTGTTTCACATTACCTTTGCTTTATTAAATCAAAGTAACAGTGGAAAGCAATTACCAGTGCAAATAAATTTTTTTAAAAATCCTACTTCGGACTTCCAAATTTAATGTCTTTTCATGAAATTGTTGGTTAGCTTTCAAATGTGGTTAGTAAGTAATTCCTTAAAATGAGAACATTGTCTTCACCTACATTGACTGTTTCTACGTTGAAACAATATTTTGGTCAACGACTTGTTAAATACTTGCTCTTTTAGCGTAAAACGGTAAACATTGTTTCGGACCATTAAATTCTTCATTTTGTTGGCATTGATTTTATTCTGTTGAAAAGCTCAACTCAAATTAAGGCTTAACACCTTTGACTTTAACTCAATCAAGAATGCCTATCCTTCTTGAGCTTGAATGGCTCTTGAGACCTTACCGATAACGCGACCAGAGGTGCAGTGGGGCGGGAACGTGTGGGAAAGGCATTCCTACATTTCGTTTGGGTGTGGAAACGCGTTCCCATACCTTTTTCATAGCAAGTTGACAAAAATATGTGTATTTTTACTCAGATTTTCTGCGTGTTTTCTGTGTCAAGACCGCGCATAAATGAACAAATGACAAGCTATCACTTGCGCAGCACCTCACAATTGTGAAAATACTGAAAATGGTTAGTCTTTTGTTGCGTTTCTACCCTTCTTTATCGCGTTCTCACACTACTTCAAAATGGCTAGTTTTTGGGTGCGTTTCTATACTTCTTTTTTTTCGCACTACACCCCTGAACGCGACTCTGTTTGAAGTACTTGCTGCATTTATAGCATTTCATTGCACACTCTTCCAGAAGAACATGAGAATTGTGCTGTATGAAAGCACATACGTTCCTTGTAAATGGATGCTGTATAAGTGATGTCATTGCTTAATGACTACATTGATCATAGTTCTACATTTCCCAAAACACATACTGTCTCATATCACTTGTGATATAACAGACATTACAAAGTTTCGATGTTTGTTGGACTTCTGCAGTAACAATTCATTACAAACCTCATCAAAAAGGACTACTTTTAGCAGACTTGCAGTTATGGTTTCACCACTGTATCACCTATACTTGCAGCTCATATGTTCTGGATCAGCTAAATCTGTGAAGCAGCTGCAACCACAGTGCATCACCAAGTTATCAGCTGCTGCTATTTTACTTAGTTGTATCATCTGTTGTTATTTTTCATACTATTAATTAGTAAATCCTAAAAAGCAAGTCCGAACGCAAAAACGCAAAATTTGTTTTGATAAAAAATGGGGAATGACTGAAACTCACTCCATAGACGAAACGAGCACAAAAAAAACTAAAAAGTTTGCAATGTGGTTAAAAAATCGAATTCCTTGAAAAACTTCGTGAGGGTTTCTATTTTTTAGTTTTCGTGGTAAAGTGTGAAAATGAAAAGCACCTGGTTTGTCGGATGCACGAAGATTAACAACGGCCCACGAGGACGCATGCTTGCTCATCAGTGATCTATACCAGTGGTTCGCAACCATACTTGTTACATTCCTTCCTTGGCCATTTTGGAACTTATCATTGCTCTTTTTGGCAAAAAAACGTCTGGAACACACTACTTCATACAAGTTCATTTCAGTGTTCAGATCAATGCGATACTTGTTCTTTATTCAATATTTACACAAATCACTGAGACATTTCTTCAAATATAAAGGGGAAATGCCTTCTTTGAAATCGTGAAATTTCTCACCGGGCAGGAATTCCTCCACGGTTGGGAAACACTGCTATACACATTTAATAGCTGTGCCCTGTACTACAAAAGTTTGTATGGAGTTGGTTAATGTTATGAACGCATATAATTGGGATGTTAATTATGTAGCCACAATTATATTTTTAAGCATTTCACTTGCTCAGAACGAACTTCGCAAAAGACTTTAAAAAGATGTTAACTGTAAACAAAAAAACTAAATCGATGATTTAAACGAAATCACATTGGACGTTTCGATAAACAACTGTTTTCAACGTCAACAAAAGTTGTTGAATGTAGGCACAAAGATTTGAAACTTCAGATCTTTTGAAAACAGCTTCACGTGATTTTGTTACTATTAAGCTACGCTATCCTCACGAACAATTGAATGAAATCAACTTCTGTAATATTTATCGTTTGCCATGTCAAAGGGACGCTATGAAAGCCAACGAAAATTCCAATACAAAGACATGCCCAATTGTAGTAAAACCTTTAAAAATGAGAGATAAGTGTACTTTTGAAACTTGCTGGGGTTGGTAGACAATATAAAATAAATATTACTCGCTCTACCTTGCGCTTGCGATGCAGAAAGAAAGAGCTCAGTAATAAATCCGCTAACCTTTACAAAGCTAGTATAAGAAAGTTCACTTGCACGTTGCTGGCGCTGACTATTCTCTGTGTGCTAATGAAGAACTGATGCCAAGCTAATCTGTCTAAGCCAGTGATTTTCAACATTTTTCATGCAGGTTGAAAACCAGTGATCTAAGCTATTGCCGTAGTGTTTGGTTCACGGTACCAACATTGTTCATTTATGTGTTTTTATCGCTCATAATTTTCGAAAAACTTTTGATGATGTTATATGTTGACAAAGCGTAATCTAACACTTTGTTACTTAAATGCCTCCAGTCAGATGATACCAGCGACGTTTCCAAATGCATTCAGTTTATTGCATCTATGAGATATATCCATGATGATACCACAAATGAGAATTTCCCTTCGTTTCTGTGACGAACCGCAAAGAACCACTAAAGCAAAATGTGTGTTTCAGTGAAGACTTCTTGCAAAACATGAATTGGAAATTCAAAGTATTGACTCTGTGTGCAGCAATGGCGCTCCTGTTTCAGTAATGGCGCTCCTGGGAAATACATGTGGGTTTTCTGCACTGATGAAAAAGGAGATTCCACGTTTGCAAGACACACTGTTTCCTTCATTGTCTTTCATGCTTTGGCAACGAAAAGTTTGCTTCCAAAATTCAAGTAAGTCCTTGATTTTCTGTAAAAACCATCAACTGGATCAGGAATCGTTCTCTAAATCACTGCCTATTAAATCAATTTGTGATGGTCATGGAAGTGAACATACAGTTTCACTTTCCCACACGGAAGTCCGCTGGCTTAAGTGGGAAAGTGGGATTGTTTTAACCCGCTTCTTCAAACTGCGAGGACAAGTCAAAGTCTTTCTAGAGGAACGTCACTGCAATCACTTTGAAGAGTTGGAGTCGCAAGAATTCACCCAAATACCAGCGTATTTCATAGACATATTCACATGTATGAATGATATCAGTTGATCGCTTCATGGAAAAATATATACATATTAAATTTATGAAAAGCTAAATGCGTTCAAAGGTACGTTGTCTCTGTGATATCGGTGAGTGAAAAGAGGGAATTATTCGAATTTTCCATTACTTGAAGAAAACGTCGATGACAATGAATCTTCGAGTTTGATTCCTATAGCGTTTGTGAAGAAATTATGACTCATTTGGAATTGACGAAAGGAAGATGGAAACATCTCATTACAAGAACACCAACCAGATATCAGCACGGATAGTTGGTCTATTCCAGTGGTTTGAAACCGGAGGGTCGCAAGAAGGGTCCTGAATCACTTTTGGAGGGGTCGAGAGTAGATATTTTGTGTACACATCTGTATTCATTGGCATTATTCGAGTTTTAGATAGGCATCATTGGGTCATATTGGGTTGCTATAATGGGTCGCGGTGCAAAAAAGGCTGAGAACACTGATCTATTTCCCTGCTGCTTTTCAATACATAACGTTATCTATTGCGTAATAGAGCACAAGTGCCTTCAAACTGCATGTTTACTTCTCTGTGTCATTCTCACTGTTGTATTTTATTAATGTTGCTAGTGATGGCTTGTGTTTAAGCTGAAACGTTGAAGAAAATAATGCTTTCAGTATTTGTGGAAAAACTGTTCACAATAAGAATCTACAACAACACCATGCATTTTGTCAATTTACGCTTTAAACCTGTTGCTAGCTATAAAAATCTCAGGGTCCGAAAAAAGTTTTATAATGGAAAACAATTTTTTTTATTTATAATGGCAGAGAAAACACCTTTCCAGAATTTGCACACAATTATTGAAACTTTTACGCAGTTCGTGGACTGTGTTACTTTTTAGTGATTAAGAAATGCTTTGTGTTTGGAATTAAAAAATCAAACACTGCAAAAATGCAATCAGAAATCCACGGTAACACAAAATTATTTTTAGCTGTGAGCTACTGCGAGTATTGGCAGACCTCATTAACAGAATTTTCTTCCAAGGAAACATTCAAATATTTCCTTTTTTCCAATAGAAAATCAAAATTATTGTTTCGTCTCTAACAAACTTCATAACTTTTTTAATCCATTAGAACAGCACCCTCGGCTGCATTAGACAACCGCATTAATATCTTAATTTGTTTAAAGTTTTCTGACCACATCATCAGGCCATGTAAAACACAAAATCAAATCTCAAATATTTACAAAACAATTGTCAACAAACCTGATGGGAAGAAAATTTCATTGAAGGAAAGTTTGACTTTTTTCAGATTCTGTGAAGGTGTTTTTGCTTGATATTCTTGTGGTTGATTATAATCTGTGAAACAAAATTTAAAATAATGGTATTTGCTACTTTTCGAAGTCTCGCTACTAATATCACTTCAGTTTAATACCGTTTCAGAAACATAGGCTTAGCGTTTCTTGAAAGAAGCAATAATTTCGAGAAGCTTAGGATTTCCCTAGAAAACCAAACATATTTGCTGCCAAGCTTTGCATATGCACAGCGGCCAAGCTATGTTTATGTTTAACCTATGTTTAAACATAAACACAGCGGCCAAGCTATGTCTTTCAGATCAAATCTGTCAACAGGATTGCAAAGGTAGCTAATTTTCGCATTTAAGATAACATTCAATTTGTGCTGTGAACACTTTTCCGACTGATGTGCTTTCAACTGCGCTGGACTGCAACACGTCATGTTTTTCATCGCGGTAACTGTTTCATCTGTAAGTTGGAGCTGCAACTTTGAGTTTAGCGCGTTGTTATCACCATATATTGCACAATCGATTTAGTTGGTCCGCGTGCACAGTTTTTGTGGTTGCTCGCGTGGGCACTGAGTGTATCATTTTTGGTGTCACATAACAGTTGCTGATGGAAGCTTTATCTTTCTATCAAACACAGTTAACTGTTTCCCATGCCAATCTCTCGTTTCTAATTGGATACCTTTGGAATCAGTTTGTGAAAACATGTTTTCAAATCTGCAATGCAATTATTTTGAATTTATTAAATTTTTGAAAATTTTATTGTTGACTGATTTGTTGCTTCTGTTGTATTCTTTATTTTGATCATTTTACGCCATAGTCCCTACTATCACCCAATTTCGTGATATCCGTCAAAATGGTGGGTCTGCGCAGTTACTATAACGAATTATGAATAGCTACAAACATAATCCAGTTTTTTCTGTTGAGGCTATTGCTAGTTTGATACGAAACGCAACGGCCGGAAATTTGGCCTGCAATTCTTTCCCTGTTTTCCATTGTTTATTTTTGCTTCTCTAATGTTTGAACCTGTTCGCTTGTTAGCAAACCATTTGGTAGCTGTGGAAGGGGATGCGTGCAACCCGTCACCTTAAGTAAGTGTGTAATGTGTAGCGTTTAAGTGTGAGAACAATGACTGTGGAGCATCTGAATTTATGCGTAATTTGGGAATTAAAAAGTGGAAATAACCTTTTTTGAATTCAGTCGCTGTAAACCTTCACCTGAGTTGGAATGAACTACAGGAAAGTTAGTGCTCTTTCCGCTGACAAACTTGGTTTCTAGTCATTATAAGATTGTAGATTGCATTTATGATGAGGCATTCTAAAGTTTGCTGACATTTTCGAGTGGGAAAATTATTACAACTCGTTGTTGTATCTAACAACTAAACATGTCTTTGAAAATTTGGGGGTAGAAAATTCCCGTGTTGCCCCCAAGTTGCGGGCCTGATTGGTCCTCTTGACAAGAAAAACATGGGCGAAGCGCCTGTAGCAGACTATACTGTGAAACTAAACTTTCAGGTATAAGATCATTTAGGACCTCCAGGTTAGGACGACATCCCACTAGATGAGTTGAGGTGTGGGCGCGACACTGGTATAAAGGGCAATAAACGCGGTATACTACCACAGTCCCGTCGCCACGGGGGCCTTCGGTGGGATTATCCCCCCAAACAAAGCTCCAATCCCCCCCAATTTTAAAATTTTTGAATGTCAAGCCCCCCCTCACCAACGCAAAGCCTCCCCGTGAAACGCAAAGCCCCCTATTGAAAACTATATAGCGACGGTTCTGTACTACCAGCATTGGTGATACTAATTTTAGTGAGTTCTGTGATCTATAAGAGCGTTGCATTTTAGCAGTTTCCCAAATTACTCACAATGCAATGAAATTCTTAAAACTGGTTGCATACAGCAACAAATGTAAGCCATCGATTTATGCGACACACAACCCATAGCGCGATGTTTGTGGTTTGCTCACCAACTTTCAGTTTTAAAATCCAATTTATGACCTGAATCATTTTGAATCTCTTCACCTTCAAGTGATGAATGTTCAAAAGATGAAGGTTGCGACGGTGAGGCTGTTGGAAGATTTTGTTGAGAATCATCTCTTGATGATTGAGTTTCTGATGATTGAGTTTCTGCTGCTTGAGTTGACTCTTCCAGTGATAAACCTTCATGCACGTAAAGTAATTGGGAAATTATTAATGCCGTCAAACAAAAGTGAGTGCATGATTGCATGACAGTTGTCATATAGTAGGTTGCTTCTTTGCAACCAGTTTGAAAGTTCTTCCCACAATTTATTTTACTTCACTAACAAATTTTAGTCTTGATTGAAGCTTATGATTGTTTCACTCACGTTCAGGTAATGCACAATCAGCCTCATGAACAAGAGAGGAAGTTGAGGAGACTGACGCTGATGCAAAAAATTTTCGAGAAGCTTCACTTGATGTTTGAACCTCTGCAGTCTGAGATGGATTTTCTTGTGAACCACCTCAGAAAGTACACAAGCAGGGATTACAAAATGTGTAATAGGTTGAAGCAAACGCTAATTAACAATTGACTGCAAATACACCAATACAATTTACTTTTCATTTCAAGAAAACCTTCTACTCCGCTTTGAAAAAGCTTTCTATTTTGCACATGTGACAACAAGAGTTCCGTTTCATTTAAGAAGTAGTAAAACAACAAGAAGAATTTGAAATGGGTACTACTACTTGTAATGAATTAATTTACATGGGCAGAGTGCTTCTGTTTTGATTCCAAATAAAATTTTAAGTGGGTTTAATTACAGATGATTAATTCAAACTTTGAACTCGATTGACGAACAAACATTATCGTGTGTGTGATGTTCTATGATTACATTTCGTTCGCGTGTGCAAAGAAATTCGAGTATCTTTTGTGAAAACTTTTCATAATCTTGACTGATTGACATTTTCTTTATTTAGTCACCACCAGTTCATGATCGAACAGTTTTATTTTCAAACAACCCAACAAAACGTTCAGTGTTACAAGTTTCTTGTTTAAGATTTTTTTTACTGATCTAATTTTGATGCATTACCAACAACGTAACCCGTAGATCGCTTCATTGGGTGAATCTGAACTTACATGCACGAAATGGCCACAGTAAACAATATAAAAACAAACCAAATCAAGATGTTCTCCGCTCGAATTCGTGACGGCATGACTTCAGAATTATTTGCTATTTTCAATGAATAGCAGTTTGCTTATCCTCTGAGCACTACCAGGTAAAGTGGTTGATTGATCTGTTGCTTGAAATTTCACTGCCAACTGTTGCAAACGCAGCGAGTGAAGGCACGGTTTGCTCGAGGTGATGTCTACCTTGACGGCTGTGGTACTGTTGCGATCGGAAATCCCGAGCGGCATGTGCGCAAAGCTTCGCACCGTGGCAGCAAGCAACAATAGAGATCATGCTCGCAATCTCTCTTCGCG
>JGI24159J19872_10008060_pt1 | contig 13772 bp, 9 predicted proteins | sample Ectturendosymbi4_FD_19872 | JGI IMG/M metagenome (IMG submission 19872) | reverse complement strand
GATAGATTTGCGGGATTTTTTAAACTCCTGGTTTCTTTGTCTGCCAAACAATGATCATACCACAAAATAATGCAAGCTACTGAACGAAAACAAGATCAGCGTGAGAGAAATAAAGTCCATGCCAGCATTCCACAATACTCATCAACTCGAAGCAGTGTTTAGGTTTAAAGGTGTAAACGTTTTATACGTTTGTAAAAACTGAATCTTTGAGATGTTGCGTAACTTAAAATTTATACTTTCAGACGGTAAAACACTTGTGTTTTCGTTTATGTCTTGAAAGTGAAATGAGTTGATTTTCCGGTTAATAGAATTAAATGAAAAGCATATGCAAGCGTATTGAAAGAAAAATAGAAGACACCAGAGCAGCATGTAAAACAATATCACACAAGAAGGCATGCTTAACGCTTTATACAAAATCTTCTTCATTTTGCATTTTGAAAAATGAATCGTCGAAAAACTAAACAAACTAATTGCTCAACTTATGAAGTGACTTGTATTTTCGCGTAGATTTTCAACGATACTGGTGAATCAATTTTTTGCGGTGTTTTTTGCTTTGCAGTTGCGACAATGCTTCCAACAATAAGAATTTGACATGTATGCTTCCGACAAAATTTATTTGCAACAAAGAAGTTCACTGCGTGGGAAAAACACCCTGCACAGAAGGTTGCTCGACGCATTTTGTGTGCCCGGATGGTCAGTGCATGAGGCGATCGACCGTGTGCAACGCAGACACTTGTGACGACTGCAAAGGCTTTAGCAGCTGGAGAAATGGACACGGGTGAGCCCAAAATCAAAACTGAAAAGCAGCAAAATTCCGAAACTACCTAAATATTTTAGGATTTCATACTGCATGAGGAGTTTTTGCCGATAAGTTGTCAGGTAGATTTAAACTTTTCTTCACAAAGGCACTGACTTCATTCGGCTTGGATTGACTGACCATCATCTTGTCATCAATCGACTCGGAATTCTTTGTGAAATGCTTGTATAGTTTTCATTGACTTAAGGATTCTAATCTGATAAAAACGTCTCGTTATTTTCAAAATCAAACATTCGAAACCAAGGCAAAATATTTTGCACTGCCAAAACATTTTCTTGACCTTCGGCCATGGTCAGGTTCGAACAACGTTTTGCACTAGAGTTTAAACCAGCAAATTTGTTACGCATTTTGTGTTTATACTAAAGCTGAAGCGAATGGCTGGCAAAAATATTTGGACGGATATTTGCACGTTTCATTGCAAAATAAGGTCTTTCGGGGAGACTGTTCTTGACAAAGACAAAGTTGATGCATTAATACAACATGGGGCAAATATCCGTGGTTAATATGCTTTTACTCTGTTCAGTAACAAAAAATTCAAGGTCAATTTTAGAAAATGTTGTCTTCTTGGTCATTTTTGTTCCACGCAGTGATATTACTCTGTATTGGAAGAACTGTCATGCGGTTTTGCTTGCTGCTCGTCGTCAAAATGAGTTCCACAGCTGAAAGTGTGCAACGTCAAACCCAGCAATCTTTTCATCAACTTGTTTCCTTTTCCTGAAGATGGTGTGCTAAGAAACAGGACGAGTTGAAAAAAATTGCTTTCTGTTATCCAGCGTGAGCTCTGGCCAGTTGGCAACAAACGTTTTCAGCACCGAAATGAATTTTTTGTCCTTCGTTCACACGTACAACTATGACTATGATTACAGTTCATCTCCAGCGCATTTTATCGATTGTCTGTCCCAACAAAGCAAAGAGAGTTAAGTCATGCCACAAGGAAATAATTTTCTGTGGAAAAATTGGACATTTTTCTCTGCGCCAAATTTGCATTTCGCATCAAAACCTTCGTTTTTCGTGACAGGTTCAAGTGTTCCAGAAATGGTGGCAATTGTGTTTTACCGCAAATTCTTTTGTACGACGGGGTGAGAGACTGCGACGATGGAAGCGACCTGTGCTATGCCGAAGATGGTGGACCTCTTTCCAACTTTATGGGGTATTTCCACATATCAACGATTTTATTTTCCATGAATCAAAAATTTGAATAGTTGTCTCTTTCAAACCAACACAAAAACGCCTGTAGAGGTTCAAGTTTACATATATTTTTCATGGAGAGTTTCCAAATGTGCAACCAAGTGATTCGATTTCTATAAAAGAAAGACGATAATGGAACTAAGATATGCACAAATAACAAATTCGCCACAATGCCTTTTTTGAGCTGAAATTTAGTTCCCGTCTCACTACCCACAAAGTGAAATTGTGAGTAGTGAGATGGGAGCTAAATATCTTTTAATTCAAAACGGGTATTGCATTAACATTGCTCTTTCAAAACACGTTTGTAGAAGGATTTACTGTAAACATATGATCTAGCAAAATCTATTTTTTATCACACAAATTACACGTACAATCTTTCAGCTTGAAAACCATTATTTCTTTGAGGTGAAAAGCTGATTGACGGTCGTGTTCAGAAAGCGATACTTAGTTGCTGAATGAGGCTACAAAGTGGGTTTTTATTACTCATAGTCTCGTGAAAGCTGATCAAAGTCATCATCTGAAAGAAACGAACGACTTAGCTTCCCCCGGTATTTTGCAAAACGTCAATACGACTTATGACGATCCAGGAGCAAAGTTTCCTGAAGCGAAGCGCTAGCGAGGTTACACGCAGGTGCACAGGAAACAGTGATAAACAGCTCTGTTTGGAGAAAATGGTGTCTGGCAGACTAGGTCATTTATTTCTTTGCTATGATAAACAGCGCAGCAGAATTCTCTTTACTTACCTTCACAATGCAAACGATGTTGATAGTTGCAGGAACGGGTAAAACGTGACCAAAGCTAAGTAAAAACAACTGAAGCTACCCGTATGCTAAGAAACGAAAGAAACACTCGTGCAGTGACAAGCGAGTACTTTTACTTGTTACGTAAAAGAACAATATGCAATCATTTTGCCTACCGCCCCGAAAATATCAGCTGGTTGCAGCCCTGTTCATAACAAAAATGTGCCGCTTTTATGTGTTGCGTCTTTATTTTGGCTTTTGTTTAGACTTTAGAGGCCAAACATTATAAAAATGTGCGTTGTTGCGCTGAAGATACCGCATTCAGTTAAACACCAGTAGATTTACTTATTGTATGGATCTACATTTTTTAGTGACGTCAGAAATTCTCCATTTGCAAAGTTCAACAAGACGAGATGCTTTCATTGTCTTGATAAATCAATGATTGTTGCAACAACGAGCGTTTGTGATGGAATAATAGATTGTCCAGACATGACGGATGAATGCCTCTGCGATGCTGTCAGACCAGAAATTTGCAAGAAAATTCACTTTTACGAAAATGCGATACAAACGTGAGCATTTCTTACCGAATAAAAGTTGTCTTTATTTCATATCCTTTCCAGTGTAATCACATTTTACTTTGGGAGTGTAGAATTTGTTTCCTAACAGAAATTTTCTTATTGTTGCACGAGTAGTTCAAGTAACAGTTGCAAGAGCGAACAGTTTTGCAAACCTTGTTGTGCACCAGATTTCTAGAATTAGAAAATAATTTCTTGCTCCATGACGTTCCTTATGTAGAATGCTCGTAGTAATCATGCAGCAGAAGATCTTGAGTGTGGGCCTGTACACCTCCGTGATTGGGCTGAACCTCCTTGTGCCGTTTGNTATGGCCAGCCCAAAGTGTTTGGGGAGCCAAAAAGTTTGGGGAGGACAAAATGTTTTTTAGGGCATAGCGACCGTATTTTGTTTGGAGTGCTGCTTCTCAAAGCATCAAATAACCAGATATGCTAAAAATGTGGGGTGTCCATGGTCTCCTGGCCTCCTCGGCTACGCCAATGAATGTCTGCAATCTATTTATCTGAACGACATCGGCAGATATCGAGTGAGTTCACCGTCAGCAGATCAGGAGCAGAACGTTCACTTCTAAAACTGCATTTTGTGTGCAAATCAAAGTACAAAATGATGCAATGGAGTCAACCAAGATGTCCAGTGAGGGGCCTTTTACAAGCATTAAAAATTTTGACAGGAACACGGCGCAAGGAAACAGTAAAGATAATCATGAACTTGCCATTAATCAGTTTTTTTTAAGGAAAAGTTTTGGTACCCGGTATGGACCTGTAGGAACTCGATTTTTTCTCTGATTTTCTCTGATTCTAAGGACCCGATTTTCAATTCTAGGGACCCAAATCGGATCCCTAAAACACCTTGAAAAACCCTGCATTAACGATGGCGAACCATTATTCCCAGTCAACAGCTTCGCGTCAGAAACTAAGTACTTTTTGTTTTATGAAATCATTCAGGAAGCGTTCAAGGTGCCACGTGGGCGATTTGATTTGTTCGGACGGAAGTTGCGTAAAAAGGAATAAAGTCTGTGATGGTATCGTCGATTGCAAAGATGCTTTTGATGAAAAGTAGGTTGGTTTTTAGAACATTTGCCTTCAGTCAGCGTAATTTATCTGCAACAGTCGTTTTTATTCCAACTTGAATTTCTTGCTATGAAAAAGAATCTTCGAAGCAAATTTCTAGGTCAGTGGTTTTCAACCATTTTGAGGGTCGCCAATAGATATTAATAGATATTTTATGTGCACAGCTGTATTACATTTGCTTCATTCGAGTTTTAGATGGGGTTCGTTGGGTCATAGCCGCGGTGCAAAAAAAGGTTGAAAACCACTGACCTAGGCAATATACGACGTTCACAGTGTATGGATTTCACATTCTTAGAAAGCAACTTCATCATTGTACTGTTTAGTGTAATTTAGTTAACCTAGCTTTCGTTGATTTAACTAAACATTTACACACCCTATTAAGGTGGCAAACAATAAAAAGTAGATATTTTCGTAATTTCATAAATTCGCAATAATTTGCATGAAAGGGTGCTTTAAGTCACCTTTATTTTGTATGTAAAAAGAATTGTTTTGTATTGAATACCTGCAGTCGTCTTTCAGTAAACAACTTACATATGTACAGGCCCGTAAGGAGCTTGGGACACCAAGGGGGGGAGAGTTCTTTGAGAGGGGCCCAAATTTTTTAAACTACGTCCAGCACATTTTTCCAGGAGGCGAAGCCCCTCTCCCCTCGCAAAGGGTCTGCATAAGTAGATAAGTAATGACGCGAGAGTCCAGATGCTTAGGTAGTGCATTCATAAAACTTGTGCAAAGACTGTCAATGCCACGAAACATTGTTATCACGATGTTTCAACCGCATCTTTTGTTCGTACTCTTTCAAAGTTTATGATTTTTTGTTCACTATGAGTACGTTATCTCATTGAACTGCATTTGCTTTAAAATAAGAGCATTCGTTAACATTCAAAATAAAGCATTTAGGCAAGCTGCTTTGTTCTGAAAAACGAAGCAAGAACAGAAAGCGCATTTTCGCAAATGCTTCCTAAGCATGTGCAAAACAAAACATAAAGCAATGACTAGAACACAAAGTAATTGATCAGTGCTGACGAAATGTGACGCCATTCAAATATAGCTTTTACGCAAGTTTGAAGTAAGCTCGTAATGAAGATAAACAAAGTTTTGAATATCACAGACACGAATTCTGCAGAGGAACTATTCCATGCAAAAACGCCACCATCGCAGGCAACCCTTGCAGGTAAGCTCAAATATGTAGAAAGTGGTCAGCAGTATTCTCACTGATAATCGTTTAATGTGCTTTCGGTCAATGTCTTGGAAATGCCGTTATGGCAATTGCGCATGAAACAGGAAAAATATGGAATGTTTACGAAGCCATAATATCTCAATTCTATCAGCGCTACTATAAGTAAATATACGTATACTGAACAATGCAAATCTTTTCAACACAGTGTGTTTTACCGTTTATCCCAACAGGCAGGTTACTTTAAGAACTTTATTTGTTATATTTATGCTTCAAATATTAATTAGCTAAATTAATTATAAAAAGTGTGAAATTACTTGAAAACATTGCTTTTTGGATTAAGAGCACGTGACCATTGCTATTTATGTGACGCCTCAACTTGTGCAAAAGGGATCTGCATATTGAAAGTTGTTGCGTTCGTTTTTCGAAAAACATGAAGTTAAATTCGACGATTGGGTCGGTAATTTTGTCGTGGATAGTGGTGTCTGTATAACATCATTTTTGCGTTGTTGTGTCGTTCTATAGAAGTGATTTTAAAAGACGCGTAGGATGCTAGTAACGGACTGAGATGCCCATAAACTTTTATGAACCCACGGACATAAAGTTACAGGCCTTTTAGATACGATTTCGTTTGCGTTTCCATACACAATACTGGTCGAGGCTGAATACAATGGTGAAACCCAATCTAGATAAATGCACATGCTGATGAGTTTAGAACTTTCAGCATCAGCTATTAGCTACCCGAGCCACCTACTTTGCACTTAAGCCAACGTCTTTTTTCAACCAAGTCTGTCGCTGATTGTTATGGTCGTACAGACTTACGCTCAGCCTCAGCAACGAAAAGAGTCCATAAGTAATCGTTTCGCCCTTGTACACACGACGAGAACAAAAGCGCGAAAATCTAAAGGATTGTGTAGCAGTCTGCGAAAAAGACTGGAACACATAAAAATCAGTGACTATAGCCAAACGGTCGTCCCAGTTTTTGTGTAAGTACGGCGAAAAAGCAACTGTCAATATCTTGAACTGTTTCACAGAAAAGGGAGGCTTGCGTCTTCGTTAGTTGGCAACACTGAAGTAACATAATAATTTCAAATTTTCTATTCAATACCTGGACTTATAAATTAATAGCGATCAGTTTCACCTATAAGACAATGGGTGAGCGAATTAACAACTGTTGAACTGTAATAAGGCAATTGTTAAATAACATATCAGCTAAGTTGGGCAAAAGAATTAAGGATTGGACAATGTTGCTTATTTGCACGTCTGTTGGACGTGCATTCAATTTGGCCTTTATAACGAGATAACTGAATTTATTTAGCAGATTTGCTGTCTGGGGAGCTTCCTTCGTTGTAAGTGGTCACTTTTATGTAATTTTCTAATGCTGTACCGAAAACTATATTAGAAATAAAAAATGTTGCCGTGATCGCATTTAGGATCGCTTATTTGGTTTGTATGAAGCGTTTTACTGGAACTCCGTAGACAGAACGTTGAAACATATGCTTATGTTGGTAAGGTTAGAATTCATCACTAGTCTTGCAGTGGCGTAGCCAGCCCAAAATTTTTTTGAGGGCAAACTGTTTGACTTTAGCAGGCTGTTTGGGACGCCGCTTCTCAAAGCACGAAATAACTAGGTATGCTACAAATTTTATGGGAGCATGGCCCCCGGGCCCTGCGGTGCAAAAAAGTACAGATATTTCGTTAGAGACAACGTTGTCTATTTTATTATCTTGCTGTCTTTCACAGGTTCTGCTTTATCTTCGCCATTATTTGGATTTTTAATATCCTTTCTATTAATCTAATTTTTAAGCAATAGATAATTAGTTCCGTTGTAAATCAACAAAAATATTTACAAATACAATTCCATCACTAAAATACCAACAAAAACATATTTATAAAGTACTNNGCTGTACAATTATTNTGTTACTTTTTCTGCTGTACCCCTATGCAATATTCAATATTGAGCATGGCAGTCTCAATCGTGAATACAGAAACGATTTTTCACCCACTGATTAAAGTTAACATTTGCTCTGCTTAAGTAACCACAATTAAGCAATGAAGTCACTTATTTGCAGATGAAAAGAGCAACTAATTATAGAAATTGTTTTTATGCATGCGAAGGTGCAGCAACATGGCTGCTGCAACATGCGTTCAGAGAGTTGGGCATTATTGCAACGAACAGGGAGAATGCATGAGACCAAATTTCAAGAACCAGTTTATCGAACCTCCAGAGGATGAATGTCAGGGTCAGTGCTACATAAATAGAACTCATTGGAGCAGTACTTCCAATTCCACTTACAATTGTTCGGCCTCAATAGCTCCACGAAAGCGTCGAATGTCTACTTGTTTGGCCGGAACGGTAAGTTGTCCCACGATTAGTGTGTTTGTTTTGTATAACATCTTAACTCCCAGGCGTAAGGCAGTAGACATAAGCATATATGGCAGTAAGAAGGAACACACAGATACATAAAAAGAGACGAAACTAGATATGTGGCGTTAACAGAAAAGTATAAGCTTAATGGCGCTAACGGATTACTTTGATGAAACACAAACATAAGCATGTGGCACTTGCAAAGAGCACACGGATGGATGGCACCAACACGGTTGCTATAATGTTTAACACTGTCGTATAGAGCGCGCTGAGTTCGATTGATAAAATACATGGGGAGTGGGAGACTGTGGAAGACCAGGGGTCATTTAGGCTGCAGACGTCCCAAGGGCAAGGCTACTTATAGTATAAAGGGAGCAGTTTATAAAAGTGAGTAAACGTCTGTTGCTCCAAGTNTAAGGATTAATGTGCGCAATGCGTTTACATGTGGAAGTGAAATGCGTTGTATGCANGNTCAAGCCACCAGAAAAATTGCTTTGACGTCGCCATATANAACGAGTGCAGTTTCCACAAATATTGGAAATATTCGTTAAAGCTGAAGAGAAAATAAATCACGAAAGTTATGGACCAGTGCAGCACTGAAATGGTATCACAAAACTTAAGTAAGCTGAGAACAAGGTGCCCAATCAAGCGTTTGGGAAAATCATTTTCAGTGAATGTGACGATACACGCAGGGTAATCGAAATTTGTTTGCTGCTCCGAAGGTACATGATTCCCAATGCGATTGGAGACTGGATGTAAAATAAGGATGACTTCAAGGAATCAAAGGGCAGACGTGAACCCCTGAAACACAGGCGGTTAACGTTTACATTAAAAAAACAGACGTTATTCTTAATTGCAGTGTAGGATTTTCAAGTTTTGTTGTAATTCGTGGGAAAAGTGCTGATCAAAACAGCTGAAAACAATTTGGAGATATTGTAATCTTCCTGAGCAGCAAGTAGGTTTTAGTACAAAAAGGGCAATTTCCCCCTCACACCGAAATATTTGATCAACTATTTTAAGTTTACCAAAACATATGGTTCTATATTTCATTTTCATTTCGCCTATTTGGAATTTCTGACTTTTTGCAGGCGTAGTGATGTTTTCTACCCTTCAGATTATTAATATTAGACTGCAGTGCAATCACACGTGGGTTGTTCTAAAGATTCATTCATTCATTTTCATATACGCTTTTACTCTTAGGAGGGTCGAGAGGGCAACAACTCTTGGCCGACGCGAAATAATTCATGGTTTTCAGTAATCTCAGATCGTTCTACTGGCTCCAACCGAGGTAGGAGATGTATTCTTGTCACGTGGTCCTTAGTCAACTTTCGGGCCGCGTTCCCGTGGTGCAGCCAGCAGGACTTGACTGTTTTCGCCAATCTCTTCTGGGACATTTTGGTCATATGGCCGAAACAACGTAGCTGAGGTTGAGATCTCTGGATTCTGTGAAGTGGCTCCACATCCGGGTTTTTCGATTTCACAGCTGCGCACTTCAGTGCTGTTTGCCATGATCTTGGCAAATATCTCGTCTTTGCCGCTTACAAAAATCGATTTGAAACAAACCGCTTTGCGGTTTTTCAAAGGTACCGTTTCGTGACCACAGAGCATTAAAGTGTGGCGCAGAGTGGCGCAGAAGTACAAATCGTCGACCATGTTGTTCTCAAATGTCTAATCCAGCGACACCCCATGGACAGCACGGCCTGACGGTTCTGGACGATGAGACAATTGAATGGCTGCTCAACACCACCAGCCCCGAGATCTAGTGCGGCTTAGCAGTGAACAGCAGCAACTGGCTCAAAACAAGAAGAGCAATGAAGCTCAAGAATAGCTGCATTGGTTTTACAAATCCGTGCACCAATCTCTGTGTTCCGTTGTCTGTCACTGATGAATACCATCTTAAGGTACTTGAATCTATCGACCTGTTGCAGTGTATTGCCGCTAACTGTCAGCGCTCACTAGCTTGGGTTTATGGGGAGACATAGAACCCCGGATATCTTTGTGCTCATTTTCGTTTCGGCTTGTTCGGATGTAGCTGGAAACCAGTCAAATGCATGTTGAAGACCCTGTTCAGAGAGTGCAAGCAGTGCAAAATCGTCTGCAAAAACCAAACGATAGATCCTGCAACATCCAACGGTGGAATTCTCGTCGACTCGGCTGCGACTGTCTATTCAATTCACATAGACCATAAAGAGGAATGGTAGCAGCATACACACTTGTCGGATTAGAAAACCCATTGTTAACGGACGTGATTTAACTCACCCGAACCAGACTTCTGTGCAGCAATGCAATCATTTGACGGCCAGCAATAGGTGGGAATGAACCCTGTACTCCTGAAATCCTCCCTGAAACTTTTCATGAGGGACCCGGTCGTATGGTATGCTTTATTGAGTTCGCGAAAACATGCGTAGATGCCTTTGATGTACTCCCAAAATTTTTCTAAACTTGGCTTGAGAGTGAATATGGTCTGTCGAGCTGCGGCCAAGGTGGAAACTGCATAGGTATCCTCTAGCTTTGGATCAATTATTTCGCGCCTTTTTTTTCAAAGCACTTCCGATTCACTTTTACATGGAGGCTACAGTAAGAATGTATCGTACCTCCTGTGTTAAAGATGGTTTGATGGTGACTAGTTAAAGAAGCTCTTTGAAATAATCACTCCATCTGCTGATGCCGTCGTCCTCATTGCTCAGTAAGACACCATTTTGGTGTTCGATGGATCTAGCAGTGTTAGATTTTTCGCAGCGAAGACGTCGAGTCGTTTTCCAGAACAGTTTATTGGCTTACCAGTAAGTGGAATCCAGTTAATGCCCGAAATTTTCCCAAGGTAGGCTTTGGATGTTTTCACTGTAAGGGGGCTGCTGACCTTTGCGCCTCAGCTTACCGTACATACAGAGACGACTTGAATTTGTTCTGAAGCAATGACTGGTATGCCTCTATCCTTGCTCGAATAGAATCCTCACCACCTGGCTCCACCACTGGTTACTTTTATGCCATTATTCGCCACACCCAGTCGTTTCCGTTCGCATACCGGAGCAGCAGAAGAAGCTTCTGCTGCTTTGAACAGTTGGCACTCCGCCTTCACTTTGCTTTCCGAACAAGGATACACTGTCTGAAAACATGCAGAAACGAATGACTGAACGTTGAACCAACGAATCTCTGCACAAGGTGCAGTTGTTCAAATGTGTGTTGGAAGAAAATGTCGATTATGCATAGTGCGTTATTACAACGCAGTTGCAGCAGGAGCCTTCCGTTATCATTTACGTTAGCATTACCATGTCGACCAATCGCACCCTCCCATACCCCAGTGTTGGTCCCAACGTGTGCACTGAAGTATCCTAAAAGGATCGTTGATTCGTTAGCCCCAACCTTTCACAAGATGTCACTAGTTCCTTCCACGAATTCCAGGTACGGCGTACTTGCGTTTGGGGCGTATACCTGTACCAAACAAGGGAAGCGGTCTACCAGCTTCAACATCAACACGCACATCCTTTCTCCGTGTGGGATCCACTCATCAATACAACTTTCCAAGCGAGGGCTTACAAGTATCCCCAAAGCAGCCTGGACAGATTTTGATGCTCAACGCCTGAGTAGAAGAGATCTCACCCATTGTCCAGCTCAACTCTGCGGTGTTAGATCCAAGGCACTTAGTCGAAGAGATGCCAACAATATGCTGGGAATATCGTTTGGGCTCGTCGACTAGTGCGTGCCCTTTTCCTGTGAGTGAAGTGATGTTCTAGTCCTGTGAGTGATGTGATTGCTCTGTTTGGTGTCTTAGATAAAAGGCCAGCCCCGTAATTAAATAAAAGCTTCTTTTTGTCTTAACCCGGTTTTCAAACTATTTTTGGAGCAGTTTCAACACTTTTTGGCAAGAAAGCCTCCTGATACGCAAATTTCAAGCATCCATTTTTTCGAGCAATCATACTTTTAGTAGACCTGAAATTTATGGAGAAGAAAGAGTTTTTTCCCGATGAACAAAATTTACTTACTTTGTAAAGACCTGTCATAAGCTAATTACTACGCATAATTTTTCATACTTTCACCTAATCTGGAAAAATTTTACTCAACGAATCTTAGTTCTTACAATCGCGGTATTTTCATTGTGGGAGAATAGGGTTTGCTGAGTGCATAACAAAGAATGCCCTTGGAAACAATCGTAAGAACAGTACAGTGCATTGCCTCAGGAGCAGTCAACAATGTTGCTATTTGCTCTGTATCAGGTGCTACAACAAGCTATGATGTAAAGTTGCAACCCTCACAGCAATGAACTTGACAAGAAATCAAATTAAGGAAAGTTCAGTGACATGTGGCCACTACCTTGCAATTGATTTCTACTTCTGCACGTGATCGTTGGAAAATTGGGAGACGGCACTTCGCATTCCCCGATAAAATCAGAAAGCCTGCCGGGGACCCCAAGGTGGGAAAATATTTCCCACATTCTTATCAGTTACCTATACCCAGGCTGACTGATTTGCAGATGAAGAACTGAGTCTGCCCTTGAGAATTACTATTTGATCCTTAACTGGAGCTCTGCCTGGTGTCATCAGTACGTTCCAGAGTGGAGCTGGGAATAATGGTGGCTAAACTCTATCCCACTTTCAAGAGAACTTCACACCTCCCGAACTGTAGCCTTTGAAATGATTGCAGTTTAGCGTCAGGCCTAGGATTGAATGTGCCGAAAATGAACCCATCCGTAAATTGAGTGTTTATTACTAAAAGCAGTGTTGACTATAAGCAGCATAAGTGGATTTTTTCTGATAAAATTCAATTAATTTACAGAAATTCTGCAAAAAGACTTTTTCAAAACTAAGAACGCAACATTTTAGAGAGATCACGTGTTTCATTTGCTAAATTTGTATGCCATTAATTAAATCTCAAATCTCCCAATATAAAAACAGTAGTTATAGTAAATTGAAAAATACCTGTAGGATTTTGTTTGTGTAGTAGGCTAATATAATCTCATTGAAGCATTTGTACGACTATGGGTTTTCATGAAAATTATAAGTGTTGTTATGAATTTGAAATAACAATTTGCAGCATGAGGTATTCAGTCCTAGACTGTTTTTTGGTTGAAGACGCACAGTTGCCAGCAAAAATATAAAAGCGAAAATATTGGATTTTTATAACATTTCTACGAACGAGATTAGGTTAAGAGGCTTGTTGCTGCAGCAACTTTTCGTTAACTTACACTACTTTAAAGCACCTACTGTACCTTGAAACTGCTACTGTATGAACAAATAGTGCATTAGTAATGTAAACAAAACTAAAAAATCGTTGCAAGCAGAAAACCTTCCCGATTCTTTTTATAGTTTGTAATTAAATTCATCACTTTCTTACCTGTGTTTAAGACATCTAGCAATGTTTTCTTCTGCAGAGAAAGAAACCAATTACGAAAGCAATAAACCAGTCCCAAATATGCGATGGTGTTATTGACTGTCCAATGTCTCTTATCAACGACGAGAACAAGAGAATATGCCGATACAGATTTTTTTGCCGCAAACGCATTGGTCGTGTAGTGAGCATTGCACGATCGCAGGTTTGCGATGGGTTTTATGATTGCGGCGACAGGAGCGATGAAAGAAACCAAATGTGCAGGCGAAAACGCTATGGCCGGTTTTTCTGTTCTTCTCTCGGAGGATTAAAGGTCAGTTTGATCATAATATGGCAGTTCTGCCTCATAATATGCCATTTTTTGTCATTCAAATAGGCCATGTTTCACGAACACTTGCAACGCACGTTCAGTTCAGTTTATTTCTGCAACCCGACGAAGCACAAAATACTTTGTCAGGAATACAGGGACGGGAAGTGACGGCCGTAGCTATCATTTAAGTCACTGCCCCCCCCCCCC
>JGI24159J19872_10008058_pt1 | contig 13775 bp, 16 predicted proteins | sample Ectturendosymbi4_FD_19872 | JGI IMG/M metagenome (IMG submission 19872) | reverse complement strand
GACGTCATCACCCGGACAATGAGCCGAAATAGTGGCTCAAAGTTTGGTTGGATTCTAGGCTGGAATATGAAGCTTTAGAGGCCTAGATCGACTTCCTAGCGTTTCTGGTCCCCAAGTTATGGCCGAAAGACCCCTAATTTTGTAAGGATTCCCTAGGGAATTAGTGGAGATTCCCCTAATTATTTTTGCTTGTTTTGCCATAACTTTTGAACCAGAAATGCTAGAAAGTCCATCAAACCCTCTAAAGACTCGTATTGTAGCCTACAATCCAAAAAAACTTTCAGCCACAAAATCTGATGGATTGTTCTACTCCCAGGATATGACGTTATCATCCAAATGTAAACAAAATATGCATAAACATCCTCTCATTATGTAAACATCAACAAAAAAAAGATCTCAAGCTGAAAATTTTTTTTTGCAGTCTAAACTACATGTCTTCACGAGTCTTTTGAGGGCTTGAACAGCTCTCTAGCCTATTCTAACGGCGAGTTATGGCCATATACAAAGGGGGTGTTATTCACCCCCTGGTTTCCTTTTGTAGGGGTAGAAATTTTGACCACTTTTTGGTTTTTGTGGTATAATTTTTGATCCAGATATGCTAGAAAGTCAATCAAGGGCTCTAAAGACTCGTAGGATTGCCTGTTTTCTTAAAAAAAACTTGAGCGAAACAATTGGCTCATTGGATTGGCGTCCAGGGCCGCGTAAACTAGGCCAACAAAATGAAAATGACACCCCCACTTGTGACGTCCTCCCCAAGAGAACCACAAACCCAAAACGAAAAATTTTTTTTTCAATTTCAACTAGCAGACTTGCTGAATCCGTAGATGGTTTGAACAGCTTTCTCGCTCAATCGGCTGGCAAGTTATAGCGTTGCAAACCCTGCGCCACAATTTTGGTCTTTGTAAATTGCAAACACTCCTAATTTTCTATCTTCCGTCCCAGGAAAATTGTCTTTTCCCTTAATTATCTGGCCTTTCGTTTTAGCTTGAGAACAGAACATGCACTTGCGATAGCCAGGGTTATGGTGTCGGAGTCGCAAGGAGTCGGGGTTTTTTGGGTGGAGTCGAAGTGGGATTTTTTGTCCGACTCCGGGAGTCCAATTGAATTTTTTTAAACCACACTCCTAAGTTGGATATTCCTGTTGAAATGGTACAATTTCTTTTGAAATTTTCTTGAAATAGATAATTCCTGCTGCGTACCACGATTTCCATTGAGTGTTAGTTGCTACAACTTTTGTTGACAGCGAAACTTCATTCACGTTATGTTAAGAGGTCGGAATTGGAAATTTTGGAAAGGTCGGATTCGGACATTTTACCTCCGACTCTGCAACCCTGGGGATAGCAACCGTTTTTTGCTACCCATGGAGACGTTCATTTGTTACGAAAACTGCTGAATTCACTATTTGAACAGTTTACAGAGAAACTTCAAAAATATTTTTAGCGATATTGGAAAGTTCAGCGGTTGTTTTGGTTGTGTTTCAGTTCAACAACAGCCCCCAGTCCTCATCATCGTTTTCGGGCAGTGAAAATGAGGATCTTCAAGTAAGGCCTGTTTGTGAGACACTCAGTCTCATGCATTGTGCGTGTGTGCAGTGCATTTGGTTCACAAAAGTGGCTTAAGACTGCAATGAAACGATGTAAGCATGAATGCTTGTGAGCCATTGGAGGTTAGCGGTCAGGAATCACAGTTGAGGAGCATGCATTTTGAACCGGCTGAACTTGAAACTGCCAAGTATCCTTTCAAATGTTTCGTTCAAATGCAAAGATTTTCACCTGTAGACGGCTCCGTTTGTTTCTGTGCATGGAGCCAAAACAACGTGAAGTTTATGAAGGAAAAGTTTTCTAGCAAAGCTCTTCAGCTAGGGTGCTTCGTTGCTTAGGATTATCACGGATGAAAGGGAAGCGGTGCTTCTATTTTATACAACACGTTTTGAAAGTTGTAAAACGCCAAGTTTGCACATTTTTAACGATGTTGTTGATAAAAACGGCAACTAGTTCAAAAAAGGTTTTTAAAGAAATGTTCTAGTTTTTGGTTTCGGTGTCGATTCGAAACATGCTTTTTGTGAACAACTGTGCTGTGTTAAACCAGCGAATTTTGTTCCCGAAAAATTTTAAAAGTTCTGATGTTCTTAAAACAGTTGACGATATAGCTAGCGCAAAATTGTGTCGCATAAAACCTTTTGATTATATTATTAATAGCGCCAAAATCATGGCACACTTGAAATAGACTGAGGATGCTGTTTGCAAACGACTTGAATATCGTGCTGATTAGTTGATGTGACCAAGCTACATCGTCGCTATAGCTGGGTTTGTTGTTGGCTAAACAATTTATCCCCTCAAACTTGCTTTTTTCTTTTCTACAGTGTGATGTTAAGCCTATAGCTACGTTTCCAATGTTTTTGTAAGCCTTTCTCGTTAGAATTAAAGTCGGTTCGTTCTTCAGATTGAAGTCATCTTTAGTGCTTAAAGTTGCTTAACCTAGAAAGTTTATATGTCTTGATATTATTTTTAAATCAAGATTTTTAAGTTGGATGAACCAGAAGTACTGGAATTTGTCAGTGCTGACCTGTGTCAGATAATGGAAATCGACGACAGAGAGCTTGTTCAAGACAATATTGAACTTCTAAAGGCAAGTTTGCTGTCTAGTGTAGAGGTTAATCGGAGCTAAGGGCTCGTTTTCTATTTGGGTTGACGTTGCAACTTTCCCGTGGAGTGTGGTTTGGGTGGCGTGAAAGAAATTTTGCGAAAACTTGTTTGAAGCTTTGCGTTTTGTTGTAGTTTTAGGTTTATTAGTTAAGGTTTTGTGTTTTGCTGTAAGTTTTATCAGCGAGTTCAACAGATTACGTGGATTTTTGAGACATACGTGAAATTTACGCTTTTTTCAGAAGGTCCAATTCACATTTGTATGCAGGTGTGTGTGTGAAAAAGAAATAATGAGTGTAGGCGTTTTTCTGCATGCAGGCATATGCTAACGTTAAGAGCAGGCAAAAAATTTAATAAATAATAATGCAGGTTCGTGCCGGTTATCAGCTCATCAGCGAAGGAGATCAGGATGTTTGTATGTATTTCGTTGTCACTGGCAACCTACATGTTTTTCAAACAGTGCCTGAAACGAGCTTGGACGATCAGAAAGAAGTACGTTGTAATTTGTGCGTCGTTCTTCCGCAGCGCTGTGTCTTCAGCCAATTGTATCTAAAAGTGCATTTAAGTGAAAGATCTCAGATTTCTTTTTTGGTAGTATATCATCTGTGCACTGAACAATGTGTTCATGCAGGCATCTTTTATTAAGCGGTGTTCTTACAGCAGGCGCCCCCTTAGACCCGTTTTTTTACTGTTAAGATGCTAACAGTGCTCCTATTTTGCAGGTGTGCTGTGAAATGCCACGCCACTACTGGCTTCAATTGCATGAAAGCAGAGCTCGTGTTAAATAGGTTGTGCTGGTTTTATAGTTTGAATCGCAGTCTTTGCAACTGTGAAAGAATCAAACTTTTTTGAAAAAACAAAATTTCACGAAAGCAATTTGTTCAAAATATCCTGCATTACTTTGATCTGTTTTGGAATGAGCATGTATTGCGCAAGTTGAGCAGTATCGTGTAGTCCATCCGTTCTTAAGGCCCACCTAGGCTAAAATACTCGGATTTTTTTGCTCTTAACCTGTAAGAATAAATTTTCATGAAGTTTCTATGGCATGCAAAATTTTTTAATTCTCGTTTTCTTCACTTTCCCTCAAACTACGTAAAAAACGTGAATTTGCAAAATGATGTTTGATAAAGTTTGTGATAAAAAAGCTTTGTTCGTGATTTTGCGAGATAATTGCTATATTGAGATTTCTCACTTAACTAAGATTAATTTCTTCGCTCATATTTGTCTGTGAATGTACTGTTTCTTCGAAACCGATTCCTTAAGTTTTTGCAACTTTAAAGATCTGTTTGTCGTGTTGAGCTTACGACTGTAAACTTTCTTTCACAAGCTTGTTGTGAGAACTTAAATAAACGTACACGTGTCATTTCACGAATTCAAAGAATTGAAATACCAAGTTCAGCTTTCACCTTTTTAAAGTAACATTAGTCGCGAAGTGGATCACAGTAAGGTGTGATATTGTAAAGATACATGCATGGTTTAGTTGCAATATAAATTTCTTGATGATGCGCATTTCATTATGATTTGGTGGCTGTATCATTAATTGACTGCGCTCCACTCATGTCTTTTTTTACCCCCAAAGTTTTCCCCTGCGAACTGTCTTAGTACGGCATCCCATTTACCAAACACGCGTGATCCTTCTCGACACTTTACTGTCTGCTTACGTTGCGTTTGTTCTTGTGCAGGTCACGCTGTTCATGGCCAGGCCGGGGATGTTTGTTGGCCAATTGTCCATACTCACTGAAGAGCCGTCGTTTTTCTGCGTCCGCGCCCTCTTCGATTGCGTAATTGCTCGCGTCACAAAACAGGGCTTTGACGCCCTAATGCGGAACTACCCAGCTGCTATTAGTCACTTAGCGCACACTGTCACGCTGCAAGTCAGTCCCTTCGTTCGACAGATAGACTTCGCTTTGGACTGGATCCAAATTGAGGCTGGGAAAGCACTTTACAAGTAAGCTCTAGATGAAAAACGTCCAATGATTAATTATTATTTTTAAACCAAGAACGAGTTTTGAAAATTAAGTTTGGCTGTTTTTGTGGACCTGTGAGTAGCTCCGGTGCACATTTTTTGATTGCTTCGGAATTATGTGCGATACTCACAATTAACGTAATGAGAAAATTGGAAGACTTTGCTTGGAGCTAGGATTGGTAAAAATACAGCCCACATCTTTCATTAGTGCTGCATAAATTAAAATATGAAAGTTGCTAGAAACGCTTGACTTTCACGATAGTACTGTATTAAAGTACAGTTATGCAGAGCGCGGGCAATTGAAGCTGGTAGGCTGGGTTCGAATCCCGGCTTGACAAACTATATTTGCACCCTGCCTTGCCTCATGCATTAATTGATGGGTGCAAGACAAAGCTTCACACGTAGTGCCACTGACCACCGCAGCTTTGACGACGAAAGTAGCCCAGTAAGCGGAGCTGGACGCCCGTAAACCTCTCGTGACACTCCAAAGGGCGTACAAAGCGACTATAATGAAAATTGATTTTTCTTATATTCTTTTGCTTTCGAAGAGGAGAGGAGCTATACAAGTTTTCCAAAATAAGTGCGCGTTTTTGTGTCGATAGGTGATTCTTTATTTGTTTTTTCGATATGTTTCAACATCAGTGAACACTGCGGTCACTTGTAAAGCGACTCATTTGAAGCGCTGTGCCTGTCCATCCTGTCAATAGAGCATTGCAGAATACCACACACTTATATCAAACGATTTCGCTTAAATAGTCGTTGAAAAACTTGCGACGTGCTGCAAGAGAATGCAAATCACTACCGATATAAATATGCGTACCATGACATTCGATCGGCATAGTGAACTTCCAGTGGAGAAAAGGTTACGAAACAGTTTGATCGACTCCATAACTCTCAGAAATATTAACCAGTCTGCTGAGTTTGTTGCATTTTATTATAGATTAACTCGGGTTGCGGTTGTTTGTTTAATATAATTATTTCTTTACTTTTTTGGTGTATGTACAAATGTTGATTTATCATACATCTAAGCAGCGTAATTATGCACTTCTGTTTAATCCCCGTCTGGATGAGTGACTGTTTGTAGCAATTGATGCTCTACATTTGGAACCAAAACTCTGACAACTTGGAAACAAAATAAATCAAAACGAGTGGTGGTGCTGTCTACGCCGTATATGATGTCATGTTGTAAACTGTGGTTTACGTTTGAAGCTTAGACATTTATGGATTTGTACTTAGAATTCCGAGAGATATTGTTTTGAAACGTTGCAAATGCGTTTTCCTGCACATTACACACTGAATTAGTGACACGTGCTACTGTTTCAGTAACAGTGTACTTAACGTACACAACCATGACCTTATCAACAGAGTGACACCGGCATCGGCAACCATAGCGCCGTTTCTGATGTCGTAATACCAATATTGACAGGTGACATAGTGAGAACTGAGCATCGTAAAACTGCTGTAGCTTAGTGCAGTTTGGTTGTGTGTTTTATGCCTACTCAGTGGCGTAGCATTGACGCTGACACGTGATTATGGTTCAAATATTCATATTGTTCCAGACAGGGGACTCACAGTGATTCCATGTATATCGTATTGCATGGCCGTCTCCGCGCAGTTCACATGAAGTCTGGTGGAAAAAAGGAGTGGCTAGGGGAGTTCGGAAAAGGAGAAATTGTTGGAATGGTATGCCTCTTAGGGCAGTAGATGATTTGAAAATGCTTTTTTGCACTGTCCATGTTAAACGCCCTCACATCAGTGGCGGGCAATAGACCGCAACAAGACGATAACATTTTTACTCTTACTGCAGACTTAATGATCCATAAACTCTGTATAGCTAAAGCATACTAGGCGCGGTAATCGAGATAAAGCAACAAAAAAGAAGTTTACAACAACAAACAAAAAAGTTAAGATCTGTCGAAACGTTTCGTCATTATTCAAAACTTTCTGTCGTTCAACCGTGTCAACTTGACTCGGAAAGATAGGGCATGACATTCGTGTGCATCTTAAAGGAGTTGGATATTTAAGGTTCATGAAAGTTTAACGGGTTCATGCAGGAGGGTGATGAATTTCTCGTGAACACCACCCGAAGAGGTTAATATTTGCTTTTCTGGTCATTTGTGTTGATAGAAAAAATCCAAACTATACCTGTAAGAACATGTAAATTGTGGAAATTGAACGAAGCTGATGAACAGTCGTCATTCCGGAACGTATGTTAAACAGGCCTTGATAGGCGTGCGTATGTTTATTTCTGTAAATGGTGTAAGTTGGCAAAAGCTGTACCAGATCGTTAGGTTGTGTTTTGCTTCAAGGTCCGGTTGTTGCTGTGAGTTAATTCACCGCTTTCTCAATAGTATCAAGTGTTGTGCGCGGAAGTGGACAACGTCGTACTCGATGCGGATGGTTTGGTCGTTTTGATTCCAAGCTTATCCGAACGTTGCTAAAAATGATAAGTTTAAGACTGCACTAAAGTGATGAAAAAACGTTTTGACAAAAGAACTTAACATTTCGATTTTGAACATTGAAAAAAGCTTTAGTTTATTGCTGAATCGTCGGCTACACAGGTTGCAGTTTGGTCTCTGATCCATGATGCAGTTCAAATACTGTAATTTGAGTAGAATTGCATTCCCAACGACTAGGCATATACTGTACATTGTGTTTGGTTGCTGGGAAATGTGATGATAGTCTGCAGCACCTGTTTTTATTTCCTTGCGATGCACAGATTGGCAATAGTATATTTTGATTAAACTTCGTATTTGTTGCGCCGTTCCAAGTCCGTTGGACTAGACTAGGGGATGCCGAGATCTTAGTTTTAGTGTCCTGGGGGATTGCATTTCCATCAGCAGGCTCTAGATCCAGATGTTCTCTGGTTGACTGCTAACTATTATGAAGTTTTTGTTAGATGGTTAATTTGGATAGATACGATGTAAATAATGAGGAAACGGTTGCTTCCTCGAAAGTTTATACGTTTAGTGTAGTGTAACTTGTAAAGCGGCTTCAGTTGTAGCCAGGCGCACCAGCAGCACCTCAGCTGCAACAACGTATTTATGCTGCTATGCAGAAAGAGAGTTTGTTGGGCACTACACGTGAAGCATCGGTCCACGCTATTCGAGACACGGAGCTGGCGAAAATACCTGAAGGGTTGCTGAAGCACATACAGGTCAGTTCAGTCATAATGGACGTTGATACGTAAGCGACATGGCGTTCACAATTGCTGAACTTTCCCAGAACTTGGAGCATTGTTTAATCCACGTCTCGCGATTTTATCTCGTAAAATTTAAATCGGATACTCCTCACAGCCAATGCCAAACAGATCACACGCCATCCAAGGATTGGCCGTTGTGTTAATAGTCCAGTTGCCAAACCACAGATTTTTGGAGAACCTTGCAATACTGTCCGTACAAAGGTTTTTTTGCTGTTTTCATACCTCCGAGGTGTGCTCTTTAAGAATCTGAATGATGCCACTCTGTCATCTTTGGGCAATCCCCCCAATATGCAAATGAAGGCTGCCAATACGGAAAATCCTTCTTTCGTCAATATCTCAGTCGCTATGCATGGTATCCAAATAAGTTTGGTGTTTATCCCCGTGTTTTGAGGGGTAAAGAATAAGAACAAGCCATTTCAGGAAAATCCCACCTTTATTTTTTTGCTGTATACGCATATTGAGACCGTCACTACAAAAAATCTCGTTTTTGTCCATATCTCAGTACCGTATTTATTCGGTTGCTAGCCGCCCTTGATTATAAGCCGTATATAAATGGTGTTAAAAAGTTAATATAAGCCGCATTTGAACATAAATTACCTAAGCCTCCAAGATACTGTCGTGTACTGGCACGTTGTGCGTTTAATGGGCAACCCTGGTAATGATGCTTACACACAACTGCAATTGCCGTCTGTTAAACACAATTCCTCCCGTGGCGGATGTGCACGTGATGCTGAAGAGAACAGAATGCGAAAAGAGAGTTGGTTGAAAAAACGTACCCAAGGAAAAGATGAGCGTCATCTGCACCTTTCGATGAAATAAAGAAACAAAAAATGTAAGCCACACGAAATGATAAAAAATAACTTCACAAGCTGCGGCTTGCAATCGCATAAATGCGGTAACTGCAAATTGTATCATAATACTCTTGGCATCTATGCATCATGTTTTAAGAGTAAAGAATCAGATTAAACCATTTCAGCAAAAATCAACTGAAGTGTATGTTCCATTCACAGAGCATCCCTTATGCCGATGGGTTATGACAGCACTGATGTAACTTAGTCCGGAAAAAGTTACTTTTAACAACATTGTCCCTGTCATCAACCTGCTGGATCTGCCAATTCTGGCAGTGTGCTTCCCCTTAACATCTACAAAAAATTCATCCACATATTGCTGTTGAACTGGGTGTATCCGTAGAACAGCCACACCTTACAATTTCCAGCACCTCTGGTGGAGAAATTAACATTTGGTTGCAATGTAACTGGGATCAAGCATCTACACTACAGCGATCGTCTCGTTCTTATCCGAACTCGCCGGGATCCAGTGCTGGAGGTTCTGAGTTGAGAGTTGACTTCCAAATCTCAGTCTCAATGTGCGCCCGCTTTGCATTCTTTTTCGAATGCCTCTTTAGAAGGTGACAGTGACTGGACCTCTGGAGTCTTCGTTACTTTTTCTATCCATCCTTCTCGATCAGACTTCGACACAGACCTCGGAAATGTTCAGTGTCACCGAGCTTATGACAAGCTAGTGATTCCCAACTTTGCACTAGCTGGTTCAGTCCTGAGCAGGAATCACAGCCTTGCCACATTTGTTCACGAGAGGTTGGAATGGGCACTGGTCGATCAGTCTCCAGAGAAGTCAGAGACTAAGTGGTCGTGCGTAGACGCCGCAGGATATAACATCATTACCGTCTACACTCCTCCACCGCCGTGACTCACACCAACGGCCATCCCGACATTGCCAGTCTGTATGCTGGCGACTTCAACTGCCAATATGTCGACTGGGGCTACAGCACAACATCTGACGGTGAGAGCCCGCCCTCCTGGGAAATAGCCAATAACCCCTGGCTACTGAAAGACCCAAAGAGACTAGCCCGTTACTCCTCTCATTAATAGAACGTTGGCACCAGCCTGGACCTGCCCTTCGAGAGTGTCGGTCAGGACAACCGACTGCTTGACAGACGTGTTCTAAGAAAGTTCCCGCGATCACGACACCGAAGCTCAAAGTTCCTGCCTACAGCGATCCGGTGAAATTTTGGAACTTTCGCAAGGGTGATTGGAAGCATTTTTGCTTTTTTACAAGAAAATCCGTTTGGAGATTACCACCTCCGGACACAANAAACATAGATAAGGCATACCAGGAACTATGTGAGAGCCTGTTATTTGCNGCTGAACGATGCATCCCCCTTAGCCATCGCAAGAATTATGTGCCATGTTGGGACAAAGAGTGCGAGGCCCTTTATTGTTCCTTCCTCCGAGCCCCAGTGGGGACTGCCTCTGACAGAGCCGCCTCGTCTCTACTTTCGCAGCTCGACGATAAGAAGCAGGAGCGATGGGAAGAAACTGTTAATTCCATCGACTTCTCGCACTCCAGCCGCAAGGCGTGGAGCAGCCATCAACAAACTTTGAAAAAGACCTCTACCCCCATTGTAAAATTCAAATGGACACAATCGTCTGACGAGTCTCTGGCTTATCACCCTTTTCATAACGTTCATCGTGAACCTGTCGACGAAATCTTCCTCAGCTCTTTGATTCAGCCAAAGGATAACACAGCCATCCAGTATTTATACCTTTGATTTTTTAACCACACGCCGGAACACAGTCACCTGCCGCTTCGTCTTCAATGTGTATTTCGTAGTTACGATTCTCATTTTGCCTTCATTGTCAAACATGGAGTGGGCACAGGTGGATGTTCGTGCTTAAGAGCAGTTTTCATAAAAATGTCTCTGGATTGATGCAACCCCATAGCACCCGCGTGTAGATGAGATTGGTGTCATGCTCACGATTGTTCCCAAACTTTGCAACCTTTCTCTTCACTGCCATGGTCAATACCAACGTGGATAAAAGAGTAAGTCCGTCAGGCTAGCTCTGTTCAAATGACACAAGTTGTCCATTTCCATCATCCACTGCGTCATGTGCGTTCACCATTTCAGGTGAAATCAGATCAGTAACGACACTGACTAAATCAGCGGGATGACTATATTTATCCAGGGGAGCGATGCAAGTCAGACGTTTTCGTATCTTATCCCTATCTTTTGCGTCCGAAGTGATGCTTGATGGCTTCTCCTTTTCATGACTCGCCACCTCCCTCTCTGCACTGTGATCGAACATGTTCGCGATATCTTGAACGACCCTGCTGCAGGTGTCCGTCCTATATGCCCATCGTTTCTTGGTTTCGGGCTTCAGGGTTATGCTTACGATTTCGTTTGGGCCAATTCTGTAACGCACGAAGTTTGTCTCTATCTAGATGTCAGAATCCAAGAAACCTAAGCAATGAACATGACAACTGAGATCTGCCACCACCAACTTTTCGGCTGTTATACACTTAAGGATGGGATTTTTTCACTGTATTTTTATATTACTGTATATAGTAGGCCTATAAATTTTTCTCTGCTGACAATTTTTTGCAGTAGTATAAATGTCTTGCTAGCCTACAAGCTATACTAGGAGTTGGATCGGGAGGGGCTAAAATTGATTCCTTCCCTGATAAATGTTATATTACGCTCTAAAAATGAGAATCGCCTCTATTTTCGGCTGAAAGCCTATTCAATCAGGCTTATCTGTATGCAAAAGCTTCTGCGTCTTGCTAACAATTGCTTTTTGATTACGTTCGATCAGCTCATTCTCACTTTCAATGATAAGAATGCTTTTATTTCCTGAAAACAGCTTTATTGCATCAATATTTTTCTCAAAAGTTCATCTACGGCTTTGGGGATTCCACTTTGAGAGTCATTTGAAAAGTCGTTTTTGCCAGGCCGCCGTTGCTGATCCTATCAAATACGACGGTCCTTACTTTGATATTTTTGCAGTAAATATTGCTGTTATCAATACTTCAATGGTTGAATCTGGTTATTTACTCATTAAACAGGTATAGACGCAAGGATTATTATGATAAAATGTGCAGTAACTGTGATATGGACGAAACCGCGATTTTCAGTAATGACGGTCTCAATATGCGCATTCAGCAAAAATGAAGGCGTAATCTTTACTGAAATGGCTTAATTTTATTCTTTACCCCTCAAAACATGGGGATAGACACCAAAATTATTTTGATATCATACATAGTGACTGAGATATTGACGAAAGAAGGATTATCCGTTATGGCGGCCTTAATTTGCATATTGGGGGATTGCCCAAGGATGACACAGTGGCATCATTCAGATTCTTAAAGAGCACACGTAGCGTTTTCTACCCAACGTTGAGTGTTGAAACCACTTTGATTGCCAAGAAGTTAATCCACAAAAATTTTAATTGTGTTTCAAGAAGTTACGAGGTTGTTCATCATATTCAGTTGTTTTGGTGTGTGTGTCGAATTTTAGTCGTCGCATTTGAGTGCACATCCTTAAAATGCAAAAAAAAACTAAAAAACCTCCAGATCCGAAAACATGTCGAGGCACCCGTAAATCTGGAGTCTTAAAAGTGAGAGTGAGAGTGAGATCAGGAGAATCTTTTTCAACCGTGAAGTCTCGAGAAGTTTTTTTTTCGCTATTAGACAAAATAATTGCAGCTTTTAAAGTTTCCCATAAGTGGTTACAACACTCCACGTTGGGTAGAAAACGCTGCGTTTGCTCTTTGAAGACTGGTCAACTTTCACCGGCACTTTTCATGTTAGATGTGGCGTGTAGCGTTTTTGGCTGCGTTGCGGCATTGCTTTCATGAACAGATCTCTATTGAGTGAATGTTACGTGTATACTCTAGCATGCAATTACAAAAGGGCGATGTAAACAACACTTAACAATCTGGATGACCCCGTTTACTTTCCAGTAGCAGATAACACTGTGAACATGGTAGCCCTGACCATAAGCGTTCTTGTGTGAAACCATCAACAGAATTTATGCAGTACTCGAGCAGAATTTTGAATTAACTGTTTCTGACCAAGTAACATCTCCTGCAGCGACGTCAACCCCATGTTGTATCGCGCTTGCTCTCACTCATGTCACACAAGCTGCTGGGCAACGTGATGTCGCAGAAGCAAGAGTTGCAGGACAGATTGCTGGAGTCACTTCCTCTACGAAAGTCGATTGGCGAAGAAAGTATGTTCTCTATCTACTTTCTGTTTATAGGTCTGGAAAACGATATTTGTCTCAGTACGTCGACCGCCCAATTTTTCTGAAAGGTTGAATGAAAAGTATCTACTTGCTATGCAACGCCAGTTTTTGTGTGTTTGTCTAGATACTCCAGTATAGGCTGGGTCCCTACGTGGTCTGGAAAAGCTTGGAAATATTGTTTGGTCTGTTAGTTTCAAAAAGGAAATAATTTGCCAGACTTGATTTTTTGACATTCATTCTCATTCTGATAATATTTTATTCTGATACTTTTGATAAGATTGGATAATTTTACTTTCATCGTGTTAACTGTCACAGTGCCTGTATTTGACCTCGGTATTTCACCAAACTGCATGCGTTACCTCATAAGGATCCTGTTGCTTCGATAACGCTGTTGCTGGTAAACATGGTTAAATAGTCTGGAAATTCATATTTAAAATTGCGTGGAACTGGGAACCCTGTAGAAGTTGGGTCGTTTTTCCTGTAGTACATAAATCGTCAAACCCGCACATCTTGCATTTTAAACATAGCTAGCCTTTTCTACGGCGACATTTCAAACCACCTGGCCAATCTGTCGACCGTCGCCATCCTTCCCTCGTCAGAGGATGTCCCGCTCCACAAATTCGCCATGGAACTTCACCACGCGATGACGCACGTGTGCTCTGACGTTTTGCGACTCGACAGCGACTTCATCAAACAGCGTCTCGGAAACAACGCTCTGGAGAGGTACTTGGCGTTGACTGACATCTTGTAAACCGACAACGGGTGACGGCTTGTATTTAGCACTGAGGTGTTTCTGGTCGTCATCACACTACAAACACAGGCAACACTTTTGTGCAGTGTCCAGGAATACCGACTTTCGAACTGGCTCGCTCACCACGAAGACATGAACCAAATGGTTCTCTACCAAACAGACAGTGCGCTCAC
>JGI24159J19872_10008057_pt1 | contig 13776 bp, 9 predicted proteins | sample Ectturendosymbi4_FD_19872 | JGI IMG/M metagenome (IMG submission 19872) | reverse complement strand
TTGCGCAGGACTGAAGATGTGTAATACACGAAACTAGTTTCCTTACGCAATAAATTGCGATAGATTCGCTTGGTGTGGGTCACTGTTGTGGCTTTACAAATCTGACCCTCAGTTTGCCCTTTGAGCTGATCGAAAACTTCTGCGTTTTCTATCCCGAAATACCAGCGCTTCGCGGATGCTTGACTTGTTTGGCGTTCACAGAAAGCGTTGAGGTGGACGAGGGCCATTGTTGTTTCAAATAACCAAGCAATTCTTTGATGTTGTCAGTTACTCCTGTCCAAGGAGATCGTGAGATTATCTTGCCCAGTCGGGCTTCATTACAGTGGGGCCGGGTTAATTAAAGGGGCTCAGTGCGCATGCGTCGGGGATTGTTAGGCTGTCGTGCGCAACATCTTGATTTCGTCACAATGGGAAGGTGGAATGAAGTGAAAGTGGATCCTCATGCGAAACGACGCGGAAATCCGTTTTTGTGCGCTGTTGCATCGTACATGATTTGACTTACGCTGAGGATTTAAGGTCTCAGTTGATGCTGTTACTTTTTGAAAATTGTCTTGGCTTATATATCACTGACGCAACACGGGCTGCTGTATGGGACTTCGAACTGATATTGTTGATTACGTTGTTTCATCATTACTGGTGTTATAATGGTTTTGTTTTGCGTTAGTTTTTTGTTCCGGATTACTGGACTATCGAATTACTGTGCAGATGTGATTCATAAACGTCAGCGACCAGAAAGAAATTGCGATTTTCAAGCTCTTATTCTTTTTTGGCGGACTGCGCTGGTAAAAATTAGCTTTGCGCGCTGGACAAAACGATTGTTTGGGCTTGCCTGCGACGCGATGTGGGATAAATAGCTTGTAACAAAAGACACCCATCGAAAGTAGGTCTTTCCAACGTGGTTCTGTGGTGAGAGGAAGAAAAATCGCTGATAATGTCCAGGCTCGACGTTGGTGGTCACTCGAGCCTGTCATGCTACACGGTAGCTGCTGTGCTCGCTGTTGTCCAACAGGTTTCGTGTTTCCCGACACCTAGGTTTCATTTTGACAATTCATTCTGATTATTATTCTTCACCAATGCGTTAGCGCGAGCTGTGTCTTGTTACCGGCGTCGAGCCGCTGCCGTTCTGACCTTGGCGTTTGATCGTTTGGCGCTTGTTATGACGTTGATCACACCCGTGCATGTACTGTCGAAGCCCGATGCTTGATATTCCAGCACCGTGATGCGATTATGCTGCTGGTGGTTCTTGATATGCTTTCAGTTCAGCCGAACCAGTAGATCGCTTCAACATGGCTTCATGCATCGCGGCCATTGCATTCTCCCATGACCGCGCCTTCGAAAATTAACTTTGTCTGATCGGCGTCGTCGAGCCAGCCAAGCACGGGCAACCGAACTAATCGGGCGTTTGAGAGCTGCCAGACACTCGTGTCAGCGTCCGTCCAATCCTGCTGTCCGAGCCAGCTGCCATCCTTAACTAAATTGCTCTTTCTTCATATGATTCGTGCTAGTGTCATTACCCACTTATGATTTGTTATTGACAGCTGATCAGCAAGTACATGCATCTGGATCAGCAGGGTGGTTGGCATTTTGTTGCTTTATTCATCTTTTGCTTTTGTATGACTTTGGTCATTTGCGCGAAGCATTGGACCCAGTTTGTAGCGAACCCCCACTGTTGTTGATTTTGAAGCTACAACTGCACAAGAAACAGAACCATCGCCAGAAAGTTTTCAACTGGGGGGATTTACGTTTGTTCACGGGGGTGGTGGTGGTGGTGACATTCTGAAATTTGATAAAAACTCCACCGGCTTATATTGCTTCATGATTCAATTTGGGCGGCTTCATTTTCATACCCGCTTTGCCACTGGGGGAGTCGCGGTGGCAGCGGCCCCAGGAGGACTCGAAATGCCTCCCCGGTTTTTATCAATCTCGGGTAGTTCTGCTGGATCCACACCAAGACAGGAAGTCATGCTAACCTGTTGTCAATATTTTTTGTTGCAGAAGAGGTAAAACCGTCCGGTTTTCCTCGCATAGCCATCAGCCCAACAGTCAAGACAGTCGAGCTTTCCCGTGATGTTTCGCTCGGGTGCGTCGTGGAAGGAAATCCTGCTCCAACGGTGATCTGGTATAAAGATTACAAACCTCTGCATGTGGACGGGAGCCGCATCACTGTCGATCCGTCAGGTGCGTGGTGCATTGATACGCAAGTTTGCATATTTTACTGGCACGTGTGCGTGCTGTATGCGTTTTTCAAATTTTCCTTTCTAGTTAACGAGGCTGCTATTAAGCCTTTGAGTTTGTATTTGTCTTTGGTGACTTCGACTTAGCCGGTAGATACAAAAACGACGAATTCGACATTCTTTCTGCAGCGGAAATCGCCTTTCAAAAGTGGCCGCATCTGAAATTCCTTCTTGGTTTTGTTTAAATCGCTAAACAGTTTGGTTTTCAACTTCTTTGCAGGAAGCGTTCACAATCTACTGTATATGCCTTTTACTCAATTTACTGGAACCCGCTTTTCGTCACGCAAACCCTGTCATTTCAATAACCCCTTTAAGACGGTTGGCAATACAGCAGCTATAGCTTTGAAAGATGTCGCGAGAAAGATCCGGGAAGGCCTTGTTTTGCCGAATTTTGGTGTGCTAAAAATTGTTGTCGCATTGTGTCTATTAGCGGGAGTTTTCGACCTTTCGTCGGAAATAGTTATGTTTAGACGAAAATGAATAGCGTTGACAAAAATCAGGACTTAAACATTCGCTCTTCGTTTCGTATTTGCGAGGTGGTAAATTTCGTTTAGTTGCTTGTTTTTTCCTTAAAATACCCGCCAACCTCTTGAGACATGCTGTAGGTGTAGGAGCAGGCAAATTTTGGGGGGTGCGAAGAATTTTTGCCTGAACTTCCCCAAATTTGCCCGAAAAATTTTTGGGCCATTTTTTGTGCAAACATTTTCTCAAGCCGACGTTCTTTTGGGGTGACCTCCAAAAAAAGGACTTTATGTGTTTCTGCCAAAACTGGGCGCCATTTTTTCAAATCAAACCACGTTGGGCGCCAATTTTGCCCAGATTTTCAGGGATTTTGCGAAGGTTTTCGCAGATTTCCATGGATTTTGCCCGGATTTTCACCAAATCAAAACTTTTAGGGGTGCGCTTGCACCCCCGCCTCCTACACCACTGCTCTGAGATCCAAAGTTCCTGGCAGGAATGTTAGCTCCGGGAAAATTCCCATGAGGTTTGTGACCTACGTCATTTCCGCATGTCAGTGTGCTCACTATAGAGCCTCAGTCTACGGAGTGTTGCCTATTTATCGTTTGCCGCCTGCTCCTGCTTTTGTTACACCCTTGCTCGCGTGCAAATTGTGAGGTCTAGACTGAGGCATAACGCGATTTGCTCAGCTGCGCTACGAGCTTTGACTATCTGGAGGTCAGCAAATATTGGTTCGCTGAACATAGACGTTTGAGCGAAAACAGAACCGCTTGTTGGGGGCGCTTGTTTCTCCCCTTGATATTGTGGAAATGTGTTCGGCGAGAGCGAGTTCATCCTGAACTTTTCATTAAAATTTTTTTCTGTACACAGATGCCCTCCACCCCATGACTTTTTTAGATGATAATTCCCGCACTAAGTCTGTTTCCTGAACCAATGAGCTAGAGTTTAAGCGGTGCGGAGCCATTTGGCATCTGACCAGTTCGGTTGTTCGCTCCACTTTTCCAAATTTTCGGGAAAGCGTCAAACACGCAATCACGTGTTTAAACAAGATATGTCATGTCTAACCGCTTGTCTTTTGCTTTCGTGCGAAAACCGACTCTTTTTGCATAACGAGATATTTGCCAGTTTTGGTATCATCATTCTTGCCTTTTGGTCATTCACAAAATATACATTTCTGCGGTTTTGCTTCCTTTGGTAAAGATACTTCTTAAAGCACGCAAACTCGTATGAATGCAAGCCGCCTGCCTTTCGCTTCGCTGTGTACATCAAATTTCATGAATGCATATATCGTGCATAACAAAATGAAAAAACGATGGTGGTGAAATGGTCGGAATCGGGGTTTTTCAGTGACAGACAGTTTAACAACTTCTTTTGTTGCAATTGTGCATTAATTCAAAAAATGCTCGGTCGGCCGGCGACAAAATTTTTCGAACATTTGGCGCACGAGAGCCTGCCAGCCCAGCGCATCATCATCTCTACCCTTGGGTGCCGCCAGCCGTGCGTGCTTAATTGACTGCAACAGATGAGCGTTAACGAAAGGAAACCGTCCCTTTCTCCGCAGGCCATCGATTCTAGCACGGTATTTGTTTGGCTAAGCGCCATTTTCGAGCCGGCAGCGTTGTTTGACAACAAAAGCCTTAAGTCTCAGATGTTGCCGGAGATGCAGCAATCGACCACACTGCTGGGTCCACACCCAAAATTTTCATTTTTGCGGTCCGTCGTACCTGCGAAATTGGCACCACTGCTTCAGCGAGACGCAGAGCAGTCCAAGTGCAAACACCTGCGTTTCGATATTTGAAGATCAGAAACTTTACGCTGCCTTTCGTGACTTCTGATCTGATCAGAGTTGCGGTTTGACGTGCTGTGTGACTTTTGCACATTTATTGTGTGACTTCGAGTTCTGAGATAGATCAAAAGTTGTCTGAACAAAATCTCGCTGTCAAATCTATATCCAGCAACAAGTTTCTACTATCAAGTTCGTAACCAAGGGTGAAAGCGCAGGAATGTGTGCTGTCAATTCTTTGTAGCATATGGCATAATAGCAACCAATCGTGTGCCTTTTTACTTGACGCTGTTCTAACGTGTTTGCAATACTGCCGAAGCGACTTTATTCGCGCAGTGCGCGATTGATCTTGTGGTGTTTGTGCAATATCCAGTAACTACCTGCACTGCCTAATGCTTTTTGAAGCTGTCGTCTCGTTTCAAAAAGGCAATCTTATTGTTTTCCAAATACACCCCTCGCAAGACGCGTAAGTTTCCACCTGCGTATGAATATGATACTCTTTTACTAAATATGGTTGTGGCACTGAGGGCTTGCCTGTAAACCTTCCAGGCGATACGTTCGTTTTTCCACTCATTGCAAAACAACTCGGGTTGTTGCAGTGAGTTATGGGTAAGTTACAGTGCAGCGCGTTTGTGATCAAGGGACTGAGACTTAAATCGACTGTATCTAATTTTACTGAGCGTGCACTTCATCCTGACATTTGTAAACATAGAACGTAGTACGGCTTTGCTAAATTTATATGCGTCGAATTTAATAATGATTTTTGATTTAATTTTCCATTTCCGTCGTGACCTTCATAATACTATATGTTAAGTACATCGAGCTAAAACTGATTTTGTGCTTCTTCATTGCAAAAGATTAAAAGTTGCTTTCATCACGTCAAAATATTGAGAAGCTACAACACGGGCAAGATATTAATCTTGATTATTATTGGCTTTTCGCTAATCGTGAAGCTACGCACGCAAGTCAGGAATCCATCGACTTGTTTTGCGCTAAGTATGTGCGCACGTTCACTGAAATTGTTGCTTGTTGGTTTAATGCCAGTCTAACTGGGTGCCATGCTCCGGCTTAGGTGTTTCAAACTTGTGAGTGGGGAGTTACAAAGCAAACTTTTCGTGCAGCTTCTTTTAACTATTTCTTATGCCCCAAGCTTATTGTCTGGTGCCTATTGTAGTGTGAACAGTATTTCAGTCGTGTAAAACGTAAGCATCCTATGAATTGCTTTTTTCTGGAAACCGGTAGTTTGTATCATTCTGCCTGCTCAGAAATAGTTTGAATCTTCTTCGTGTCAGTGACATTTTCTGTGTAACCATGTTAAAATTATTTGTAAACTATGATTGCGTGCTGTGCAGCAGGGCGNAGTGCTTCTAAAACTAATCATCTTGGAAGCTGACCCNATCACCGAGAGTCCTTCAAAACAAATTATGGCCGCACCTTCATGATGTCAGTGCAGTGGACAGTGAAGTGATGGCTTCTGGAACGGTTGTTGGGATATCGGTCGATTTTGCAGCTTCAGTTGGCATCGCTGAGTCTAGCGACGCCCTGCTTCCGTTGCAGACTTATAATTAACGAATATTCTCTGAAAGTTTGCGTTTTCCATTTTGGACTTGCTTGGGGTGTAGCGTTGCTCCTGGGAATAAACAACCACCCCGTATTTGTTAAACAACCACCCCGTAATAAACAACCACCCCGTATTTGTTAAACAACCACCCCGTAATAAACAACCACCCCGTAAACAACCACCCCGTAAACAACCACCCCGTATTTGTTCGTGTGCCAACGGTAGGTGATGGGCGTTGTTTCTACAGCGGGGGTCTTGAACTGATGTCCACGGACTACCGATGAGTTTCAAAGCGGTCTGTGAAGTTATGGCAGAAATTGAATTGGTCGTTTCGTTTATTGCGTTATCTCAAATTTTTTGTTATCCCGCAAATAAGTTTTTCTCAGACCAGGCCGCTAGGAAGACGCGCCCCGCAAGCTTAAAAAATAATTTGTTAAGAGCCCGTGGTCTACAGCAACGTTACATTATGCCAGCACTTTTCCCTAGGCGCGTTCGCTTGCCTTGAAGTAGTCTGTGGTGTCAAATACCCGAGATTTTTTGCAGTTAGCTGCACGGAAATTGCAAAATGCGTGCCGCGGCACTCTCTCAGACCGTAAAAGCGACTACAAACATCCAAATCACTCAACGTGATAGCTAATTTTTCAACCAAGATTTTGACCTTGCCAGCGATCGGAGATTAGCAACTGACACCCGACACTGACCGATTTTACGTTGCAAAAAAACGTTAGGCAAATCGCGACTTCCTAAGAAGCACTGTAAATTGCCCTGACCTCTCTCAAAAACGCCAGACATTTCTCAGTCAACACGCGAGGTGTTGGCAAAGGCACGCGAAGCCTGGGCCCCGACGTATTTTGTAAGCCTCTTTACCGACGAAATGTCGAAACTTATCTTTGCGCAAATACTTTAAAACCAGCTTCTCCCGCCATTAACTGCTACTCGTTCCATTACTGCGGTGTATGGTGTTCGCTGCATCAGCTCAATGTTTGACGCATCGCGATCACTAGCCGCTTTGAGATAGTTAATCAGAAATGCGGGCCCAGCATTGGACTCAACTTCACGCCAAACAGTAAACCTGTTGCCCTACATTAAAGTTTATGTGGGTCCAATGGTCTCGTAAACAGACACTTTTTCGACGTTAGTTGAATTTATTGCCGGGACAAAGGGCGATTTCTCTATCAGAGGAAACTTTTAACATATATTAAAACACTCCACAGTCAGCTCTCACCTCAGGTTTAATGCAAATCATTTGTGTCCACGCCACACCGGACAATATCATATTACAATTATACCCTACGTCTCTGGGTTGCAGCAATGCGTCAATATCACTTATGCAGAATGCTGCGAAACTGACTACTCCTCTTGGTCTGCAATTGTCTTCCAGTCTGCTGTTTGGTCTATATCTTAACTTTAAGCTGAATAACAGTTAGTTAGCCTGTTCACGAAAAAAACATGTGAAATGTTTTTGTCGCGAGACTAGGGTTGCCAACCGTCCTTTTACCTCACTCTTTAAACCCGGATCATTCTCGAGTAATTGCGTCGGTTACCTATGATTTTCAGCATACTGCCATGAAGTACGCTTGTGTCTGTAATGCACGTGATACAAACCAAGCATTTAACGAGTCAATTCAGTGTCATTTCAATGTGGTTCATCCGGGGCTTGGAACGAAAATTTTTTATTTTCTCACTTTGACTTAGGTATGTTGTAAAGATAAAAAATTTGCAATAACTGACACCAATTTTATTTAAATTTGATGCACGGATCCTGTTCTATGATGTTTTAACATTTCTACCACCGTGTGGCGTGTCTAAAAGGTTAGTGAGCACTGCAAAAGTGGCTGTATATCTTTAAAAAGTATTGGTCCGATCATGATGAAATTAGTCTCTAACCCATGTTTTCGGTTTTCATGATTGGGCATTTCAGCAATAAAACTAAAACTGCGCAAAATACTGTGTTTCCATTCATTGTATGCGTGTCGATGGCTCAGGTGATGCCACTTGCTAACGAAGTTTTCTCAAACGTTAAATGCGATGTTTCATGAACTGAAGCAATCAGTTTTAAAAAAACACTCATTTTGTAGCGACAGATCAAGTACTTGTTGCTGAAACTCACGCTATATTATTTCCCGACGAAGGTTGTGGCTGTGACATTGCGAAAGCCGGTACGGAAAGAATCAGTCTGTCAGCGTTGCTTGAAGTTAAAACAGGTTTATTCAAATCTCTAGCTGCAGTACATCTGTTTGTCAAATTGTTGAAACGGCATTTGCCAAAATTGTGTTTGTTCTTAACTGCTTTTGTCACTTCGTGCCACTTACATTTCGTAAAGCTGCTAGAACTATTTGCACCTGCCCATGACCTTGACGTTCCAAGCAAGGCGCAACGAAATGTGCTGATTCACGTTTAATTATATTCATTTCTGTTTGCCGTCGCTTGTCGGCAACGGTAGTGTGATCGTTGCTCTGTATCGCCGCCCGAAACGTGATTTCCGAGCGTGTGAAAGTTTACGGTATGTTTGGCATCCTCCCTCTTTGTTTAAAAGTGCTTTGCTGTCGAACTTGAGCCGCGCTTTCGCGGAAAAAAGCGTTTTCGGCGGAAAATTGCTGCGCTGTTGTGCGGTTGGCTTCGCCAGTGGTTGCTCAGCATCAATTTGGCCTTGGGCAAAACAAGCGCATTGTACAGAAAAAAAAGTAATCAAACATACATTTTTCTTTACGCAGTGGAACAGAATGTGCCATTTCTTAGTTTTCCATCTGTAGGCTTATGATAAATAAACATTATGTAAATATTGTCGATTCGCTAAAGTTTGCTGGCGTTGCCTGTCAGTTTTAACTTCATCGTTCCTTTTCGTGCGCTCAGTGATTGCATTTGCACCCATCTGCTTGCTTTTTGTCCAATTAAGACATATTTATTGAGTGTTGCTGGTGACAAACATCAAAATTCTTTTGACAATAAAAGTATGTGCGTGTAGCTGTATTCGAAAGCGAAAGTCATGCCGATGCTTGGTTTTTATTGACACCACTCAAAAACTATCATCGACAAGCAGAGCGGAAACGTCTGATTGAGCTCTTGCTCAGGTCCAGTTCTGTTGTGTGACAGATCTTATCGAGGTTCATCTTGAACGTACAGACTTCAGCATTTGACTTTGCGAATGTTGGTTTGACTTAGGAAGTCGCGCATGACCTGCTTTGTTTTAGCGAGGTTGCGTGTGACGCTAGCTTCGCGCACACGCTCAAAAACAAACAACTGACCTGGTGTGAGGTTGCGGGCGTCTTCATCTTCACCGCAGTTTGTTTTATCATGGCTTTGTCTTCGAGTGAAAGTCTTCACGTGAGATGATTGCTAATTACTGCTGCACTTAAGGTAGTCACTATGAGGGTTGCTTTGAGTGTGGAAGGTGCGTTTTGATTATGTAGGTTTATATTATTGATTCAGGGTTTTCTGCTTCTTTCCAATCGACTGCAATCTGCCATTTTACTACCATTGTCATGTAGTAAACAGCTGTTTATGAACCCAAAACAGACGTAACGTGCTGTGATCAAAAGTTTTTGAAAGCAAAAAGATCACCAATTTCGATAACGTTTTTGGATGCCTTGCTGTATGGTGTTTGTCGTGTTGCCAATTTACAGATCTATCCATCCGAAACATGTTTTTCGAATCTGTGTCATTGCGTTAACAACATGGGATGTTGGGAATGCTGCGTGTGTTTGTGACACGCTCAACTGAACACTTCTTCCTGTTCAGGTTCGCTTACCGTGCGAAAGAGCAACTTCAGCGACGGCGGAGGTTACATCTGCTCCGGGCGCAATCGACACGGCGCTACCTACTCCGCGGATGCACACCTTTATGTAAAAAGTATGTGTTTGTGAATCTAGCGGTTCAACGAGCAACGGCTAGTTTGTTCATACCTTGCTCAATTAGTAAGATTGTGATAACTGTTAAAAATGCCTATAGAAGCTTATTGCGAGATGTTCTGATACAGAGCTTGATTGACGATGGTGAGTAGCATTCAGTCTAGTGTATGGTTTTTACCTTTGACCCTTGCGCTAGTTGCAAATCAAGTTCTTCACGAAAACGCTTGACCTTGTTTTCTTGAGCTTTGTTCCGCGTTCCGACTGCACGTACCGGATCAGTTTATTAACGTCACTTTTGCATCTCGCGTCCCTTCGTCCGATTGCCAGAACGTGTCGGTGAGTACGAACAGAAAATTGGCCGTTTTGTCACGTTTAGTTTCACCTGTCATCGCAAATCGGTGGTGCGTTCTTAAGGCGGCATCGGCCCTTCGGTTCGGCCCTTTTCACATGACAAAAACTCAGCGCAGCGCGGCTCTGTTAAATAACAACGAAACGTATGCGTTAAACAGTAACCGTGGATGGCTCGGTTTCGTTGTTGCGTCACGTGCGAAGCCTACGTAATGGTGCGACGCAATAATAACAATCCTGTTTGCTTTTTGCCAAGAACTGTTCTGTTGTGATCCTTTTTTTATCTCACAAATAAACTGCTTACGCTGAATAAAAGAAATGTTTACTTACACTGTTGACTGACGAAATTCAGTTGTTTTTGCTTGTCTCGGTGAGCGATGCAAGAGGGTCGAACCTGAGGAGGCCCGAACGAAAACGGGTTTGAAATCACCGCCACCTGTACTCCTTATTTGGCGTTGTTAAGACTGGCTAGCGAAAAAATCGTCATCGATTTCTTTCGAACAATAGCCAGCGATCTCGTTTGTGGCTGACGTAACGTTCTGACTCAGGTTTGAAACTGCTTGTTTCAAATCTTCCCGCACGTTTTATGAATCCCCGAACCGTCTGTGATCTGCCACTGGTGCTTTCGGCAGCTTGTTGCCGAAATTCGTTTTGGTTGTGTTCACAATTTTTAACTTTGGCCGTGCAAGATTGATGTTTAGTGTCTTCCTACGAAGCGTTGGAGCCGTAACGTTGTATTGCGAAAGCTGGCTAGCACTGAATTCAACCCAGAGCGTTCAAAGTACATCTGTGCTTTCTCCTATCTAAATAAATCACGTGTAGGTGTTCATCATCCACAAGCGCAGTCACGTCCTGCTCAACAAATTTTACAGCGTGTGTGCTGAGGCGCTAGCGAACGTTGTCTCCTGGTGTTTTTGCGTTGACTCGTATTCGATCGCATCCCTTGAACTAGTTGCTGCTATCGAATTGAACAAGATTTGTTTGAGAGAACTACAAGGGCTGCATTTAATTGCTTGGAAAACCCACTTTCTTCTTGAAATTGCGCTGTAGTCAACCCGCCACGCCGCCTTTCTGACGCTGTCTAAGGCAGGTTCACGAGGGCTATGAATGGCAAATAGTGCACTCAGAGCTGCACGGGAATATCCGGTTGCGATTCGTCTGAAGCAAAAAGCATTTTGAAAGATGCGCTTCTTCGCGGTGCGTGAAATTGGCGACCCTGCTTTTACGCTTTTAAGAAACCAGCGTTCTGTGTCGCGCAGTTTGCGACAAATGTGCGCACCCTAGCAGCGCGTGAAACCACAGGCCCTCATTTTCTGTCCGAAATGCTGGCTTGTTTTATTTCAACAGCGCAGTACTTCAAACGCTCGCCGGCGAACCCCTGATCGGCTTACCTACGGTAAACCGGCGTGAAGAGAGCGATTAAATAAACAACTGCACGAGTGGTGTACGTTTTTAATATGCAATGCCGAGCGCCCATGCTGTGGTGTGTGGCAAGCAAGACCCCGTTTTCGACTTCCCGTCGTCGGCAATTAAGAGAACTGTGCAGTCGCACTGTATGCATTAAAAGCAAACAGTTTAAATTCTTAATGTTTTTGTGGCATTAAAAAAAAAAGGTCAACGTATAAGTTCATGCAGCAACTGTTTCGCGCACTGGTGCTGATCGAGGCCGCGGCCATTTCAAACTACCAAGTATCTAAGCAGAAAATTGTCGCACATGAATTTGAGAAGCACTTAATTTGCGCGATATGAGGACGTTGAGTGTCTTCCGATAGCTAAAGGAATCGCTGATTTCTCGTCTACAGTACGTCGTGTCGCCGCAAGGTTTTCAATTCAGCCTCACGCCAGCTACGAAGTGTTGCAGAATGGCAATCTCAATATAACGTGCGTAGCCGTTGGATCGCCCATGCCACACGTCAAGTGGCAGAAACGTGAGTTGCTACTCGTTGTTTCAAGTACGATCAGTGAGCACGTGATTGCTATTTCAGCTTTGTCGGAACTCAATATGTGGTTTACTGTTAATCATTCCTCCCAAAGTCACGCCCAGTTAAAGTTTCCTTTATTCCACGAATTTCTGCTCCCTGTCGAAGCGGGGTTCTCACCATGGGTCTCAAACGCAAAATCCTCCGAGGGCGAAATGAGGTCTTCTAAAGTAAGCCGAGGGCCGTATTATGACGTTGACGCAACAATGGCTGTACCACAACCTTATTAGAATCAGCCTAACATCTTATTTCCTGCGAAAGGTATCGTAAGTTATAGGCAAACCATTTCTAGTCGTATCTACGTTTGTTTAAAAGGAATTTGTTCACTCGCTGAGCGAACGCTTTTGAACACCGGTGAATAAGCCGGTAAATGTTAATTGTTTGAAAATTCCCAAAAAGCATCGCGGGAACGCCCTCGGGGCCCGCGTGTTTGGAGATCCCTGGTTCTCTCTCATGCTCTGCTTGACGTTACTTTAGTGAGCAAGGGACTGAAGCGTTGCTCCCCATTTACTCTATCTGGTAAAATATCGTTTAGCCTGTTGTGATGTAAAATATATCCAGTTAGTTGCTCTTGTTTCGCAGTTACTTGTGGCAAACCGTTTTTTAAACTGCTAATTAAGCCAGTTTTTGTAGATGTTTCAATTCATAAAAGTTTTCTCCTCAACCGTGCCATTCCTGCACGGCAAGAACCACCTTTAAAATTTTCTAAAACATTACCACATTTGATAAAGCGATTTGTGCTACGGTTTTAAAAAGGTGTAAGCCACAAAAATGGCGCCACCAAAGCGATCATAGTTTATTTCTCAGGGAAACTGGTGTCGCTTTTTTAAACGCATTGTCAGTCCTGTAAAACCATAAGGCAAACCTTGCTGGCTTTTAAAGGCTGTCGGTTTTTTTGTTGAACTTAGCGCAGTGGGGAGGTTCCGGATGCTGTAGGCAGATTACGAGCCATTATACAGATAATTTCGTTGGTGTCAAAGCTTGTTTACGTCCGTGTTGTTTTAACACATCAAGTCTATGTCCGTTATGCTTTCCATGTGATATATTGCTATTAATATTGCAACGGTTGATTTCCTTGCCAGAAACACCGGATGGTTTGGTGGATGTTTTACCGGAACCGTCGTCTGGTCCTGTCATTGGTCGCTTGGTGCTAAATTTGACGAGGATACAGGAGTCGGCCAACTACACCTGCGTGGCAAGCTCGATTTTGAATACGGTCTCCGTCACCACTTTTGTGCACGTCAAAGCTTTGCCAAAGGTATAGTGCATGACATTAGTGTTTTGCTGCGGTATGCCTGCGTGGTCAGCACCAAGTTGCAATGCCTGTTAGTTGTCTTCAAGTAACTCGTCTCCACAAACGCGACGGAATTGAATCGATCCGTAAATTTTTTATTTGAATAAGATTCAGGACTGAGGATGCGTAGTGTTACGTGAAATCGATTTCTTATTAAAGAAAGTCGCTGATCGATTCAACTCCGTCGCCTTTAAGGAGACTAGTTACTTGAATACAGACATGGGCAAGTCCGAATCATCGCAAAATTATAAAAGCAGAGTGCGCAGTGGG
>JGI24159J19872_10008055_pt1 | contig 13778 bp, 7 predicted proteins | sample Ectturendosymbi4_FD_19872 | JGI IMG/M metagenome (IMG submission 19872) | reverse complement strand
TGTAGGTATTGCTACAGATAGCGCGCCATCAATGATCGCGAAAAAAGCAGGTGTTGCGACAAAAGTTAGATAAAAAGTACAGGTTGTATGTGGCGGATGTGAATTTTGGACATTTCACTATTTCGCACCAGGAGGCATTGTCATGCAAATGGTTGTCCGGACAGTTAATTTCATCCAAACCATCACCGTCAGTTTGACAGCCTTCTCAGTAATAAGGCGTTTTTTTATTTACGTGGGAAATTGACAACTTTATGTGCTAATAATCACTTTCAGATAAGCTTGAACTTTTTGCATTAAAGTTATGAAAACAGTTGGAAGTTGTCAGTACTTATAACCAGGGTGTTATACAGTGATTACATTGGTCCGGCCCGCTCGAGATTAAATTTGCCTGAATTGGCCCCTAAACTGAAACGAGTTCGACACCCCTGTGCTAAACAAAGAGGTGGCCGTTCCCACACTAGTAAAAAGACTACATCAAATAATTCGAATATACTGTAGTGAGCATTCGCCTACAAGAATTTCCACATTGGATCTTCCTGTTTCACTGTAGACTTCCGAGAGTCGCTAGCAAAACCAAACGTGAGAACTTAACCAGGCAATGCGCTAACAATCAACCCACTAATGGACCAGTTACTGCCGCTACAATGACGTAACAATTACCTTCATATCTAATACTATGAAACAAGAAAAAACAAAATCATGCACCACTCTTCAGAAAGTTTGCTAAAGAGACCACTCACAGCATGCTAATTCGTGTAGATCTATGACAGCTGACTGAATGCCTAACCGGGACAAAGCCTTTAAAGCGGGACTGTCCTGGCTAAAACGGGACATATGCCTATTTTTTGTGGTCTCGCGTTATTCTATTATTACCCTTGTGATACGGGCCATGAGTCTGAAGCAATAGGCTACATGATTAATTTCTGACATTTTTTGCTTCTTCGCACGTATCGTTCAAGGTGCCCCTACGCACATGGTCGTCGGAAAAGGGGCATTGGCCCCTCTAGAATTTGAAATTTCCTTCTTAAACATTTAACAAAAAGGTCATTTTCTTAGTTTCGAGTGGGTGAAATGAAATTTTGCCACTTTTGGCTCCCCCTGAAAAAATATTAGCTATCCGTGGCAGTGGCGTAGCCAGCCCAAAAATTTTGGGGGGCCAAAATGTTTGATTTTAGGCGATTAACACTATTTTGCTTAGAAAAACGCCTCTCAATGCACAAAATGGCTACATTTTCTAAACATTCGGGGTCATGGCCCCTTTTGCCCCCCTGGCTACACCTATGTTGCGTGGAAAAAATCCATTTTTGACCCACCTCTGGAAAAAATCTTTCTGACGCCCTTGCCTACGCAGGCAAAGTATATGGTGTTTTCAACACGTCACCCAATCTTGTCAAACGCGTTTTTCGTAATACAGTAAACCTCTTTATGCTGGAACAAACCGATCAAAATCATTCGGTATGACCGACTGTGTGGCAAAGTGTGGGGGTCGATATTGATTGCAAGGAAACGCCAGCTGCACCATGCACGACACTGCCAACGTTTATATTTGCATTGCTAATATCCTTTTGCATCAACGAAAATATCACTTTAAATAGCAAACAGTAACTAACAGCGTAACTGTGAAGTTTGACGTAACGTATATTCCACGTGAAGATTCAAGAAGTACGAGCTGTTGTGACTTTGGAAAGTCATCATCAATTCTATGTTTGCTTTAGGGTTATGAAAAACGATCTAGTCGCGAGGCACAGGTTTCTGACAAGCTGCTTAAAACGCTCTATACACAAACCCACTGTGGTACCAGTACTATGAAAACACAAAACTGAATTCCCTGATGAGCACCAGACAAGTGATACTGTTGAGATACCAAATGCTGATCGCACAGTTGCATTGAACAAACCGGCAAGGCAACAGTTACTCATCACACTGCAGTGCAATCATAAAGCTGTAATGTCTTATTGCAGAAACTTGTCGGCTAGAAACGTCTGCGAAGAGTACATTGCACTTAACTGAAAAATACCCGAAAAATTTGTTATGCTAGCTGGAGCCACACACCGCAATTCGCCTTCATTGTGCCCTCGCTTGAATTTCATTGCAGTTATTGAATTGTAACTTATGAGCCAACGTCAAAGGTTCACCAGCATCACTACTTCGTCATTTCAGGTGGATGGGCTTGGATTTTGGTTCTGAAGTACAGCAGTAATAAAATTGGACCTTAGGATTAGGAGTTTCTTTATTGTTGATATCACCAACCATGAAATCCACTGCAGGGACAGTTTAAGCCAGGGAACGCACAAGGCTCAATAGCAACCTGTCTTGCTACAATGTTGGTGCAGAAAAGCGCGCTCGGCACAAAAATGGTTGAAAATACCAAGTTACAACTGAACGCCACCATCAACACCGAAAAATTCTCCTGTAGGCATCCAAATATGAATTTAGTTGCTTGAATATTTATACAGGTAAGTTTAGTCGAAGCTATTTTCATAATTCGAGCTACGAAGTACAGTATATAATAAATCGACGCGTGTCATAAGCTGCATGCAAAATGGAAAGGAACAGTATTTTTTTTCAGAAATTAGTCGAAATATAATGAATTACAACTCTCCTAATTTGGCTTTGTCTGAGTCACAACACCAGGAACATCAGCTTGGGGCAGCACTTCGTCTTCGCCATGTGGACTGCAACTTCAACTGCCTGAAATCAACTCATCTTAAGCGCTTCATCATACCTTGTCCCATTTCTTCACAGAATCATTTTCGTATACAATTGATTCGTTAGGAAAGGGAATCTGACTTGGCGAAGCTCCAGTAGAAAATATAGGGAGTTGCGACGGACGTTGATGACGTTCCTGAAAATCAAATAAGATTACAAAATTATGTTGTATCAGGTTCCAGAAGCGTAAATTGAACTAGTTTTGCATATTTTTGGCTGTTCTCAGCAAAAGCAAAACATTGTGATATCGTGCATCACTGTGAGGAGAATACCCGAACAACAGAAACTTGTATGGCTTTCAATAGAGCTCAACGCCAGCAGCATTAACGTATCTGAAAGTAGAAGCTTTCGATTCGGCTTAAACTTTCCACTACAGACAGGAACAACGTACGAACAGTTGAACATTTACACATACCTGATACTCGACAACAAAGTTAACCACGTTCTTCTTCAGTCTGTCGTTGAATAGTCTTAGTTTGTCCAACCTGTCGACAGACACCCAAGACGCAAATAAAGACAATGAGGTGCGGATGCACTTTCTGCATTCTACAAGCACAGACAGTTCTGGGAAAGCGTTTTTTCAGAGTGATTCTCAATACGTGGTGCAGGGAAAGTGTCCACGAGCAACAACCACTGGCAGCATGGCGGTGAACCTTTACTAAACACAGTCTGCATACTTTGGAAATACGTGCTACCCGATCAGTAAAATTCGTAGCTCGGGAAAGATATAAGCAAAGGGCATGGGCGTCGGAAGAGGGGTGCAGGGGGGATTGCCCCTGGATTTTCAAATTTGATAATTTCCTATTAACTTTTTAGCAGAAAAAATGCTTTTTTTATAGTGTCGAGTTGGTAAATGAAATTTCACCAGTTTTGGTTCTCTCTCTGGAAAAATCCTTTTGGTCACTCTTTGGAAAGATTTACTATTGGGCCCCCTGGAAAAAAATCATTCCGAAGCCCATGGTAACGGGTAAAAAAGATGTATACAGTAAACCTCGGTTAATCCGGATCTTTGCCAAAACCGGATAAAACTGGTGGTACGAATGATTTCTAACGTTTTTCTTTATAAAAGTCTCCAGTTTATTCGGATTTTTAAATCCGGATCTTCGTCAATACCGGATAAAATCTGCTCTCACATTTCGTAATCCGGATTTTTCTGTACTTCCACGCTGTTGTGTTCTGAAGTGCACTGACTGGTCTCTGGCAAAGATTCGGCAGCATTCAGACGCAACACAAGCGTGCTAACGATCACCAACTAAAGTTTAGAATTATGCGTGTGCAGAGCATCAGTGTATTGTACTCGGTAAGATGTCTGGAGGGCATTACTTTCCAAATAGAGTGACTGCTTATGGATCAGTCGCAGAAATCTCTGCGTCAGTCCAAAATCTCAAATTTCTTCGCAGCCAAGTAATCTAAAATTATGAACTTGACATTGTTCATAACTATCTGGATATGGCGGTTACTAGTCTAATGTACCATTGTAAATACATTAATAAATTCGCTTTGCTTCTGCGAAAGTCTGTTGTTGGGTCGTAATGCGTTCAATTCAACTGATTTTTACCGGTATCTTAGTACTCAGATGACGCCAGGCTAGAAAAAAACATCTTCGGTTAATCCGGATCTTTGTCTAAACCGGATAAAATTAGAATATGTTGTTTTCCAGGTCACCGAAAACTTGGTGCATGCGTAATGCAGATGCATCTGTCCCTAAACCTGAGCTACTTTTCTTTGAAACTTTCATCTATAGTTAACCAAAACTAAAAAATTCTTGGGGCTTAAAGCAATTCAGTGCCGTAGCGGCCTAATATCAACGCAACAGNAGCAACGCATCAAAGTACTAAGTTATGTATATGTTAACTGCTGATTTCTTNGAAATCGATCGACTGAATGCGTGTACGAGCAAAGGGTTTGGCAGTTATTTAAATCAACGCCGAAGTTTTTGCCTTGTAAGCAGTGGCACGTTCGAAATCTGTTGGCTAATTTTGTCAGAAAGAGAGCGCTGTGTATCGAAATCTTTGCAATGAAATCTGTGANAGTTTTTTCACGTTGTCTGATATGGCACCAGTTTCTTATCGCTCAAGTTAAAGCATGATCGTAACCGCTTTTGCTGCTGCAGCTACCAGGAANTACAGCAGAGACTATATATATATAGTCGAAACCTACCAGGAACTACAGCAGAGTTAAACGGCAAAAACTACTGCTTTATCTTATATATGAAGTATGCTATCACTACAAAGAGCACAGGTGCGAAATTCCTTGATATAACGTCGTTTCTGAACATGTTATATGTGCGCAGATTCATTGGATATGTGGATCGTTAGAATTATACAACAAAGATTTTACATATTTGTCAACAGCGGAAAAGTCCATACGCGGTGAATGATCATGCTTTCTTATTAAGATCTTCAATGAAAATCACACCGACGTGGTTAAACTACAGTAAGTACTTTTCGAACTTTATGAAATCCCAAAGAACACGTATAGGATCATCAATGGTAAAGGAATATCTTGACAAAAAATGCAGCAGCTGGTTTTTACTTAAAACCATGTAGAAGTTCGTCTGAAGGTCAAAAACCGCTAAAAACTGAAAGCTTGCCAATAAATCTTAAGTCCACAGTTTAGTAGACGGCATTTATGCTCAAATCATGCTCAGGACCTTCAATATGTAAACACAAATAAAGCAGCTGTGCTGAATTAATATCTTAAACATAAATTCGCGAAAAGCGCTTACAAGATCGCAAAATTAGCGTCACGGCTTTGTCACATTCATTTTTCATAAAACCACCTTAAAAGACATTAATTAGCATTTTTTTTTCGAAAAATTACATCTATTTCTGCGCGACTCTGATGAAAACCACTCCGAAGAGAAGAAGCGGAGATGAAGTACAAACACAGTTGCTAACTTGGCCAAAACTCATTTTGTTTCGCTTTGCATGCATGGTTTCAAACGCTCGGTCTTTCTTTACATTCGAAAGTTAAAAATTCAAACTGAATCTCACCGTTGGTTTTCGTGCATCGGGGATGACACGATACACGAACAAACATCCTCGTTCACCGACGCGTCGAACAGCGGTATTCCAAAGTTTACCCCAAGCAGGTTAACTGTAAACTGATCTGCGTGAATCAGAAAATCGCGGGCGTCGCATTACTCTCGTTTTATCTTTGCCAAACCACACAAGAGCACGTATGAAAAAAACATTGGATTTTTATCATCAAAAATTGTACAAGCCCGCAAGCTGCCAACAGCAAAAGCACATTTGAAATAACTGTGGACTAAGCAATAGTTTGTTGAAACTGCACTAAATTTAATTAGTCTTCGATTAATTAGTTTTATTCATTATTAGCACACCAGAGTCAATATTTAATTTTTCAACACAAACGCACACAGACGTGGACCTCTGTTACCAGAGATGACCACCTGCTATAGACTGCAATCCAGGCACCGGTTATGTGAAACAATCACCACCACCGACTTACGCTGGGCCGATTTACTGGCTACGGCAGTCGACGCGTCAATTCGCGACAGAGCGAGTAATACAATTTTATTACGTTATTCCAAAACCCCGTACAGCACATTTAAAAGCAATGCGTGAGTTTTCGAAAATGCTAAACGAGTTAATCCTTGTTGCTGTTCGGCAAAAAAACAATAAAAAAACTAGGGCTGTGGCGTCATTTTCGAGTGGAGTTTCGAAAAATTTATGCCTGGAATTGAAACAACCGTTTCTTTTGTTGGTTCCAGAGGTGAGGTCTCCTGCATCATGTGGTTTCCACACAGAAGCTATCCATGTTACGACCACGCTGTTGCAGTTTAAAGAGCCAGACCTTTTGTGCCGTTCAAGGAACCTTGTTTCCACAAAGGCGAAAAAGAAGTGAATCCACCGGCATTTTTTTTAATTTATAGGAAATCCATTTCACGCAACACTACGCTCCCCCAACCTACAATAGGATTCTATTTGAATAAGATTGTATGCTGCTGCCGTACAACCCCATCTTATACCATTTGCTTTTTAGCTTTCCTTTGAATGGATGCGAAAGGGTTATGGCCACCCGGTCGGAGTTTCATTTCGGCGGGGTTAACACGTTGTGGAACTGGTGCACCCCAACGGATTCACCATGATGTGTTTTATTGTTACTTTTTCTGGAGGCACCTGATAGGATAACCGTTCTATTTTTTCGGTATCCCGGAAGACTGTTTATTTTGTAAATGTAAATATATTATCTCCCTATCGCCAATAAACTACTGCAGTCGAACTCACCCACACTGCTTTTTGAATTTCCGCTCGAAACGCCCAAAGTGACATAACCGTAAGAACAATCAATATTAATTTTTTCTTGCAGTTTTCCTATAATCTCAGCTTTCATTCGTTCAACCGAATTGTTTTCCTGGTTGACTTGTTCCGCAACAGGCAAGTCGCTGGAAATCAGGGATGCGATTTGCGAAGGGCAGGACACGTGGACGAGTTGGAAGCTGCGGTTGATTCTTTTGTAACCCTGCGCACAAACGCGTGATGTGATGAATATTTGCAACTCCGGGTCGTTTTCGCATCAAACTGATCGGACAAACCTGGATGAACACGGCAGAGTGGAGGAGGGCTTCGTTTAATGTCAGTAGCGCGTTGCTTAACTTCATTACTCCGGGCTCGTGCCCAATGGATGTCACTAGGATGGTCTCGTAATCCTGAATATTGCACGAGAATTGAACAGCTTATGAAGAGTTACAGGTGTGAGTAGAAATCAATAACATTTTTGAACAGAAGGCCTGTTTTTCACGGCGCGAGAACTAAAAGCAATGAACGCTATAATTACTGTCGACAGCCAAATGCACACAAACGTCATAAAGACAATGAACGTAACGGCATTGTAACATGTAAAGCAATAATGAAGTTGCGTTAATACATTTCTAAAAACACAGTTGACGTTACGTTCGCTATCACACGAATGGACGAAATGGTGATGAGCACTCCACAACACATGCAACCATCGCTGTTTGTGATAAAACGCGTTGGTAAATTTGAGAATTTGTAGTCAAATCGTATTCAGAGATGCAGCCAAGAAAGATGCTTTACATTGTAACCATTTCTGCGTATTTACCGCGACAAATAGATGTGCAAAACGCCGTCTACTCGTCAGTTTATAAAAACACAGCCAGTTTTGTCAAAGTTCCAAGATCCGTAAAGAGAAAACATTTTTTGACACTTGCAAGAAATTTCAGAAAAAAGAGATAATTAATTCTTCGGTTAACACGTCAATAAGTTGGTGGCGACTCTCCAGGTTGCAAAAATATACGGCAATGTTATGTCATGGTCAGCGGGGTTATAGGGGGGTTTTATGTCTACAGTAAGAATACGGTACCTTTCACGATAAGTGTTTTTATTTGGTGAAAACTTTACCTGAAAAATACTGGGAAGACGCGACAACCTCGTTCCACGCGACAAAAACAAAGTTGGTGGTCCATAACCAATCACACTGTACAGATACAATGTGAACCACACGGAATTGACCAGTGGCGATGGTGGCCCGACGAAGTGGAACTCATCTGTCGACGGTATCTCTTGCACGTCGCTCAATGGTGACATCGCTATTGCTAGACAGTATTTCTGGAAACACACGCCAATGGCTTGTGCTATAGATCAAATCGAACAACTGGTTTCAACTGCAAAACAGTTCTATTCAAAATTATCCTGAATCTTCTAAAAAGTGTGCTTATCAACAGGATAGTAAACAGTTGTTGATTTTGGGAGGTTTACAACCTTGTCCAGCAGCCTTCCCATCGTGGCGCTGTCGAGCTCTTTCAAGCTTTCGCAGCGGATCAAGTCGAGACCAATTGCTGGTTCATCAGCCTCTTCAGAACAATCGAGAAGCTTGGACAAATGTTCATTGTGCCTTAAGAACTTGATGGTTGATCTAAACAACGTATTTAGGTATAAGAACGCTCTCGATGTTAAATGTAATTATCATCCGTTAGACTCTTATTCTATACACCATTTTCAGATTCTTGACGAAAGAATTTGTGTTAGCAAAAAGCTGACGACAAGTCATGTTTGATTTTGCCCATGGCTTCCAATAGCAATCTTCGGGATGTTCGTCTTGTTTACGCTGATTTACACATGAAAATTTCTAATCCTCAGAACATCCGAAATCGCAAGTAAAAAAACGTTAAATAGCCCAAATATTTCTTTTATGGGTTTGTTAATCCAGAAGTCAGCTGTAGAAGCACCAGGTCAACGCATTGAAAAAGGGATGACACAAACAGCTTGTCTTGGCAGAACAAATGTAAGAAATGTAAGCAGGGTTGCGGAGTCGTAGGTTTTTGGGTGGAGTCGGATTCCTAACAACACTGGGAGTCGGATTTCTTTGTCCGACTCCTACTCCGGATGCCCAGTTGGATCATTTTTTACATCACACTCCTAAATTGAGAATTCCTGTTGAAATGGCACAATTTCTTTTGAAACTTTTGTTGAAACAGATTTCTTGCTGTGTACCACGATTTCCATTGATTTTAACAGCTTAATTTCACTCCTTTATGTTAAGGAGTCGGAGTCGGAAATTTTGGAAAGTCGGAGTCGGGAGTCGGATGTTTTACCTCCGACCCTGCAACCCTGGATGTAAGTAGATATTGGTAAAACATGTTTCGGGACAGGCCTTGCATTAGGTCACAATAAATGTATGATTTTACAACCGAAGAGTGGAAGTGGTTTAGCCCAGGTGTCACCAGCCTGTTTGTAACGGAGAGCTACTTCTTGGTACAGATTTAAGCGAAGGGCTACCAGTTTGATACACACACTTTTGAAATAAAAATTTGCTCAATTTGTTTTAAATTATGTTATCAAAAATTAAAGATATTCATGTGAAGACACTGATCATGTTTATGCNATTGTCAGAACAAGCCCGCGGGCACCATGTTGGTGACCCCTGATTTAGCCGAAAACGATATGGCAATGTATTGATGTAATAATGGTTATTCTAGTTTAGCCACGTTGCAAGATGTACACCGTACATGTACACTATTTTACAGATAAGTAGCAAGTACTACAGTACTTCATCAAACTTCCACTGGCAATAGTTTGACGCATACAAGCATTCGTGAACAGAAACCAGTATCGTTTCATAACATGGGGGTAGAGAACGGGATGATGAGGTGACTAATCAACATCGTTTAGCAAGTTTCTGTCATTTATAAATAATGAACAATAACTTCAACCAAGCATTCTATTGAAGTGTAACAGCCTTCCTAGTTCCCTTCCGGCACAACCCTCAAGAACATTACTTTGGCAATGTACTACGCTAGATTATTAATATTACATGCCAAACGATTTAGGCATTATCCGTTTCCTTAACTAAAGTTTCTCGAATGAAGAATGAAACACAAACCATAGTCTCCGACTTTGCAAAACTGGTGGAGGAAAAGAAATGGGCAGCGCTTGACAGATGTTTCCGCAGCGCACGACACAACCGGTGTGAGAAGTTGAATTTGTCAGTGCGCATGCCTCATAAGAAAGTTCATATACGGGATACAACGGTTGCGGAGTCCGATCTTGCATGTTTGTGTTACAACGTTACAGAAGTTTACCAGCACTTATGTTTGTTACTTTTCGTTACAAAAGTTTTCTTTGTTTGTTGTTTGCGGTGCCATTCACCGAAGCAGATTTTTAAACTTTTCCAACCCCAGCAGCTTCAATTCAGATAAGCACTCCAGTGCTCCTAGTTGTGTGCAACATTTAGTCACTATAAAGACAATGCGACCTTCCAACGCCAAAGCTGTGTTCAACAGTTGCGCATTCGATTTTCTAGTTTTCCGAAATTCTGAGCTTCCAAAAACTGAGCTCTAAAAGTTCAAGAAACGCTGTATTCAGTTAAATCTCAGCCATGAACCAAACGCAGCACTCGATTGATTTCGGCGTGGACCACATACAACATTGCTCTATAACTTCAACCTCCAATACTTCATGACGTAACTTCACTTTTACCAGAAGGCTAAAAACAAAGACCACTTATCAGAAGTTGTCTAGAATTTTTGTGATGACGTCGTGGCCTTGTTGAGACGGGGCCTACTCTCTTCAGTTTTTTTCTTAAGTCCGCCTCGGATTTCATACGCGTGAGAATGAAACAGCCCTGGTAGTAACCGAGTGAGGTCACTAAACTATCGATAGACATGGGTGAACTCTCTGGTAGGTTGCCATATCAATCATTCAAAATTTCAAAAATCTTCTTTACTGTGAAACATTACATGACATGAGTGGAAAATCTTCGCCCTAAGAAGGACAAACATACAAGTAGGTTTCTGTGTTGGCGTTTTTGCCCACTTAGCACGTTTTCTTTTCAAACTTTAACATGAACAGATAACGGAAGAGTTGTGACAGAATTATCTATATTGCGAGTCAGAACGATAAGGAACTCATAATGCACGGTTATGTATGCCAATCAGCCACAGATACTACTAAATAGTAGCTTCTTGGCATTTTGAAATCTATCTAAAATGACGCTGACTTATTATCGTTATTTTCTTTAACAATTCGGCAGTGAGCTACTGTTACATGTTGCATCAACACAAGAAATACCTAAGAGTGATAGCATGGTCAAAATAACGTCCCGCATCTCCCACGTCTCCTTCCAATTGCTTCACCTTTTCCAGTTCAGAAAGGAAGTCGTCCAAAGATTCGTCCGTGAGCTTGCCTACCTCGAATAAGGTAACAGCAAGATTTTTCAAGCCCTACAAAGCGAAGCGGCAAGAAGTTAAACGAAGTGCTGAAGTACAAAACCACAGCGACAGAGCTTTCATACGATCGCCAACCAGCTTTCTCGAGACACTGATAAAAAAAATGTTCAGAAGTTGTCGGTGAATTTCAAACAGGTTTTCATTTTCTATTCTGGTCCACTTTTGCTTCGTTATTTGCAAAAGTTATTTTTAACTGTCGACACAAACTCACAACGGTTACAACTTTCAGGTATAGTGGAAAAAAAGATTACATGCTGTCAATAAAATTTCGTTCGTTTGCTATGCAGGCATTTACAAACCAAAAAGAAATCTTCATTATTGCACACAAACGTAATATAGGTCAACTTTGATTGACGTGCAAGAATGATCGCATTACCTTGGCCTGCATTTTTTTGAAAATTTCGCATCCTGCCAACACCAGTGATCAAACTCAACACACATTAAACTGGCAGGTATAGCAAATGCGAAAACATAGGCAAAAATCAAACCTATCCAACCTTTAAAAGTGACCTTTCAGCTTCAGTTTATATTTATCAGTGACAATCTACAATCAGACCACGCATGGCAAAATCCTACGGACCTCAGGTAGGTAAAGCTTTATTTGTGCACCAAAATAATCCAATTATAATTGCTGAAATATTCCACCACAACTACCAACGAAAGCCTATGTTGTATTACTATCACCTGAGAAAACATAAATTCCTTGTTTTTTCAGGTGTTCTGAGAGACCGCAAGCGTCTCTCAAATGTTTCCACGGTCTATCAAAATACAGTAGAACCTCACTGCATAACCCGCACCAAAATACATTAAAACCTCGCTTTACGACCATCTCGGTATTCAGATGAAGTAGTTGCGGTCTCTCAAAATGTCTTAGCGGTTACGAAGGTCAAACCTTAAACAAACCTGCTTAAGCTTGCAATCGCGTAGATGAGTCAATACAAAAAAATAGAGTAAACGACAGGTGGTTTTGGACTGCAGTTGCACCAGATTAGTCGTGGTTCTTGTGCTCCTAACTTGGCACAAATGAAACACAATACGCACGTTGGTGATGAAGCCTTAAGCAAACCAACCGTTGAAAGATTTCCCATCATCAGAAATGCAGTCAAACTTGAATCGAACAAAAAAGCGATGCGTTTCCCTTCAGAGCAGGCGGGCGAGGAGTGGATCGACCCGGATAAAGACAAACTCGAAACCGACATCGCCTCCGATTCCCACGCTTCTCCTGCAACACGCAGCGCTGATATTTTGAGCACGTACAGGAAAACATGAGTGAAATGTCGCTCCCAAAGACAGAATTTTCACCAAGTGTCACTTTCTGAATTCTGAAAAAGGGAAAGAAGTGAAACTCTGCGACGTCATTTGGTTCGTGTATGTGTACAAAATGATCAAAAGCATGGGAAAGTCGGTTGAATTACTGATGTAAGTCTGGCTGGACCAATTTTTGCACAATGCTGTTTCAACCCACCCGACGTCACGGGCCGTGGTTTTCACTTGTGCTTTGAATCAGATTAGTAAATATAGAAAATGCCTGAAACACAAGCATTATTTGTCGAATAAAATGATAACATGAAACCTGTTTCAAATTCCTAATGCCAAACGCAATGAGCCATGAAGCACTGCAACTAGAGCTCGACCGATACGTTTTTTTTGGGCCGATACCGATGTTTTTTATTTTTCATTGCCGATAACCAATGCCGATATTTTTGCATTACTCAAACTACAGCTGAAAGGCATTACAGTGCATTTTTTTCTTTAGGCCACATAAAGAAATAATTACACAACTTACATTTATGAAAAAGCAGATAGTGATTATGATAAGTGAAGAACAAGCAATGTCTATTTTGCGTTACGTGGCAAAATATACACCGCTGGGGCTATTTTGCCACCAGCCGTACATGATTGGCTGATCTGGTCACATGACAAGTTTGGATAGCATGACTGTCTCAATTGCTGCAAATGGCTCAGTCTGATAGACAAGTAATGTCATGGTTACAGTGCTGGCAAGCTGCTAGCAACTTCTTGTTTGCATTGTGTGAACTGTAGGCTAAGCCCTAAACCTAAACCCTTGTCTCTTTACGTATTGTACTTGTCACGTGACTACTTCAACCAACTGTGTTTGACTAAAGATCAAATGTACTCTAATAAGATGGTTTAATCCGTCGTGCCTACTGCAGTCCATAGCAATTTCTAAGTCTCATAGTAGTCAAACTCTAAATAAATCAACAAATGCACCAACAGGCAAACGTGTTACGTAAAGTAGGTCTACTCCCTGTGTAGACATTTGTGCCTACGCTCAGATGTCATAAGTAAAAAACAATGCGTGACGCACTAAAAGCCATCACTTCACCGCAATGAA
>JGI24159J19872_10008053_pt1 | contig 13780 bp, 10 predicted proteins | sample Ectturendosymbi4_FD_19872 | JGI IMG/M metagenome (IMG submission 19872) | reverse complement strand
CCATAAACTGAATAATGTGTGGTTGTAATTTGAAATAAATAGCTTTTTAATCAAAGTCACAATTGAAATTTTCATGGGTACACATCTTTGTGGGTCACCCGTACTATGCAGTATTTTGTAATTTCTTTGTGCTTATTATCTCAAGTGCTGATGACATCTCTGGGCATTGATTGATATTTTTATCATTTATAATATCACCTTTTTGGAATGATTCAATGTGCTTTCTATGTTTTAGTCCATTTCAAGAACTTCAAATTAGAGTAAAATTTTCCAGTGTAGTGTATTTCCGCCACAGTTTCCTGAGGTTGTGTCATAAAAGAATAATTTATGACATCACTCTTTACCTAGGTTACAATGCTAACTGTGAGTTTTGTAAACTCCGTAACCTCAACACATTCATCCTTTTTGTGAACTACCAGACTTGATAGCTCTGAAGTAGATGGTGGAATTTTAAGTTTGCTATATTGTTTACTTTTTTATATTACTGCAGGATGATCCTTTAGAGCATATCCAGGAGACACCAAAGAAAAAACGACTGAAGTTTGGCATTCCCTCTGACCAAGAAGAAAATGATACTGACGTGCAAGGACAGGCAAGTCTTTAACTTCGAAAAAGTATATAAATACACACACAAATATTGTGATCTTGTACTTTTGTTAGAAAGTTTGAAAACTACTCTTTGCTATCACCTGACATTTTCATGGGCAGAGCCTTGAAATCATTGGTTAATTTTGCTTTTCTATGGTGTAGCCAAGAAGCAAGGACACGCATGTGTCTCAAAATCTGCCCCTTACATCAGTGTCTTCAACTGGGGTTCTGTGGAACCCTAGGGTTTTGCAAAATATGTAGTGGGGCTCCATGAGGGCTCCTCGTGTTTTAAGGGAAACAATTTCTTCCTTTCGTCATTATGTAATTTTTAGATCACCGTGCTGCATTCAGACTCCAAGTAGGCTAGTTAGTTATACAGGAGGTTTAGTGCAGATAGCAGAACAAGAAATATTGATAGTTGTTGTGTCACTTGTTCATTGTTGTGCACTTTCTTGCATCATAGTTATACGATGTTGTTAATGTACAGTTCACAGTACTGTACATTAGAGTTGTAGAGTAGACAACGGACTTGAACCACTGTTCAGCCTTTGTGGGAATAAAGTAAAAACAGTGTGAAACCCAACTTTTTACTATTAAGTCAAGCCAGATGAAGCAAAATAGCAGATTTTCTTATGTGAAGTGAAATAATAACAACAGCGAGGGTGTGGGCGGGAATGAGCAAATAAAAAAGAGGCACCTAATCTGAAGCAGACCAAATGTAATTCAATTGCCAAAGTTACAAAATGGGACAACACATATTTGAGATCGGGTTCTTTTTTCCAACTTCTGAAGGTAGCAGATACATTCTAGATATGCAAAAACAACTGAGTCATTAAATTTCCTGCTTTTTAACTTCTGTAATAACTGTTTATTTGTTGTATTGTCTAAGAAACCCAACTTTTTACTGTTGAGTCAAGCGAGATGAAGCAAAATAGCGNATGTTTGTATGTGAAGCAAAATAATAACAACAGCGAAGGTTTGGACGGTAATGAGCAATGTAAAAAAGAGGCACCTAATCTGAAGTGGACCAAATGTAATTCAATCACCAAGCTAGAAAATTGGACAACATATTTGAGATACGGGTTCTTTTTTCCGAATTCTGAATGTAGTAGATACATTCCAGATATGCAAAAACAACTGAGTCATTAAATTTCCTGCTTTTTAATTTCTGTAACAACTATTTATTTGTTTAAAGTGTCTAATAATGAAAAATTTGATTTCCTTATAAGTAATTCGTGTTTTTAAAATTTTTGTAATGGCGGTTCCATGACAAATGCGAAAGTATATCAGGGGTTCCACAATGACAAAAGGTTGAAGAGCACTGACTTACATCGTTCAATGTTTCAAGCAACTTATCTAAATAAGGGTAACTGGTTATTAATAGTTGTTTCAAACTTCTTGTTCAGACCAAAGCACATAACTTTTTCAAAAATCTATTTCATCTGCGCTTTGGTGGTGAGAAAATCTGAAGTTGAATTCAGGAGCCGGTGATTGTTATGTGCAAAGCAATTCCTTTGGGTGGGTTTGGCTAAAATAACGGAACTTGCCATACTAGTACCTATACTTACTGCAGCTACAAACCAAGTCTTGTATCTCTTTTTCAGACAATAAGATTAAATGTTATGGAACTACTTCAAACATGTTGCGTCTGCTTCTCATCAGTGGGAATCAGCAGTTTCAAAAACTTTTACTTCTGCTTGAATCATCTATTTCACTTTTTTCTGCAACAGTCGCAAACATCTTTGGAACACTTTAATAATTTCATTTCATCACAACATTGAGTTAATGGACTGGATTTTTGTGCGAACATCGCATTGATAAAGTATCTGAAGTGGATGTATGCTTGTTCACATTAGGAGTGTTCTTTTCAAACAGAAACTGTACTTTTAAAATGCTTGTCATGAAACGTTTTGTTTGCTCACTTTGTCAAAGACACATTGGATCTGTTTTAAATGTTAGAATATTAAAGGTAAATTTTGAAGTAAACATGAAGGAAAATGCTTTCACTTTTAAAAATGCCTTCTGGAAACTGTATGTGACCTTTCTGCAATTTTGTGGAAACCAGCTTATATTGTACAATTTTAAAGACAATCATATACAACCTTAAACGCACGGAAGAAACTCTCTTATATCACAGGCTTGTGCATTTTCTCACTACTTGTAGATTTACTGATCGATTTTGAATGCCACTGTTCGTTGCTTACACTACACACCTACTGACCTTGGATGTGTTTGCTTACTGTTGAAATTCTTAAACATCACGTGATCTTGGTATGGTAAAAAAATAGGGAATAGTATTTGCATTTTAGACACTGATTCCTGCACTAGAATTCGCAAATCTTATTTGCATTCTGTTTCTAATGTGTTCCAAGCAACAAGATGTATTTGTTGGTCCCACGTTCATGGTCCATATCACATGGGTTCAATATATTGGGGAAACGAATAACATCTACAATACTTACCTCGGAGGAGTTGGTACAGCGCATACACGTAGGCAATACAGGAAGAGAACAAGTACCAAGTATATGCATCAGCAATTACTGCATTCTTTGCTAACTGCGTGTATGTATTTTATTCTTAATATAAATTGAATGCAGTCGTTTGATACAGCCTTCCAAGAAAAAGAAACGTACAAGAGGTGACCACTTCAAGCAAAGATTTCGCAAAACCTTAACAGCTGTTCTCGAAGAGGAAAGAGTTGCTCGTGGAAACAGTGAAGCGCCAAGCTATTTTACTGCTTCCGTTCCCCCGTCCAAGTAAGTGAGAAAATACTGTCCATACTCTATGTCATGGAGTTATTTTATATGTTTTCAAATTCTGCATGAGATAGTTCTGTATTTTCAATACAGGGTAAAAAGATTTTATTAATAACTCCAGATGAAGTAATCGATGATTTTGCGTTTTAGTAAGTTGGCGAGTAAAGCTTTGTCCCTAAAAACTATTAAGTGTCGCATTTTGACAGGCCAGTGCAACCAGATCGTAATAGCGTTTTAGCTGATTGTAAATGAGTCGCACTTTGCTTTCAGAGAGCAAATCGCCTGACTTGTGCATGTTCACTATTCAAAAAAGGTCGCACATATTTCAGGGGTATATTCAGGGGCGGCGAAAGGCACGGTCTTTCCCCCCAAATTTTGGACGGTTATTGAACCGTTGAACAAAAGTTGTCATCAACACGTAAAGCCAATCATTTATTAGAGTTCACATTTCTCTTTTCCCAAATATTTTCCTGGCTACGCGCCTGCAAATATTCATTTGTCTTGAAGAAAGAAACTTTCGTATCACGTAAAAGTGAAGTTTTGAAGTCGAATTCAAACCATGATCCCGGTCCTGTTCAATCCTACAGTTACTATTTTCCTAGAGCAAAGTTCTTGGGTTTTCTGGCTTTGAAAATTTTCGGAGAAACTTGCTTGAAGTTGAAAAATAAGTTTGTTGGGAGTGGCTTTCTTCAGAATTGGTACATTTATAGGGCAGCTTGTGATTCATCTGGCGTCAAAAGTAATGAACTATATGTATAAAAGTGTTGAACATTTTCTTGCTCTAGGAGACGAAAATAATGCTGATTCGCTGATGAATTGTAAATAGACAATCTCTATAGATGCAGCAAAAACCCTATACTTTTTGGATCTCAGGACTGATGTATATAGTTTTACGCAGAACGACTTCAGTAATTCGATTATCTTGCAGTGCTAGAAGTGAATAGGGAACTGCCAACTTTATTAACAAAGGTGTCGGTACATTTAATGAAGTTTTAACAACAATGGTTTTCACAAATCTTACGTTATTTCCACGCACTGTTCAGAACAAGGGTGACATTATGCTGAGCAAATGAAGCTCTAATCGTCATTAGTAATTTTTTTTTTATTGATAGACTTGGCATCTGAAGTTTCTAATAGCCTGTAGTATCTGTATGTGTTGGCGTACGATGCGTTTGGCACTTTTATTTGGTATCCTAAATTCCAATTGCAAAAATAATTCTGAACTAGCTGCTAGAAAAGTACGCCGAGAGCTACCGCCCAATGGATTTACTACAGTTGCAACGCTTGGCAAAGTTCCACACATTTACCATCGAAAAGCCAGTCAGATTAAAATTAAATAGTGGATGACATATTTTATTATGGTGGTAAACCTAAATTGGAACATTCCATTCTTGCCTTGTACCTTTGAGGTTACGCATATCTCTGATTGGAACCTTTGTGGAAAGGTTGCAAGATGAAGATTAGTCTTAACATATGTCAAGAATCAGCATCGTGCTGGTACAGACTGTGCACACAACAAAATATAGACATACTAGAGCTTGGATATAGAAACTTTCAAGTGAACTTTCGACCAATGCCGCAATATACTCCGTTCATTAATAACTGTCTTTTCAATCTCTGCACCATGTGTAATGGCTCATTCACTGCTGCAGAAAGATTCCTTTCTATAGATACAGCTGTAATTTTTTTTCAGATTTCCTCCAAGACACTTCTGCACAGTTTGCGGGTTTCTCTCTAATTATACTTGTGTCTCATGTGGAGCAAGATATTGTTCAATAAAGTGCCTCGGAACTCATCAGGACACCCGGTGCCTCAAGTGGACTGTGTAGAGCAATTGCGTTGCTCTTTGATTTTATGAGATATTTCTGTTTCTTACATGTCGTGTTGTTTTCATACTCAGCTTTCAAATAGTAGATTTGAGCTTTTTTGGCAAGTAAATATTTTACATGCTGCCATTGTTATTTTTGAAAGCGATGCTGCAGATTGCATGCTGCAAGAAATTTTGGAATAGCCGATTAGATACTGAAAAGTCGTCGCTTGCGAAGCAGATGCGATATGAGTGTTACGGTGATGGAGGCAGGGGCGTAACGAGGGTAGATGGCGCCCGGGGCAAGAAGCAAGTTTGGCGCCCCCATCTTCGAACCTGAGGTCTTTCGGAAGCAAATGTACTGCATTGAAGCACTTGCGACATTATTGGGACTAGTCGGCACCCCTATAGTGATTTGGCGCCCGGAGAATTGTACCCCTCGTTACGCCCCTGGATGCAGGTATCATTGCTATTCGCTTCAGTGCACAAATCGTGTATCTTCGTCCTGGGTACATCCCGTAAATTTCCTAACCTGGAACAAACTTATTCGATTGGTAATTCAAGATTTCTCTACTTGGTATGTCTGCGAATATCGGCAATACCATGTTACTTGACCTGTTCTTTACCTAGTACAGCTATGTTCAACCCGCGGGCCGCATGCAGCTCAGTCGAAGGTTTTGTGCGGCGCAGTTTAGGTTTTGGCTGTGGCAAAAGTATCCTACATGACAACTTGTCCGTATTTTGATAAACTTGAATTTGACATTTATGTTGCAGGTGGTCCTCAGTGCCACTTTATCATGTCTGTTACCATTGCAGTTAGGATTAGGATTCCAACGCTTCCAGGACGTTAGCTTAAGCTAAATTTAGTTAGCTAAGATCAAAGTAAGCCATGGGATGTGCGGCCCTCATTAACATGTTATTCAGTGTGCGGCCCTGCTTAAGATGATGACAAAATTTTTGGCTCAGTAAGCCATTTGGTTTGGACATAGCTGGTCTGGTGTTAGTAAGGATATAACTTCACGGCATTCATGTGGCGTAAGTCTCGTGGTGAACTGCATCAGCCGCAAATTGATTTTGAGATAAGACTTTCTTCGGCAAGTCCCTTTGTGCTATAGCTTGAACTTGCTTAAAAATACATTGCTATACTTGGATGGTCAATTTGTGAGTTAGTTTTTTAAAATAAATTATGACCATAACTATGTCTGTGTTAACTCTCTGCATAGATCAGCTGAAATTCTTTCAATGAAAGCCTTTTACTTTGAAAATGAAAAAGCCTTTTTTATAGAATTCCTAATAAATTCAGTGACGTTCTTTTCGATATTTCCACTGCGCTGCAATGATGATGATCATATCGGTGTGTGCAGTTGCGATCATTGGTGAGCACATGTCTATTGCGAACTGAAACACACTCTCCATGTTTTTTGCTGTCGCCACTTTGGTATAAGTTTTGGTTCGACGCATCGCAGCAATGACGGACTAAGTTTGTTTTGCTCTACTTCCGCTTTTCATAAGAGAAATACTTGCTTACCGTATTCCTGGTTTCTCACTGACTAGTGCAAAGTTTGAAGCTACAACATGTTTCTGCATTGCAAATAAATCTGAATTCTTTGATGGAATGATTTCAACTGGAAAATCAAATTTGTCTTATACTTTTTTTTTTCTAGATCACTAAATTAGTTGTACAAACTTGTTGGTTTGGTGTTAGTAATGGACGCGCGAGACAAGGAAATAGCGAAGCTGAAAACTGAACTGGATTTTACTCAACAAATGCTCAAGCAGCTCACCGACGAAAAAGTAACAGAAAGCTATGATAGCCGAAGATCTACAATGATGAAATCGCAAATCATCCAACTCGAGAGGCAATGCATGCTTTTGTCAGAGGCACTGTCGTGTCGCACCGCAGTCACGAACCAACTTGAAAACGAATTACTTTCTCTGACGCAAGTATTCCAGACAATGCTTGCTGATGAAAAGTCCGGACCTAGCGTGCTCATGCCAAGAAAAGAGCTTGTCAAACACATACGTACATTGCAAAAGCTTCAAGGATCGTTGCATCAGCAGTCTGTGGACCACAAGTTGGAAAATTTGTCCTTACCACTGCTGACTTACGGAAGGGCAGACGCGTCTTCGTCAGTGACTTGCGTTGACGTTTGTGATCCTACATTAAAAAACGTCAATTTGCGCAACATCGCCAAACTGGAAAGTGATTTGGCAGCACTGTACAAGAATCTTTTATCGTTGCAGGCAATGATCGAAGCGACTTTGCCTAAACCTGGTCTGGACGGAGAGTCCCGCAACAAAAACGCGTTTCCTGAAAAGTACCTTCTAGGCAATTCCCTAAGGGAGTTGTGTGACAACGGCAGGGTGTGCGCGCAACAACTGGCGCATTGTTGTCAGGAGTTGCTGTCCGTTTCTTTGCTGCACCCATCAGCTCCGTGGAAAGCAATTCAAAAACCGGAGAAGTTTTCGAGGTTTGATTCCACTGTGATACTAGATACCCTTCCTGTTGCTATGAAAAAACGAGCTGAAGTGAAACGGATTGTTACCTCGATGTGCAAAGCCCATAATTATTTGATGTACATGAATAGATTGCAAGTTGATGTACTGCTGGAGCAAGTTCGTAGAAACGCAGAAACCTCTAAACTTCAATCTCATTACATGAACTGTCTGTTTCAGGGTGTTGCCGGGGCATACAAAGAATGTGAACAAAAATTGAAAACACAAGTCTGTGAACCTGTCGATGAAATTATGCGAACGTGGTTTCAGATGAAAGCCTGTCAGACGGACGAAACCCTGAGGGAGTTTCTTGCTACTGTCAAGAAAAATGAAAACGTTCTTGAAGACGTGGTGACCCACCGAAATTTCTTAGGTGATGAAAGTAACTCTGAATGCGATCCACTGCACGCTTTTGGTGTTGAATTGGATAGGGAAATTGAGAAAGTAAACTTGAACTGTAGCGAAAAGTGTGCAAAGTTAAAAAGCGATTTAGCGTTATATCGTATGACCAATATGAACGAGGTGAGGGATGCCTTGGAGCTTCTACGGGCGGACGGTCTTTGACTATTTGGCTAGAATAATGGTACTACAAAATTCTGCTTTAGCAGTCGAACCATTTCAAATGTCATATCCCAATATCCTTCTTTTGACTTTCGAGGTTTTTCTTCCCGTTCGGTCACAGTTGTGACTTGGCTTTACCACTTCGGTCATGCTTGCTGATTTGGGGTTCAGTTTGTTAAACACCCATTTTTGACCTTTGTCGTAAGCACATGCGAAACTGTCCGTATTTTATGTTTTTACCGGTGAAAAGTTAAGTTGCGCGTTCTTTGGTTTGGTACCCACCACTCTTTTGAGGGTACACGCGAGTGCCAAAGTCTTACTCGTCTGTAATGTCTTGTGTACAACATGCCCACTGCGCTCACGTCAGCAGCAAAATGAATTGTTTCTGCTACTGCGTATTTAGTCAACGGACTTTGCCTCCCTTAATGCAAATGCAACTTGATCATTTAATAATACTACCACACAATTGTTAGTTTAAAGAGATAAATTAATGTGCTACATTGGTACCAGTGGCGCAGCAGGGGGCTCAGGGCGGCCCTCTCTGGGGGAGGCAAGTTGTTCATTAAAAATTACTATTTTAAAGTTGTATGTTTGTGGTTAGAAGCCCTGACTGGTACCTAGGAAATGTGCTTGTGGAGTGAGCAGATTGATAAAAAATGTATACCTAAAAGTATGGGTGAAATCCAGGGTGCTAAAGTTCCCTTGCGTTCATGGGCGTCGAAAGGATTTTTTCCAGGGGGGGCACTGGAGGATTTTTCCAAAAACTTTCTAGGGAGGGGCTAAAAGTGGTGAAATTTGTTTTTTCCGACTCAAAACTAAGAAAACAATCGTTTTTGCTGAAATTTTCAAAATCCAGGCGGCTTGTGCCCCCCGTTCCAACGCCCATGCCTGCGTTTGTCTTGAAATCAACATACTTACTTTGAGAGCAATTGTCCACCAATCCTAGAGGTTGATATTGCCACCCCCGCAAAATTTGATGAAAAAGGCCCCGTTTAAAATTACGGTAAATAGTCAAAAGCTACAGGGTTCCTACAGAATACAGAATCTTAAAGTGTGAAAAAAGGAAATAATTTTCCAGACTTGATCTTTTGACATGCATTCTGGTAGTATTTTATTCTGATATTTTTGACAAGATTGATAATTTGACATTAATCGAGTTAACTATTATAGTGCCCATAGGCGTACGGGAAGGCATTTAATGGGGGGTCGGAAAAAAATTGCCCTGAAACTAAATTTTTTAGTTCAATCCGAATGGGGCGTGAAATCTCTTGTAAATATGTTCTATACAGTTGAATTCGTTTATAACGGCTTCGTCTGTAACGCCAATTCGCGTATAACGTTATATTTTGTTCGGTCCCGCTGGCATGTTTTACATGCGATTCAATTCGCTTAGAACGTCAATCGGCAATGACGTTCTTTATTCAATCCCCTAGAGGTGCCGCTATAGGCAAATTCTGTGGTTACCTTGCTTGTTAACTCAAGGGGATGAAGTTCCTTGCGTGTTGTGTTCTTCCAGACAAGAAACTTTACGGTAATTGCCTTAACTGATGCAGATATGTACGCGACTTCGACAAAAATTTTAGTCAATATCTGAACAAATTCAGATTGTCCGAATGGGGCCTGAAACCTCTGCCAAATCTTTTTTATAGTTACCTTGCTTGTTAATTGTTTGGACAAAGAATTATTAGCCCATTAAACACTTTCCAAGTACTTTATACAAGTATTGTCATTTGTAACACCGGTCCATATAACACAAACCACCACCAGAGTTGGTCCAAAAACTTCAAAATTTTCCTACCTCAGCCAGGCACCTAAAATTTGATGTTAAGATCAATGCTGCGACATATAACTGATGAGTTCTAAAAAAGCACGAAAAAACTGGCATTGAAACTCCTCTTAACCAAGAAAATCTATCATCTTAACACCCTGTACCCAGCGCAAACCTGAAAACGAACAAAAGAAGAGTATCCGAATTCTTATATCAAGATGTTAACCTACCGACATCCGATTGTTCGATTTTTACAGAAAATTAGGACTTGGTCCAGATCAAAATCGTATATAACCAGTCAGGACTTTGGTCCAGATTACACACTACACTAGTCCAAATTAAACGGATCACCCCCATGTGAATATACACTGTATTGAACATTTTTTCGCCGTTCAGGATTTTTGAGCAACTTTCGCTTGCCCTGAAATTTTTCACTGTATTGAATATACCTTATCATAGGCGGGTCCAGGATTTTTTTTGGGGGGGCTCACGGAGAGGTGCATCCGGATGTGCACTGACTGCATAGCAGTGAAGACTTAACTGCTCAGGTAACTTTTTTAACAAAACTAACCTCATACACATATTGGCTAAATAACATTATCTCCATTACCCAGGCTTACTGGGTCGTTTCCGGCGCAGAAACGGCCTTCAACAAATTCAGAAATTATTCTCAAAACTTATCTAACCATAAAAAAGTAACTTGTTGAATGTCGGAAAAGTTTTATTATTAGCAAAACAAACACAGGTCCACACAAAAAACGCGTGGGGCAGGCATAGAAGTGACACAAAAACTACACGAAGAAACTCGACATGCTGCCAGAAACCTTTGTTGGCAGTCTGTGCAAAATCCATGCGGTAGGCCTATTGTGTTCGAAAATTGCAGATGTTCATGGAATAGAATTTCATGACGTTCGGACTTGAAAATTTGTTTCTTTTCGGAAAATTTTCCGATTTGTATTGCATTACACCAGAGACGTAACGAGGGGGCACAATTCCTCGGGCGCCGAATCACTGCGGGGGGCAAGAAGTCACAACAATGCCATAAGCACTTTTTCAAAACAGTACATTTGCTTCCGAAAGATCTCAGGTTCGACCATGGAAGCGCCAAACTTGTTTCTTTCGCCAGGCGCCATCTAACCTCGTTACGCTCCTGCACATCACGATTGTCCAGCCAAAATGGCGAAATTTGTTTACAAAAACACCTGCCCATCAGTGGCAAACTATCGATCACAAACTATTTAAAAGAAAATGCTGTTGATTCGAAGTCATTTGACCATGGAAAATTACTTGAAGGTCGAAAAAAGGTATATTATTTCGAAAACAAGCACAACTTTCCCTCCCCGCCAAAAAATACTTCGTGTACGCGTAGAGACAAACATACCAAAAAACTCAAAAACAACAACTATGCTGGCACTTTGCCCTGGAAGGTGTTTATTGCATCATAAGGGCAACGAAAATGATCAGACAATGTTTGGAAACGCGAAGTTTGCAGTGAGTCAATGACCAAATTCTGCTCATCCATTCAATTTGTTGTACGAAACGCCACTACTGTATATCGCGGTAACGCAATTTTAGAAATACTGTAGTTTGAAAAAAAATATCAATGACAGCAGACTGTTGGTCGATAAAAAAGCACCTGATTTCGTGCTGAGCTGAACAATTGTCTAAAAGTTGTTGCTGGCAGGCAGGGGTGTATTGCTAAAAGAGGTGTGGGAACGGTGTTCCAGTGTTCCCACACCAAACATAACGGAAGACTGATTTGCCTACAAGAATTTCCACACTGGATCTTCCTGTTTCACTTTAGTGCTACGGTGCTATACACGAGATAACTTGTCATTTATGCTGCTCCAGGCGCTACACGTAGAAATTGAAATGAAAAATCTTCAAGTACCGGTAACGTTCCTAGTGCAAAAAGGTGTTGGAACGCCATTCCCATCCCACTACACCCCTGCTGGCAGGTCTGATGCTAATCAGTGGTCACCTTTAGCATAGTCTACAGCTAATCTAACGCGCTTCATTTTTAGCCTACCTGACATGTACATTACGTTTTAGGTTAAGTATGCTGTTTTGGAGTTCAAGATGTCACTGAGCCCTCTAACCTAGCCTGTAGTTAACTGCATTGCAAGTTCGCTGTAGCGTAATTTATGAGCTGCACTCATTCACAAAAGCTTGTACGACAAATAGTATGATCTGCGGCTTATTCGACTTTTGTCCACAGTCTGCTCAGTCCCGTCGCCACGTGGGGCCTTTGGTGGGCTTAGCCCCCCAAAAGAAACCTCCGAGCCCCCAAATAAAACATGAGACACTATAAATCAGTGCAGTTTTTGACATTTTCGAGTATGTCAGGCCCTCTTGTTGAAAACTATCTAGCGACGTTTCTGAGACTGGTGCTTATTCATCTTTTTTCCACAAGAAGCCCAATCTTACCCAAATGAAACAAGAGACGTGTGCAGTGACATGGCCAGCCCAAAATTTTGGATGGGTCAAAACGTTTGATTTTAGGCGAGCAACAGTATATTGTGTGACATACTGCCTCTTAAAGCACAAAATGACTAGATATTCTAAAAATTTGGAGGGGCCATGGCCCCCTGCCCCTCCTGGCTACGCTTATGTACGTGCGATTTATATAACGTATATGTAATGTAAATACTTCATGTAAACAATTACGTAGGCTCTTTATATAACATCGGGACCATATTGTTTATATGAAAACTTGTTTATTAGAAGTTTCACTATAGCGAAAAAAACATTCAGACTGTCCAATTTCAGCAAAATAAGCTTTGCATGTAAAATTTTCGTCCTTATCCCTGTGCAAGATATTGGTTTATTTAAAGGCTATACAAAAAAATCACCCCAATGGACGTTTCTCTGTCGGGAACCATCGATCAAAGAACGTATCTGAAAACAAATTACGGGGTTTCAGCCCCTTTAGCCCCCCCTGGATCCGCCTATGCTTATACATTCAGGATTTTGGGCAACTTGCGCTTGCCCTGAAATTTTTCACTGTATTGAATATACTTTTTACATTCAGGATTTTGGACAACTTGCGCTTGCCCTGAAAGACACGGTGTGCCCTGAATTCACTGTATTGAAAATATATTTTTTATCATTCCGGATTTTTGAGCAACTTTCTCTTGCCCTGAAAAACAGTGTGCCCTGAATTCACTGTATTGAATACACTTTACCATCCAGGATTTTTGAGCAACTTGTGCTTTCCCTGAAAACCAGAGTTCTGAAATTTTTCACTGTATTGAAATATTTTTTATCATTCAGGATTATTGAGCAACTCGCGCTTGCCCTGAAAATTTTAAGCCATGGGGTTGCCTTTCTCCCCGCCTTGTACGCCTATGATAGTGCCTGTATCGACCTGGGTATGTCATTCGGAAAAATTAAGTCAAGAAACTTGTATTCAAAATTGCGTAGGAACCACAAAGCTATGGTAACCTTTTTCTCCTATCTTTCGACCCTTAGCAACGCCCCAACGACACATCATTACATCACCTGACGCCTATATCGGCATTGGCGACGAATATTTTTTGTCATGTTTCATGCTCAGTGGGAAATTGTCAATAAACAAGTGCCGCAAGCTGTAGCCTAGTCTTTGGGTGCAAAGGCGCAGCCAGGGGGGGGGCTGAAGGGGCTCAAGCCCCCCCCTTAGCAATCAGAATATTGATGTTTATTTTCTTAGTTTTTCACCAACATTGTACCGTAAGTCGAGATCGTGTGCATTGCAAAATGTTCTTTGGCAGCACCACAGGCGTAGCAACACATTCGTTATCAAACCAAGCGGTTATGAATTTTCGA
>JGI24159J19872_10008052_pt1 | contig 13780 bp, 13 predicted proteins | sample Ectturendosymbi4_FD_19872 | JGI IMG/M metagenome (IMG submission 19872) | reverse complement strand
GGGGGGGGGGGGCTGGATGGGCCATAGCCCCCCAGATTTTTGGCTGGCTCCCTGCTTGCCCCCCAGTTTTGTGCTTAATTTCACAGTCAAGTTTGTTTGATTGACATACAGAAAATAACATTCAGCCAGCAAAATTTCAAACGATTTGAAGACTTTCTGGCGACGGTTCTGACGATATTCACAAGCCTATGTTGGGTTTGATAGGGTTAATCATAGCAAATCATTCTTCATTACAACGGAAAATCACCATATAGGAGAGACACTTATGTTGACCCCCCTAATTTTTTCCTTGGCCCCGTAGTGGCCCCTCAGTTTTTTCATTCTAGAATCGCCACTGTTACTCACGCGTTGCTTTTTGGACCTGGAAGAAACTGGTACGGTTATCATGGCTGAGCGTCTGGTTGTCGCAGAAAATATCCGTGTTAGCAGCGTGATGGTGGACTTGGAGGCCCACCAGCACTAGTCGCATTAACGCAACCTATAAGATATTTGCAACGTTAGCCCACTTCTCAAAAGATATCTTCAACGCGTTTTTTCATAAGTTTGACCGAAACAAGTGAAGCGGTTGTTTCTTCAACGTGGTGACGAAGTTTGCTGTCTGATTTAAACAACGAAACTCTACTTCTAATCAGCAAAAAATGGTTGATGTGTTTTGTGAGTGCCGCTTTGCGGAGGGAGCTCGAAAACAGTGTATGCGGTTCTTGCTTGAAACTCTGCTTTCGGCGAATCTGAGTTAGACCCGGAGAAAGTTGACAAACATTTTTTCGTCAGAACGATGTGGCAAGGTTGGCTGTACCTTGAACTCCCTCCCATCCAGAAATGTCAGAAACATTTCGCGCCCATCGCTGTGCATTTTGCATGCCTGAGTGACCTCGGAACAGGTTTGAATACCGTCGTGTTTGTATCTGGCGGCTTCCTGCGGTATTACTGCTTTCGAGCGTGGAGCATTTCATGCTTGGAAACAGACCGATATGCCTGGCGTGAGTGACGCAATGCTTTCCGGTGCAGAGCATGTGTTCGCGCTTTTCCTGATCTGATTGTCCTCACGCTCGTGCTTGTAATTGTCTTAAGGTCGCACCAGTGCACCCACCTTCTGCGTTTCTGACAACCTGTGCAAGAAACGCTGCATGTTTTTCTTTAATTTTTTTTACTTCATGCGATGTTTACATTTGAAAGGGCGAAGCCTGCGTTTATTGGCATGTTTATCTTTGTTTCCCTTGTTGGAGTGTCACTCCTCAATTTCGGATGTTCCTTCAAATGTCACACGTCGTGTCCAATTGATAGAGTATGCGTTTCGCTTGACCTTTTACCGTGGGCGTCTTTTCAGATTAGGTGTAGAACCAATGTTGTACATCGTGACGTTAGCAGGCCTTCAATGTTGAGCAGGCCTTCAATGTTGTTGCTGCCAATTATATCTCTCAAACAAGTCGCTTGTGCGGGGTGAGCAGCGCAGAATGCAAATTTCGTGTAGGTATTATGTCTTTAATCTCTTCTATCTGATAAATTTTGAACAATGTGCAAACGTTTCTCACTTTCAGCCAACGAGGTATGCTACAAAAGACAAAGCTATTATTTTGTAATGATGTTTTTCTCAGTATGGATTAGTTGTGAAGCACTCTACAGGTGATGAATACAGACATGTAAATAGCCCCAAGTGATTTCAACTAATTTTATTTTTTGAAAGCACAATCTTGACACTACCAAGCAACTTCAGAAAAATTATGAGAATGAATGAATGAGAATGCATTTTTGAAATGATACACAACCTAGATTTTGCTAGTATCCTTAATCTTCATCCACTTTTGGCTACTTATGCCATGCTGCTTAGCTGTGCCGTTAGCCGAAATGCTTTGGTTTTGAAACAAACATCGTCTCCTGAAAAAAGCAATTCTTATTCGACCAGTAAATTGCAGCTTGTAAAGCATTAGTTTTTCAAGCGTGGGGTAAGTCATACTGTCTGCATTTAAAAGATATGCTCTTCTGACTCCACCACAACAGAATGGTTTACTGGTTTGTACGAATCACATTACATACTCTTCGGTTTATTAACAACCCTGGTCCTGTAGCGCTTGTTCTGAAAGTCTCTTTCTAGCGTTGTTTGCCTGCCATCCGCGGCTGCCGCCATCTGTGTGACCATTTTGTTTCGACTTCCCATGGGTGCAACAACGTAGTTAGTTGGAGGACTGATCGATTGCTTCCAGTTTGGTTGGTACCTTTGAGAAGCAGAATATTGCCATTGACCTTGTGCTGTGGTTTACTACCCTTCTGTTTGAAGGATGTGAACCTCACAAACCCCTGGGTTTTGCGTTAAGTTTCTGTTGATCCAAGTTATTTGCGTCTGCTTGCGGTACCAGTGCTGAAGTGTTACCCGATCTTCCTGTCTGACATAGATTAATTGCTTTGATTCAGCTCAGCGCCAAAACGTAGCTCAGGTGCTCTCTCGCATGGCAATCGATTAATAAGTATCGATGAATGTGCAGTTCTTTCAACCCGTGCGTCACCCTTGCTATTTCTCTTCCAGTTGCGCCGCACCATGAGCCTGCAATCTTTTTTTCTCGACTATGAATGGCCTAGCTACGTTGCAAATTAACTGCTGGGATTCATTCAGATCGGATGTTTTCGAAACGTTTTTGGTTGCGCTTTAGGCCAAGTCATCGGAAATGTGATTAGTGGGTACTGAAACTAGTTTGTTGGAAAGTTTTTCATTTTTGAAACAATATAAACGTTTTCAATCTAGGGAAGCTTACCAACGGTGTCCCAGGCACGATCCACCGCATTGACACACATTTTTGCGTGTGTAATTGCAAGTATGTAATTTGTAATTTGCAAGTATGTAATTTGCGTGTGTAATTGCAAGACTGTGAACTGCGTGTGCAGCCACTGTTGTCGGTTGCGTTGCATCCTAAGACGAAACCGGCTTGCGTCGATCCTTCATTTCAAAAGAACGCCTCAAGTGACTGGGTCAAGTTTTGGAAGTTATCAAGTGCTCGCTTTTACTATAGACCTGCGCCGTAGATCGAAGTTCAGGGTTGATTTGCATGTTAATGTGCTCACTAGAATTTTGAAAAGGCGTACAGTCCGTGTGTGGACGAGAGCGGTTGAAAGTATGAAAACTGTAGTTGGTGACAATGACAACCGTGCAATTGCCTGATACCTTCCCAGCTCAACTGTTGGATCACCGTGAATTCCGGCACACATCGGGTGTTTTTTCTCAATGCCAAAACATCCATGTGGAAGACATTACTTTTTGTTTGTTTGTTGGGTTTTGTGATGCAAAAGCATCAAGGCTTGAAGCCGACAGCTTCCTTTTGATGATTTGCTGTTTCGTCTCTCGAGCGAGTGTCGGCCGATCGGCTTTCATGACCGCGCGCTTGGCTAAGCGCGGAAAACAACGCATCGCCGTGGAATGTGACCTCATTCAATGAATTGTCTGCGCGGCGAAATTTCGGCCTTTCTGCTGCGCAAGCGTCTGAGAGTTCTACGGGAAATATCCCGTTTTGTGTTGAAATCAGAGCATGTCGTGCAGTTACATTTGCGTGCGTTGTGTCTGTTGGCATTTTTCCATCAACTTTTTGGTCGTAACAGGACAAAATTTTGTTGGCTAATCTGTGATTGTGCTGTGGTCAGTGGCAATCTCGCCTGTTATCTGTACGTTGGCGCCCGGTGTTTGCGATTCGAACGGCCGGTTGAATGTTTACTTTTGAATTTTTTGTGTTTGTGTGACGACGTCAGCGATGATTTTTGGCAAGGACAGAACCATTAACGACTGAGTTAGCTCACAAGTTGAAGGGCGTCCATCAATACTCAAAAAATTGCATCAAGTAATCGTACCTTTGCACTCGCACCTGCCCAAAAATTATCGTCTACGCTCGGTTTCTTTGCTGAATAATATGGTGGCAAAGCTTATTGGAATTGTGTGAATGTTACCATTGGTTTCAGTGTGTGTTCCAGTTGCGGCATTTTTTTGCGCTATTTTTTTTTTAATTAAGGCAGTTGTGCACTTTATTCTTGCAAAACTGTACTGATGTGTACAGAAAGCAGCTTTGCTATCAGTAAGCGCTTCCTTCAACCAAGACTCAATATTTTGCCCACAACTCAATCCTAAACTGCTTGTCTACCTTTTTTGGGCAGACAGTACAGTTGGCCATCAAAAATGGCACATTTGGTGCTCTTTCATTGGCAATCGCGAAATTAAAGCAATTTCAACCCGAACAAAAGTATTATTTTTGTGAAAGTTGAAATGCATTGCACTACTAGGATTGAAATGCATTGAAATGGGAGGGAAACTTCAATGAGTTTGCAGCCAACTGAGACATTCAAGAAATTTTTTTTGTTTGCGTGTTCGCCACATACACATGATACACATCACATTAATTAAAAGAACACAAGGGGTGCATAATCGCTTAAACGCAACGCTTCAAAAGGTAGAAGTTAGTTGTTCCGAGCACTGAAACAAGGCACCAGTACCAGTAACTAAACAAGGCACCAGTACCGGTAAAGCAAATGTCTTAATGTCTTATGCATTGATTTTTGCGGTGTCCAACCCGATTCTGGTTCCGTCACAGTCCATACCCGTCATATTTTACTTGAACCATGTCAGACGTGCAGGTTCACCGTATAGTTCATAAATGATTGCACGCGTTGTCGTCACTTGGTCAACATCGATTTGGTCTTGAGATACGAACAAAGGCGAAAACGAGCACATCGCAGAAAACGCAGTCTCTGAGGAGGTTTGCGATAGCTAGGAATTACGCCCTGTGCCGACAAGGCACGATTTGATGCGGCGAGATTCGAAAGTTTATCAACCGAGTAAATATCACTCCACCTGCTCGTTCGGTGCAATCACTGCCGAGTTTGCACGAAGCATGCTGCTCCATGCAAAATTGTTCGTAAAAATTGTGCCAAATGCGGTAAAATGTGCCTGTTAACTTATGATAAATGAGTCAAACGCGCCGGCTTATTGCTTGACAGCAGTGCAAACAACTTGAACGAAAACCGATAAATTTTAATCATCTTTGGTGATAAACACATCCGACCTCGACGGAAAGCGTCGCGCAAACGACCCATCGGAACGTTTCATAGTCATTTTGTGCCGAAACAAATGCCACAACGAACACTTTGGCAATCTGGAGGTATATAATGGAAGGCAGTTGAGTTAGAGATAAACATCAGCAAAGAACTACGCTCGCTGCCGCACGACTGGCGCGCCAGAAACAGCGCATGCTCACTGTTTTGTTGCGTTGTACAGCAAGCAATAGTATTTGCTGTTGTTCGGTCGGTGGCGCGAAGAACCGTTGCTCACAGTTCATCAGTGCTCTGCTGCTAACATTCGTGGTGTCTGAAAACGACCATAATGAATCGTTTGCTGACGTGCACGAATCACGCGTCTTTGTTAGTCGCCAGTGCATCGTTGTGGTTTTGTGTGCTTGGCATTGCAATTTCACAACGCTTGGCTCCGAACCTACGAAGAGAACGATGTTAAAACTGAAACAATGCGACAGTCAAGGCAGCGCAAGCTGTATTGTGCTTTAAAAGTTGGCAGCAATTATTTCAACAGCGCGGGATCACGGATATCCGTTCACAAACAGATTATATGTACATAAGTGAGCACCAATAACAGCGTCAGCTCCTGTACCAAAAACTGTTATATATATCCTGTACGCGTGTTGCGGAAGTCTGTGATAAGTGCGCAGGAACCTTCGAAGCTGCTGTTTTCCGGCTCGTGTTTATCGCAGTTAAGCTGTTCGCGCATTAAGTGGTATTGGTCGTGCAGGGTGAAAAACCTAAACGCCTTTGTGTGTTACTGATTGATTAATGACGCAGCGAAACCGACATGAACTTCCGTGGTAATGGCACTAATGTTGTGATGGTTTCCTATTGTGAGTTCCTTCGCGATTCTTCTCGCGTCCGTGTCTGCACTCGGTTAAATCTCTTGAAATTTCTGTAAAAACCAAACTCACGCGCATGCGCCACTTTTCGTCTGCAGCTGGCAACCGATCATCTCACACATCGAAAGCAAATTCGAAGATTATCTCAATGCTGAGTCGCGCGTCAGTCGAACCAGGCTCGCTGACAATCGCATACATTGTTGCCTCTACTTCATCGCACCTACCGGCCACGGGTAAGTTGTTAGGAACCTGGCACGTGTGCTTTTCACCGAGTTATGAAGTTGATATCTCGCTCGAATCTGTTACACAGAACCATTACGTGTCTCGGGCGTATGGTTTGTATTGAACTATCACACACAAGACAGTGGAACGGATCGCACTTGTTCAGCTGTTAATGGCAGCGTTTTATATTATGTTTCGGTTTTGTCCGCCACTAAGTTTTGAACGTTTTTTGCCTTGTAGTCTCAAACCTTTGGACATCGAGTTCATGAAGCACCTCCACGACAAGGTGAACATCATACCTTTGATTGCGAAGGCAGATACAATGACACCCGAAGAGTGCACCAAGTTCAAGCAACAGGTAGCTCGTTATGTATGTACCGTAGCTCATGCAAGTTTATGTGAACAGCACCTAAGCATCACGAAAGTTGCAGCAGCGACGTTGCCAGCTTCTTGCTGCATTTTCAGTCGAGTGCTTCATGCGACATCTCGTCGATTTTTCTTCATATTTTTGAGAGTGCAGTATGTTTGAAATGCCTTTGGTATGTCAACACGCGAGTCTGTCACCACTTGTTTGGATTGTCAATATTTTCTGCTCCAGTTGAGAAATCCTGTGGTAATGTGAAGTGAATCCAGTTACATTCCGTCAGCAGCGTCATGCGCGGATTCGCGCAGTTCTCCGTTTCTTAGCAAAGCGATATAAGTCGCACGAAATGACCGATTCACTTCTTGCTTCAGTTTGTTGAAACAACTGCTGTGTAACTTCTCAGATAATGCGCGAAATACGGGAACACAAAATCCAACTTTATGAGTTTCCGGAATGTGAAGACGAAGAGGAAAACAGACTTAACAAGAAATTAAAGGTCAGTCTTGGTTCTGTCCATTTTTTCGACACTTCGGAGGAGCGTAGGTTGGTGTTCAGATTCTGACAGTTTCTGTGGTCCCGATGTTGCTGAAAGCTGACAGTACTGCTACTATTTTTTCCCAACTTCTGTTTCAAACTATCGTGTTGCAGAACAAAAACAAACGACAAATGCTGTGCAAAGCTTTGACAATCAAACAATGTAGAATTTTAAAAGGTTGACATCAATCGAGGAAACTTCCAGTTGTGGCGAGAATTATCGGCAAGCGTGTTTGCCTTCATCGCTTAATCAGTGCAGAAGCTGTTGTTACTTCTTCAGAAACAGTCACTGGATTTGTCGCAAAAAAGTTATGTGTTGAAACAACATTTCTTTATGTTTTCTCAGAGCCGCGTGCCTTTCGCAGTGGTTGGAAGCAACACAGTGATGGAAGTCGGAGGGAGGAAAGTGCGAGGTCGGCAATATCCATGGGGCATCGCCGAAGGTTTGGAGCGTCAGTCTTTTTGATCGCGCGCTTCAACATTGCTTGCACGTGTTCTGTGTTGCTTCGGTTCACAACATAGTGTTTAATGAAATATGAAACAGCCGCAATCCTCGAAAATTGAAGTTAATTATGCTTTGTCAAGCATCGCTCTTGCATTATGTCTCCTTTTTTTCACCGCATGTTTGTGTGTCTGGGAGAATGACCACAGAAATAGGGTTGTAGGAAAAGCCATGAAGGTGTGAGGGTTATTTACTGGGCTTTTCTAAGCCCCGGGTAGTTTCTTTCGCCTTTACCACAGAAAACTTAGCAAACCGACGAAGCTACTTTTTTATGCTTGGTCTAAATTGCATTTACTACCTGTCTTGAGTGCAAGGAATTAATGATTTTGTTGCAAGTGACACATTATTGTCCGGCAACAGCTCTGCGGTAGGTTTTATATTTCTTATGTCCAACGATGAAAGCTTCACCCACTTGGTAGTGTGTGGCATTCTTTCTATTAGAATTGTAATTTGCAACAACCTTGATTTCCGTATTTTCGACCATGAGTCAATTGGGGTCTTCGTTGCATTGGCTCGAGTGAACACTTGCATGTGTAAGTATCACTGGTCTAAAAAATCGACTTCACGTAGCGACGCACGCATGCAAATTGGATTTGGCCAAGAGCGCTTGTCCAAGTACTCCAGGAGACAGTCTCTCTTGGAGGCCTAGGCTTGTCCATCAACGGCACTGAGTAGATGGTGGACCATCCTAGCCAGCGTACCGAAATCCGCAAAGGAACAAAAACAATTTGCGCCGCACAGATTTCCTGATTACTGAAAACGTAATCCAAGTGTAGTTCAGTCTGTGGTAGTGTTGGGGCCCGCATAAAACACGAAACTATGTGCTTGTGCGGAAATGGTTTTGGGAGCAGGTTGGAAAGTCGAAGAGAAGTTACATACCATGCGTTGATTTGAACCCCAGAACAGTGTTCACATTTATTTAAAAGCAGATCTCACCTACGTAATGCAAAATTTATAACAAATACGAATTTTGTCAATTCGTTGCGATAGCTTTCAAGGTGCAACTTGCACTGAATTCGGACGCCGGGTTTCAGTGTGAGGCAGTGACGGAAATTTTTATGCAGACTGTCGCCGTTGACGCAATTTAGCGCGAATTGTTGACATTGCTATTGTTCACTAGGAGTCAGAGAAACAGAGGTTTTACAAATAAGTGAAATTTTATTTGCTATTTGCTTTAAGTAATCAAAAGCACTGTTGCAAACGTTACCTGCCGTGCGCTGGCAGTCGTTTCATGGACATTCTTGACATGTTAAAGCTCTGTCGCAAACTTACACAGCGCCTTTTATGACGATTGTTCGACACTACTTAAAGCGGCTGCAAATATACGCTGAAACCTTCTCGATGATGAGACTTTACTCCGTCTTTTTAGGGCTCGGTACATAAAAAACTGAAAAGCTTTGCAGCACACCTAACGGCCAAATGCCTATCCATAGTCATTTCCTGTACAGCCATGGCTGCTGTTGTGAGAGAAGATCACTGATCACAATTAAAATTCATTTTGAAACAGAGAGTTGTTTCATTTTGCGCTGCTTGGGTTTCCTCGCGTCGTTATACGTTTCACCATTCACTGCACGTCTGATGACTGAAACTTGATTACAGTTGAGAACATCGACCACTGCGACTTCACTGTGCTCCGCGACATGCTCATCAGGTGTGTAACATCTGTTGCTGATTGTTTTTTCTTGCTGTGGGACGTTTGGGAGCACGGCACGTCAGGTTCACGAACTGCCCGCCCTGTGCGCGTCAGAGTAAAACGCCAAAAAGCAGTGAACCATCAGTGTGTCACAGTGCGGCTGCAGCGTCACACGCTGTGCCGCCCTTGGCAAGTGTGTAGTTATTGGCGGTGGAATGTCTGTTAAAGCTGTTTCTAAAAAGCTTTGTTGCACCGTGTGAGTTCAGCGTGACGACGGTCCTGTGAGCAAAATGTGGTGGCGGAACTTGCTGAAATGAACTGCTGGTTAACTGACAGCATCGCGTGTCTTTCTGCCGTTGTCTGTGATGACATGTACATCTTTTAACTGGCAAGCCAGCCGGAATAAACTACCGTCAGTCGTCAGCAACCTTTCATATACAAGTACAGTCAATTGCTTTAGATTCCTGGGTGAAGAATGATCGGTTTTCTGTTTCAAGAGTCTATAATCCGCTTGCTCTATTCCACGTTCGTGCTCGGACGCTGTTGTGTTTCCTTAAGTGCACCTGCTTTGTCGATCAGCTACGAGCGGCTGTGAGTGACGTTTCCGGATTCATTCGCGGTGACGACGACCGGCGTCTCGCCTGTTGTATTTTTTGCAGGACTCACATGCAGGACCTGAAAGACGTCACGAACAACGTTCACTACGAGAACTACCGCAGCAAGAAGCTGAGCGGCGTCACCACCGCAGTTCCCGAAGGAAAATCGAAAGTTCAAACCAAGTCAGTGACCTTTGTTCTGCTTCGACGTATCCCTCTTCAGAAGGGATGCTGTTCGGTTATTGTAAACCGCCGAGTTTGTTATCGATGTTGTTTCTGGTTTCTGAGCACTTGGAGGTGAACAGAACCCTTAAAGCTTCCAGGGAAAGCGTGCCGCACCCTGGCAGCAGAGCGGGGTAAGGTCGAAGATTCGTCGGCAGTAGAACAACACAAGTTTCATCAGCAAGCGCTCTTTCGAATGATACAAATTTCAAGCACGGCAGAACTTGTCCATATCTCAGGCCATGCCAACCGCCTATTTGATGTGATTGCTGCGGTGTTGAAATGAACGCGACTACTTTACAACAAACTACGAGGCAACGCCTGAAATTTCGTTACTCTTCTGCGTTGTTTTAGTTGTTTCTAAACGAAGCGTTTTGGAAATAAGGTATAGCTAAAAATCTGGCGAACCAAACGAAACAACCCACGTCTACACCTCCAAGATCTCGCTCCTGTATAAAAAGTGTACACTTGTAAACAGGTTGCAGTCAATAATCACATTACTGCTGGAGTTTGGCAATACTTTATACGAAAACAACTCCGGTAAAAGATGTATTAGAATATGCGCTGAATGGGCATCTGTCAGTGAGATGTAAAAGGACAACGCTTTTGAATTGCGTTTATGCGGATAGAAAGCTCATTTTCGAAACCTCGGTGCCGGAACTGAAAAAAATGACAACTTCAGAGATTTTACCACATCTATTGCCATGCATCAATTTCGCTTAAAAATCGACCGATTTGTTTTTTTTGCAGGAGCCCTCTTGCTCAAATGGAGGAAGAAAAAAGAGAGCATATGCAGAAAATGAAAAAAATGGAGTTGGAAATGGAAGATGTGTTTAAGATGAAAGTGCAAGAGAAGAAGCAAAAACTGCAAGACTCCGAAGCTGACGTGAGTGCCGTGTAGAAAGTTTTTGTGTATCAGTAGAACCGAACCCGATTTCTTCCCTGTCGGCAAATAACATATTTCAGCAATAAACCTCGTACTAAAGTAATTGTTATCATTACTGCATCCACCTCGCGTATTTGTAACATTACCTGCAAATTCTATGTTAATGCCGCGTTTCTTTGACATACTTAAGCTGACGCTTTTTGAACCCAAGTCAATCTCTCCGTTGTGTCATAAATAACCTTTGTTGGCTGAGGAGATGTGGCAGAAGTTTGGCTTGCGAATCAAACAATCAAAATTTTGTCATTTGCACATGTGTGGGAATGTAACGCATTCGGTCCGGCTATTCGTCGCGGACCTAAATCCCTCCGTGCTCATGCAGCAATCCGCCGCTTGTTCTTCGCTTCTATCCCCGCTTTTCAACCAACCGCGCTTTTTGCAGCTGTCCAGACGTCACGAGGCGATGAAGAAGAAGCTGGATTCGGAATACGCCACTCTCCGCGAGAGACAGCAACAGTTTGACAAGGAGAAGCAAGAGTTCGAAAATCAGCAGCAGCGCCTGAACGAGGAGAGGAAATCTGACAAGTAAGTCGGTCTCGCCTGCGCGTCGTTTGCTGTCGACTTAGTCACGTGTCACGGTCACGTGCGTCGAATTTCATCTGATTTGCTCACGAACGGGTTTTTGTTTTGAATCTTATTTTTCGTCCGTTCCGCCGTTTATCAACACGTGTGTGCTTTTCATGTGAGTGAGTTAACCGGACAACTGATATGGAAGCGGTAGGGACCAGTTCTTCGTAACAAACAAATTTTCTGTACGCCCTGAAAAAGTGACATTTTACACCCGACCTGGGCTTTTTTTGCTGAAACGTTTCGGTCATTTTTGCTGAGACACTTTTGGTCACTGAAACATTTCGGTCATTGGTCTCACAACTGTATTTAAAACTCACCATAACAGTGTTTTTTAGCCTATATTTTCAAACATTCTGACCGAAATGTCATTTCAAAAACGTTTCGCTCTATGACCGAAAAACATCAGCACCCGACTGTGGCAAGTCGCGGCAATCTTTTCGGATGCAGTGTGTCCCCGTGAACCTCGCATAGCACCGTATCCGAATCTATACGGCTGATAACAGTACAGATACCAGGGCGAGCGAAGTCACGTCTCTGCTGTGCCGCGTTTCTGTCCCGATTGGTTGGTAAAATACCAACCATGTACACTTACATCCTTTCAAACGTAACCTCACTTTGTTGAGCATCGTAAGAAATCCCGACAGCCGTGGTCGAGAAACCCGCCGCATGTTTCTGTTGGTCTTCGCGCTGCCAGCTCACAACAACTGTAGACCGTTGTAACTGGTCCTTGGCTGAATCAACCGATATTCGCTAGAAGCACGCGTTATATACTTTTGCCCAGTTGCACTTAATGATTTGAATAATGCTTGTTCTCGTTCTTCCCGGCCAAGGTGAGCTCCTGCTTGACTTTTCGTGTCTTTTATCGCCTTTTTTCTGTATGATAATGGCTGATGCAACTCAGGTTAAAAAAACGAAACGTTCCTACGCACAAAGGTTTGAGACGCGGTAGTCTTCGGTCGGTGCCATCATTAGCATTCGGTTGCAAGAAGTCCCGATGCCTGTACATTCTGGGCCTAAATCTCCATGACCTGGTTATTGTGCGAACGCGGCGACGATATTTCTAGGCCGGTCTCCAGCACTGGCAACCTCGCACTGTGATTTACCTCCACCACCGGCGTCAGTCATGGGCGTCGGAATGATTTTCCCGGAGGGACGGAGGCAAAAGTAAACTTCATTTTACCCCACTCGAAAATAAGAAAACAACCCTTTTTTGCTAAAAATTTAATAAGAAAAGTCAAATTTCAAAATCCAGGCGGGGCATGCGTCTCCTGGCACCCCTTCCAACACCCTTGAATGCAGTCCACTTAAGCGATTACTTGAATAAGTTTTTGTCAGCAGCTGTACTGAGGATTATTTCCTTCGCGCGCTTAGCTCCAGCGTTTGGGTGACCTCCTCCGGCATGATGCGCCTGAACCAAGAGCCGTTTTACGTTCATAGCAGAAGCAACGAGTGGTGACCCTTTTGCTGATGGGTGGAATTAAATAACCGGAATTTTTTTTCGGTTTGCCCCCGCAAGAAAGCATGCGTTTGTCGCTCTCTGCCTCTGCATCATCTGTCTTTTCATTTGGTTCATTGGTGTAGGAGTGTCATGCATTCAGTAGTCTTTATGTTGGTTGCTTGTTTTGACTTTATCGTTTTTTTGTGTGATCTGCGACTATTTCTTACTTATTTTTCGTTTATTTTTTTTTCTCTCCTTGGTCTACCCTTCCCTGTCTTCTATTCTTCGCGACGCGACACTGCTCCTCGCATGGCTTACACGTGGAATGCTGCGATTGGTCGCTTTCTTCGTCGCTACGGTCGTAACCGCAGGACGATGGACAAGAAGCGAAAGACAAAAACGCTTTTCTGAAGGCGGCCCCGTTTTATCATCCATCTAGCTGCTCCAGCTTGGACGCTGTACCGCCATCTAGCGTCGCACTCTTCCCAACGCCACAGCGTCAGACCCAGATTTGCAATAATGGATTTCACCTCATTGCGAATGACTGTCCCGGTCAGATCCCTTGCATTGGTTGGATCTGACTGTCTCCGTTGTGAGATAACACAGCAGTATATGCGTGCTATTTAGATACTGGCGCCGAATTTTCTTCGTGCCAGGCTGTGCGTGTGTGTGTGTGTTTGCTGCATGTTTCTTGTCCGTTTTTGCTTGGTTTTTGTTCGTTGGCTTCTCTTTTAACGCGTTCGCGCATGTCCGTTTTGCAATCGAAAAGTCATTAGTATGAATAGTAAAGCCGCATTCTTGTTCGGACTTCGTGATACACGGTTTTGCTCTAAATTTGGCCAAGGGGGGGGGGGTTGCATGCTGCAGA
>JGI24159J19872_10008051_pt1 | contig 13780 bp, 8 predicted proteins | sample Ectturendosymbi4_FD_19872 | JGI IMG/M metagenome (IMG submission 19872) | reverse complement strand
TTTTAATATTTTAATAAGTAAACGAATAGCTCGCGGAGCCCCGAGGTTTCTCTCGCGGAGCCCTGGGGCTCCGTACGGAGCACTTTGAGAACCTATGATGTAGACGAGTCTGAGTCTTTCCTTGTTGTGATAACACATCCTTGGAGAAACGGTCTTTGAGGGATTTGTGATATAAGACATATAACTTGTGGCTAAGAGCAAGTGAATGGTGGTGGATGAAGAGAAGCGGATGGATTGTGCGCATGGGGAGTGGTGGTTCCATCCATAAAGAGTGGGGCATGGTGGAGCGCAGATATAACGCTGAGCACGTTTGATAACGATCACTGGTCAACAACAGAATGTTACGCCGCAGAAAAACAATCATTTCCCAATGCTTCAGGTGTGCTGAGCCCAATTCAGCAGTCAGATTTTTTCTATCACGTCTAGAAATTGAGATATCTGCATTTTATTCCACTTACTTCCATTCCAAACCGGGTCTACTTTAAAACCCAATCGCAACAATGAGGTCTATTAATGATAAACAATTGAAACTTATTACTTCACACTACTCTCTTTGTGATGCAACAATTGATGTAATGCTTCATAAGAAGATACTCAAATAGTATTAATGTCAGTAGTGTTTTTAACTTAGCACGGTACTGTTAGCTATCGGGTTTAATTTTTTTTTGCCTTTTGCTGTTCCCATGGTGTGGCGTGAACAGAGTGATCGCGTTACTGATTGCTACTTCTGCATAACAAGCATCAGAGGACTTTCTCGAAAAAATATGTCCAAAATTTCCTACTCCCTGTTAAAGTCAGCCATCAAACCAGTTCCCCACGACCCAGATCTGAAAAGGAAGACACCATGTCTGCTGATGAACGTGCGAGCACCGGTACTGAAAGTGAGCAGGATTATATTGAACCAGATCGCTCCTTTCAACATGAGTCTGCGCCACTCCTCATCAATCAGGAACGCCTGAATGATCTGATGCGTGATCTGTATCTATCCAAAGAGAATGCAGAAATGTTGGGGTCCAGGCTCCAACAGTGGAATCTACTGGAACCAGGAACAACCATGTCGTCGTTTCGTAGCCGCAGTGAATACCTTGTTCGTTATTAAGCAAGTGCAGAAAATATATGCTATTGCAAAGATACAGATGGGTTGATGACTGGACTGGGGTGTGAACATAATCCTGTTCACTGGAGGTTGTTCATCGACTCCAGCAAAACAAGCCTTAAAGCCGTGTTGTTGCACAATGGTAATATCAAAACATCAATCCCCGTGGGATACAGTATCCTCAGAAAGGAAACCTATCATAAATGAAGATTCTTCTCAATCTCTTGGAATATCCCAATTCAACTGGAAAATCTGTAGTGATCTGAAAGTTGTTTCTCTCCTCCTCGGGTTGCAGTTAGGGTACACAAAGCATATGTGCTTTTTATGTCCATGGAACAGTCGGCAAGACAGCAGTCACTACGCAGTAGAAGCATGGCCTCCTCGACAAAGCCCCTAAATCGGAAGACAAAATGTCCAACACCAGCGTTTCATTAGCTCTGCAAATGTCTGTTTATCGCCTCTTCATCATGTTCATATCAAGCTTGGTTTAATGAAAAATTCTGTGAAAGCGATGGACCGAGATGGCGATGGCTTCAAATTTCTCAAAGATTTCTTTAGATCTGATAAAAGTGATGCAAAATTGAAAGCTGGAGTTTTTGTGGCTCCTGAAATTAGGAAACTGATGCTAAATAAGGCGTTTGATTTCCGACTTAATCCGTTAGAACTGGCTGCTTGGAATGCTTTGAAATCAGTTGTTGCTACCTTCTTGGGAAATCACCGTCATGACCAATATGCTGATATTGCTGATCGCATGCTGAAAGCATATGAGCAATTAGGAGCTCGTATGTCTTTAAAAATGCACTTTCTGCATTCCCACCTAGATTTCTGTCCCCCTAATCTTGGCGAAGTAAGTGATGAACAAGGAGAGAGATTCCACCGACATATATCCGTCATAGAAGAGCGGTACCAGGGCCGTTTCGATGCCAATATGATGGGAGATTCCTGCTGGTACCTACAACGTGAGAGAAAGGACTCGTCGTATAAAAAAGCCAAATGCATTAAATGTTTCTAAAGCCGTTTCTCACGATATATTGCGAAATAAAATACATTTGTTGTCGGTTGCAGTCGTCTGTTTAGTGCGAAATGGTAGATCGTGACTATGTGCACTGTATAAAATCAGAGAAAATTGAGACATTTGGTTATCTCAAAAACGTGACGTGACAGAAGAAAACTAACATCATTTTTTAAATCCGGACCCCATATTAGCCAAAATTACTATCTTGTCACTTGCGTAACACAAAAAAAGTTGTTTTTTGTTGTCCAACTTGAAGAGATTCATCGTTCGCTCTAACGAGATTGTTTGCTAACAATGACACTTGTAAGCAGGGCTACAATACCGTCCTTATTTTTAAGATTTGTCCTTATTTTGCAGTACTACGTCTGAGAAAATATTACTGTCCTTATTTCTAAGATTTGTCCTTATTTGTGACTTGCGTCCTTGTTTTTTCATATTTTCTGTAACATGACAATTTTATATAAGCAATATCTGATAGACATAGAGACCATTACTATCACATCCTGAACTTTTTGTAATCAAGGCTTTGTGACGGCATAATGTTAGTATAATCTTACTGAACAAAGACGTAACGCATTATATCAGACATTGTTAGCACTGTAAGCTGTCTACTCTGGTTAGGATTCTTAGGAAAGCTGGTTTTGTAGTGAAGGTTTAGCATTTAATTGATGCGCAGGAAATTATCAAGCGAAAAAAACATTTTCCGTAACGATTACAAGGAAGTCGAGAATACGACATTGCTGAACCAAATGGATGCTGGAAATAAATAGGCAAACAACTGATTTGACGTTATGTCGTGCAAATAGAAACAAAATGTTTTCTTTTTCGGTAATAAAATAAAATTTTCCTCATCCGTCCTTATTTTTGTTTCTAGATCGATGGTAGGTGGTAGCCCTGCTTATATGCCGTTTTTACTGAATTCAGGAGCGCAAAGAGTATCTGGCAAAAATGAATAACTCGCCCAAACACCATAACGCGGGGCTCCCTGAGGGGCGGGGTCCAATGCAGCTGCATCGGTTGCATTGGCTTTAAGGCCACCCCCAACTTTTACAGTGCTTCTTCTCAGCCTGAGGAGTACAGTAGTTTTGTTGCCTTTTTTGTGTAGTAATACTTGCTGTTGCGATTTGCTTCAATTTTAATTTTCTTCAAATTACAGCAAAATTTGCGAATCGCGAAATGCCGGTAGGTGTGTTAATTACTGTAAGAAGGCTGGAAGAAGGTATAACTGCTCACATGGTCGTCGGAAGGATCTTTTTCCATGGGGGAATCTAGGGTATTGTTTCAAATTTTTTTAGGCCAAAAGTGGTGATATTTGTTTTTTCCCACTCGAAACTAAGAAAACAACCTTTTTTTTGCTAAAATCGTCAAAATCCAGGGGGGTCAAGGTTCCACCCTTCCCCCTCATCCGACGCTCATGTCTGCTGATGCATGAAAGAAATGTATTTAAATCAGACGAGACCTATTTTCTTCAATTGAGCCAGCATTGATTTCTTTATAGATTTTTTCTTCTATACACGTTTTTCAAAATATATTGCCGTTTTCATCAATTAAGGCAGGGATCTCAAACATGCGGCCCGCGAGAGCGTTTTGTGCGGCCCACGGTGCTTTTTGGGAATTTCAAAGTACTTAACATTTGCGTAATATAGACATATGAAGATGATTAAAGACCACACAAGAATAGATATTACATTTTACAACCATGATGTAAACAACATGAAAGCATGACAAAACAATACGAATACAAAAGTAGCAAAAGGAAGCAAGGGCACAAAAACGTTCAAACATATACACAATATTAGGATAAAAATAGAATCAAAATGTGGCACGAAGAAAAATACACATAAAAAGGTACATAAAACAATTGTGTTATATTACATACACAATAGACATCAACGTAACACAGGTGATGTTGGCAAGCAATGGGTGAAGAGTTGAGGCATGTACATATGAGCAGGTGAAGCAAACACATAGGTCAAGGAAGTGAACAACAATAAGTGTTGTGAGGCAGAGAGCAATGCATTTAGAACACAACATTTCAGGGGTAGAAAACAATGTTTGTACATATAAATCGTGAAGACATAACGCAATTTCCCACAGACCACAATGGAGTGAGTTCCATAGATGAAAATATGACCATCAGACGCATAGTGTCACCAAATGATATTGAGAAAACAGGGGCATAGACAGATTACAGTAATATTAGCAGAAACATTAATCCAATAAGCGTTGGATACATGAAAAACAAAATATGTTTAGTAAATGAGAGAAGTATTTAGTACTAAAAAATGTAAAGTGTCACTCAAAATGTCAAGACTTATGTGATCTAGCCACTCATTTGACAAATATAGGCTAACTGATGTCAGGTCATTTACACCATATATAGCAGTTTATTCGTCGGTGTGCTCGGTTGGCGTATATTTACGTCATGTAGTAGTTTATTCTTCTATTTACGTTATATAGTGGTTTATCCATCTGTGTGCTCGATTAGCGAGTAAACGCGTTCCTTTCAAACAAACGCAGAGACAGCAAGTAACGATTTGTTTCTAACTTCAGATGCCTTTCTCAGGAAATGAGATGTAAAGGCTATTTCTAGTAAGGTTCATGTACCGCCATTGTTGCGTCAGCGTTATAATGCGGCCCTCTGGTAGATGCGGCCCTCGAGTCACTTTGAAAGTCCTCATTTGTTCTGCGGAGCAATTCAGGCACGTCGACAGGATTTAGCAGCGGGGGGGCCAAAAACCAGATGGAGGGGCCAAAAACCAGAAGAGGGGGCCACAATTTTTAAATACAGTATTGGACGTATGTAGCAAGCAAGGGGCCAAACGTGAAATGGGGGGCACCGATTTCAAATGGTGGGGCCGGGCACCATTGGCCCTCCGGCTGGCGACGGCCCCGGAGTAATTTGAGTTTGAGACCCTGAGTTAAGGTAAGATAAAACTGAACTTTGTTATTTTACAGCGTGATGGTTAATGGTAGCAAAGGCAACTTGGCTTTGTGAAGGATTTTGAGAGAAGATTTCGTCATATTTTTCAATGGACCTATAATTGTCAATAAAGAACCATTCTTCCAAAAAAATATCCTAGTGTATATGATGTAGGAAAAACCTCATTTTCAATTTTGGTACCACGATAAAAGGCCTCATTTTGTGAGAACGACTCTGGAAGAGCTAACCAATGTTGCAATCGAATAATACCGCGATGCAAAATTCCTCAACGATATTTTATGCAACACGTGGCGTTGCGACTCTACTTGCAGATTCTAATCTGAATTTGAGTGAAAGATTTGAAAGTGGCGCTAGCTACCACAAGAGAAAGAGGTTCAAGGGGTGTGCGGTAAAAACTTAACACCCATCACTCCTTGTTTGCATCAATGATTGACATATCAACCATTGCATTGAAAGTAACAAATTTAGTCAAACGATTTTTGATGAACTAGATGATTTGACTATGAAGGCCAAGAGAAAACCTTTTTAATTATTTAGTAAACTGTGTTCAATCTTACTATATATGAGTTTGGAGCTTTTCCTTTCTTAATACGAATTTCAATAATGACAAGCCAGCATAAGGCAAGTATTAAACTTTACATCCTTTCACGCGACGGTTTCGTTGCGTTTGATTCTTTGCAGTCTGAAAGGGTAATAAATGCGCGAATCGTGAATCTAGCGTTTGCGTTTTGCTTGACGTATTTTGCACAGAGCAGCAACCTTTGTTTATCATTACGTCATGCGTGCGAGATTTTAACAGCCGTGGTAAGCGAGTCGCAACGTGGTCCTCACTCATTCATGCTTTAGCCCTTTAAGCCGCCACACATATGTGCAGCGTGTTTCACTTTCAGCAAATTGTGTATTATGGTTCTACTCTTGAGCACAGATAATAAAAAATAAATGTGTGGCATATGAAATACGTAAGCTATGTGTTTGACCAAATATTAACGGTGACGTTCTCGGTTGCTTCGTCAAAGGAAATCTTTTTCCACGCCAGCCAAGCACGACTTCATCAATTCCGTGTCATCGATCCCTTTTGCGTCGAAGGCAGCAAAAAGCGCAGCGATCGTTGGAACTCTAGCAAGGATTTAGAAGAGTTTTTTATTAAGCGTACTGGGAGAGCGTCAATATATCGCCATTTTCGGCTGTGTGCAAATTGATCAACATTTATTTATTTCCCCCAACTCGTAACAATGGGAGAGGGATTAGCCTCACAAATGGATTTGCCTGTAGGGCAATGGCTTTCAATCTTTTTTGCATCGCGACCCATCACAGCAATCCGCTATAACCTAACGACCCCCATCTAAAACCCGAACAAAGCAAATGTAATGCAGCAGTGTACATGAAATGTCTACTCTTGACCCTTCCAAAAATGGTACACAATCCCTCTGGGGTCGCGTGCCCAGGTTGAAAACCAGTGGCTTAGGGCCTCGCATCAGCTAAATCCGGTCATGGGTACGAATGCAGATCATACAAATCAATGCTAACGTCGCGTGGAGAGTCAAAAAAACGAGCGTTATCAGTAGCATTTGTTCTTTCAAATTATGTGCAAGCAGACTCATAAAAACAAATTGAACGCGAAGTGCTTCATCCGCTACCTGAAAAGAGAACAGTTTCCTGTGCTTTCCCCAGCACGGTTGCGTTCGAAACAATGGTTAGTACACGCGATATAGAATGCTCAGGAATCTAAACTCTTAAGTGATTGCGAATGGTGATTTGGCAACTTTCACTGATTATACATACGAACAGAACATTTCAGCAGTTACCACTGATGTTGAAAACCAAAGCCCCTAAGGAATTATTGCGAAACAAGGAACGCATCGTACAGGCGGCACACACAAGGTGATTTTGCACCAGAAAAAGCGTTTGGTATTTGGCGAAAGTAATTGTTTTTGCTCAATGGCAGAACGCGTAACGAGTAGCAGAAAATAAACATGATAAAGAGGTCGTTGCTCACCGATCTCAGCTTGCTATCAGCAGGTTTAAAGTTATTGCACGAGGAACATGTAGCGAAACGGTGAAGCGAAACATTGCATCAAAAACATTTGGAATTAGACAAAACGCTTAGTGTAACAACTGACTGTGTTTCTTGTAAAACACCAGTAGATACCTGCATTGGCAAAGATTATGTTGCTCACCATTGACATTGTATAGTGAAACTTCAATTTTTCATTCAACGTTGCTGTGTACAATTTTTTGTGATGCGAGAACACTGTTTTTCATGGTTGCAAAATTTTTGTCGCTGGATTTGTGTTCTCTTTTTTGTAACTACCTAAAAAAAAACAAACGACAATGAAAACAGACAGTCCTGTTGTCGCCTGTAGATAAAAGTATTGTCACTCACTATTCTCAAACACGATATTTTTTCTTGGAATTAAAGTCTTTTGATTTGAAAAAGAGGAGTTGTGCACTTGTTTTCAGTATAATTAGTATAAATTGAGTTTCGAATCTAAATGCATAAGACCACTGGAAATACATTTACAAAGACAGCGTAGTGGCAAATTAATTGCCCGTGTGAAAGACACATTGTGGTGCCTTATATGAAAAAGAACGTGTGTTGTAACAAAAAAGCGACCTTTCATTACCAACGTAAGTTACAAGAACTTTTTCGTGATTTCGTGTTGGTTTAAAAAAATAAACACGACTACGTTTTCGATTTCAAACAGAATCGCTCCTGTTGACATTTGATTTTGCTGCACATTCGCAAGACGGTTTGCAACGGCAAACAGCGATTTTATGCTTGTGCATGTGTTATAAGAGACATTCGTGACAGCAACGTTGAAATGACGACAACGTTTGACTTGTAGCAGCAAGCAACTACTCTCCACATGTGAAACAAGCAAGGAATCTATAGCAAATTGTTAATAGGAAATCGATTTCACTTAGTACTACGCATCACCAGTCTTAAGTCTGCAAACAACGCTAAGAGGTGAAGCGTTGAAAGGCATAAAACAAGGGCAGAGAAGACAGACGACCTCAAGACTGAAATGAATAAAGAACAACACCACTGAAACACTTAAAACTCGAAATTACGCCTTTCGCAATAATAACGTTCAATGGAACTTCAAAAGGTATTTCAATTGTAACTTAAATTTACCACCAACGTGCTGACGTCGTGTTTCATGCGTCACAGCCTTCAAATGAGCACGCTAAAGCTTGACCAATACAATTTTTATTTACGCATTCTGCAGAAGTTCTGAATCATACGGCGTGTTGTTTCAAGCTTAAATGGATCCGTTGCCTTGCTCACTGAAGCGAAATTCCAGTGAACGCGTGAACACACTTACCTGAGAGAGTACGACGTATTTTGTAGTGTTAATCACTGCAGCTTGTGTTGTGATTCGTCAATTTTAAATAAACAGACGTACGTTCTACGCAGTTCGTTCGGTAGATGCTTTCAGCCGTGCGACTGGCTTGGTGGCATAACGGAGATACGGAGTCTGTTAACATGCACAGTTTTACTATGGAGAACGAAGTCATAGCGGGTTGTCGTATTCCAATCTGTGAAACAATTCGTAATGAAAATGCAGGAAACCGCACAGCGGTGAACTCGAGTTACGAAAGCTTAGCCACGCATTTAATCAAGTTCGTACGTCTTAAAATATCAATTACACTCAGAAATTCTTGCAATTTCAAGATATGAAATCAGCACAGTTAAAGCAGTGACTGCGGGTGATGAACAGATATCAAAAGGAAAGATGAAAGCCTAAAAGTAAAGGGTTTTAGATTACGGGTATGGGAACCAATGTAGGGACTTCTGTAGAAAGCAATGTTGGATTTTTAGCTGGTTGCGGTAGCGATTGGTGGGTGGACTACGATTCCGCAGAGATCCCTACTACTGGAGGGGAAAACCTAGTTGTTGTGGGAGCACAGGTCGGTCTCCCAGCTGAGCAACCTGACGTTTTGAAGTTGCCAAGCCATGAAAAAGTTTTCTTCAGTTGCTCTAATGTTCGCTAATGGTTGGTTTACTAGATGCGATGACTTTTATGGTGCTTCTGCTTGTTGGCTGAGTCATATGAAACAATAAACCATCACCATTGCCAAGCCGAAGCAAGGCGAAATAAAAGGCTCTCACCACTTTGTCCGCTAAAAACTCTCCAATACTGTAGTACGCTGAGTTGATTGCTTCTTTCGATTATATTCAGATATACAACAAAACCTCCGATACACTTGAGCGTGAAGTCGAAACAACGTAACGTTGACGGTTCGATGTAGAATTAAAATAGAGTGACGACGAACAAAAGCGTTGAGCGTTCGTATGCGCCACAGGAAAGAGCGACCGACTGCGGTTGTGTTAGGTTTACAGGCTAGCGTGTCAACTGTCGGACTGTTCGCAGAGCAAGTACATCGCGTTGAATCACGAATGGAATATCACTGGGAATTCCGCAGTAAGAATGCACAAAACATTGAAACATTAATGTGTCCACTATAAGCACATTGATTTTTTTAAAGATGTGTCTGAAATTTCGAAAGAGTGAGTGAAATAAATCACGGTTGTGATAAGTTGCACCTTTTGCGTTATACAAAAGCGTTGAAACGTTGAACATCACTCTAATACTGATTTTCAAATCTGTCATAATGATTCTGGTCCGACATGCAAAAGCTGAAAACGGCTAATTATTTTGCACTATCCGACTGGGTGGAATAGAACTACTTTGAAAACTTCTAAGTCGTAATTTAGGCAAAACTTGAGTGTCATGTTTTGCTTTTACTATGAAGTGGATTTTCGGTTATAGTACTGCAAAATGATTTGCAAGATTGGGAAACATTTGTGGCACATGTCAGATCTGCGGGTAAGTTGATCTAAAAGTTTCACAATTTAAAAAACAGATTTGAGGAATCGCCTTTCCGATAAATTTGACGGTATGAGTTGAAAAACTTGGTATACTCTTAACCGTAAAACAGCATCAGGGCAAGGCTTTCACGATGTTAGATCTACATTAGGTGACATTCAGCAACTACAAATAGATCAGTGCTGCAGAGACCGTTAATCTTTTGTTTGCTTTCAGAGGAGAGGTTCCACTCGTTTTGAAGCGAGTCAGTCAGAATCGTTACACTGCAAATACTACTACAACTTACAGGAATTGGGCAGTTTTTAAATAGATACGTAGAGCACTGCTAAGCAGAAATTCGGCTGATATTTAAAATACTTTAGTCTAAAAGTTGTCGAAGAACAGCAGTCCTGTCCTTTGTCAGATTCGGGAACAAGAAAAAAGTGATTGATAAAATAAGCTGCTGCAGGTATTTTTGTTTAATCCTTTCCAGGATTTGAACTTTGAAAGGTTTGCTACATGCAAACAAACAAAAACAAGAACTCTGCAAGAGTGACTTGGCAAGATTTAATTTGTCACAGAGCAGGGTAAACCAAATTAGTTATATGTCGACCATACCATGAAAAAAATTCCTCAGACATGTTCATCACACCGCACTAATTGGAACAAACCTGACTGCAATATTGGCAACGAACAAATGGCTTTATCGCGACCGTATTCGATGACCCATGGCCAGTAGCGCGTCTATGCCAAATAGAGCCAATGTCAAAGATTAAATGTGCGCCCTTTTCAATATTAAAGTATTAGGTATGGGCACAATTTTTTCGAATGATAAACCATGAAGTAAATGAATATTTTATAGCAGAAAATATATGCTTACTTTTGTTTCAAAGGTTGCAGCAAATAAAATTGTAAATCATCCATGATGACCATAACGTACTTTTATTCTTGTTTATTTTTGTTATAAAGATAATGAAAACATTCAAATGATAACGTTACATAGCTTATATGTTGCATTGGCTGACAAAATTTTAAATCTTGCAAAGAAATCTCACGACATATTGCAACTGCGAACGACAATCTTCTTTTAACTGAACCACATTTAATTTGGAAGGTGCGATACATTTCGTGTATAAGAGCAACACCACTTTTGAATGTGCGACAGCCAAACGACTTGACAGGTAACGATACTAAGTGCTGATGTTTTGAAATGGTAACTATGGTTTCTTCGTCATTCTATTGACTGAGGCATTGTACCTCTATCTTGGATCCCATTGGCTTGACGGAGAATAGGCGGCCTGTTGGTCTGACTCTCAACCTTTAATTTAGGGCAGAAGCCTAATGTGGGACGCGACAGTTGGGGACAACTTTGCTCCAAGCCACTGCGTAGTCAGCGCCGCTAAACCAGGCAGTGCAGCAACTGATGCTGGGAATGACGAACGCCGAAAATACAGTGACGTCCTTGACAAATATTATTTGTCAACCAGTTGCAATTGCAACCACTGGTGTGTATGGCACGTCCACTGCCCCTTTTTGGAGCTGCCTTGCAGCGAAACTTGTTGATATATGTCAGGTGACCACAGGGGGCGACATTGGCTCCACCAGCGCTTGTGTCTGGCTGTGGTCAGAAGGAGCATATTGGTCTGTGCGCAAGTTTGATTTGATTTTAGCCATCCTCAGTGTATTAACTAGTGATGCTGCCCGCCACTTGCTTCTTTTCAGTGAATAGCTATTGCCTTTCGAATTTTGCGTTTCCTGTAAGCTTTATTGTCTTCTGCATGTTTTGTGCTTTCTGTACGTCCCCCTGTTCTCTATTGTTTCACTCACTTTTTTAGATATCCTGACTACAGCATGGGCAATGATGAAAACACAGCGTTGTGACATATCTCACTTTTCTTGAATCTCCTGAGACTCGAACCCATGAACTGTGCCACAAGCAAAGCTGCGGTTAGTGAAAGAATTAAAAAAAAAACAGAATACATGCTTCGTTGTACACCCCGAGTCCAACTGTTGGTCTATAAAGAAGGGTTTGATTTTTGCTGAATTCAAGTGATAAACTTAATATTAATTTAGCCAAGTCAAAAAAGTTTATGGATTTTGCAGTGTTTCCCTGTGAAATAAATCGCAATGTGTTCATTTGCGCACGTCACAACTGTGGATTACAATTTTTGAAAGACCGATATGTGCAAGTTTGAATCGTTGCAAAAGGATGAAAGCAGAGCCAAGCAGGCATATTATATTTTATTATTGTTACAGGCCACATATGGTGAGTTTTCTCTGCCGCAATTTTTGCATGTTTTAGTGGACCTTGCCTGATTTATAGTTTCAGCTTTGGATTCTTTTTTGGTTTATTTTGCCATGTCAGTAATATTTGTATTGAAAAGTGTTTCTTGAGCTTGTAGGGACTGCGTGTAGAGAAGCGTTGCAGGATTCTTAGCTGGTTGCGGTACAGATTGGTAAGTTAATTACGATTTCACAGCAATCCCTTCTAGTTGAGGAGCCAACCTAGTGTTGCAGGAGCATAGGTCAATCTCCCAACTAAGCAACCTAACGTCTTGAAGTTGCCAAGCCAAAGCAAGGCGAAATAAAAGACTCTCACCACTTTGTCCGCTAATAACTCCATTGCTTCTTTCGGTTTAAGTTGATTGCTTCTTTCGATTACATTCAGATACAAAACAAAAACTTCGATTCACTTGAGCGTGAAGTCAGAAGCACGCAACGTTAAACGTTTCGCTGCAGCATTAGAATAAAACAGTGGTTTTAATCCTGGGGATCGCAACCCCCGTGGAGCTCGTTTTCTATTTTTCTGGGGTCGTGAGAGCTTCTGATAAAAATATTCATAATTACTTCTAGATTTTTTATTTCGATACATACGGAACCACTTTTTATCGTAGCCAAAATAATATGATCACCTGGCAAAAATGATAGCCTACTTTTTTATTAAAAAATGTTTTCATTACAAATTGTTTTTGTGATTATGGCCATTATAGCACTGTTGCGTTTCGCAATGCACGAATACCTTTACGATGTAAGAAGGTGCTGTGTTTGTAAATCAGATATATGAATGCGGTAGCTAATTTGGGAGTAATTTTAGTTATCAATGAGTTGTGCTGTGGTGTGATTTGTACACGGTACGGTTTCGTTCTCTGATGCTGCCATATGCATGAATTTGAAAAGCGAGTCTTTGTTCAAGAGAGTGATATGGTAAGTTATTTTTTCGTCATTGTGATTTTCTATTGTGCAAGCACAACTGCATTTCTATGCCTGACTGGAAATTTTCGGAACGGGGTCATTAGGTTAAATTTGGATTGCAAAATGGGTCGCTGCATGAAACAGGTTGAAAATCACTGGAATGCAATAACGACGAACAAAAGCGTTGAGCGTTGGAATGCGCTACAGGAAACAGCGACCGACTGCGGTTATGTAGGTTTGCAGGCTATCGTGTCAACTGCCGGAATGTCGCAAACAAGTGCATCGCGTTGAATCACGAATGGAATATTACTGGGAATTACGCAGTAAGAATGCACAAAACATTAAAAAGCACTAATGTGTCCACTGTAAGGTCAGTAAGGCATAGTGGGCAAGTTACTGTAGTATAGACCAAATCGTGTGTTAAAACGTGATTTCTTGCTTTTGGAAAATTTAAAACATTCTGTACAACCATCTCCAAAAGTTCTTGTTAAAAGTACACATTAAACAAAAGTCTTGTCTCAGTCTAGGGCAGTGGTTCTTAACCGGGGGCACACGTACCTCTTGGGGGTAAGAAGCACTGAAACAAGGGGTACGAACCACCAATTTTTTTCTGGGATATACGCCCTGAAATTTAAACCCAGGCATGCACGCCCCGAAAATTAAAAAAATGTGTTTTCGATTGTTGTGAGTGCTGTAAACTTTATATGAGGCCATGCCTTGAA
>JGI24159J19872_10008050_pt1 | contig 13781 bp, 6 predicted proteins | sample Ectturendosymbi4_FD_19872 | JGI IMG/M metagenome (IMG submission 19872) | reverse complement strand
ATTTGCTCTAATGTTCGCTAATGGTTGGTTTACTGCATGCGATGGCTTTTATGATGCTTCTGCTTGTTGGCTGAGTCATATGAAACAATAAACCATTGACCTATTGACCATTGACTTATTTAATGCCGGAGCTTCAAGGGTCTTATGAGAACTTTGACTGGTGAAACACAATGTGCAGACGTATGAAATAGTAGTGATTGATGTTCTGATCCCATTTCATCGCATAGCAATCAAAAAATTCATGAAATTTAAGATTCTTGCTTCAACGAAGTTGGCAATGTGCATACAGGCTCATCATATCTTACAATTCTTTTGCAAATACTTTGATCATCAGGGCTTCCCTCAGGCCCATAGCCACGGAGGGCATAGCCCCCACAATTTTGTTGTGCTCAGAAAAAATTGTTTTAAACATACAAAAACAAAAATCTTACCCCTTAACAATTTGAGAGCCGGCGTACAATATATTTGTACTTCGATTTCGGCCTAAACAACAGCAGTTTTCAGTTGCCTTACCAACGCCATAGCTCCTCTGCCGATTGCGCTAAAGAGCTGTTCAAGGACTCAAACGGATCGGCCAGTCTTCTAGTCTGCACTCGAAAAAAAATTTTTTGGTTAGGGGGTTGCAGATTTTTTGTGAGTGACATCATAAGTGAAGTAGTTTTCAGGTCATTTTAGTTTCTGGCGTTTCTGGTTCAAAAGTTACGATCTAAAATAAACAAATTAATTGATTATCTAATTAGTTAATTAGTCAAATTTTTTACTACTTTAGATCATAACTTCTGAACCCGAAACCTCAGCAGGTCATCCAAAGTATCAAAAGACTCGGATTGTAGCCTAGTTTCCAATAAAAACTTCAGCAAATTACTACCATCTAATGGTTGTCACCCAGGGCCAGGTAAAGTGGGCCAAGGTGGCCTAAAAGTCCTCCACTTATGACGTCACTCACAAAAAACCCGCAACCAAAAAATTTTTTTTCAAGTGCAGACTAGAAGACTTTCTGCATCTTTTGACGCTTCGACCAAGTCCGTAGCACTTACAAGAACGGGAGAAATTCCCGCATAAAGCTACGTGCGTTTCAGTGTTGTTTTTTTCGAAAATCCCCAAAGGCGGCCAGACGCCAAAGTGTTCAAATGTGTTTGACCCCAAAACTTAAAGTTTGAGTACAGGCCAGGTTCCCTATATGTAAACAGCATTGCATAACTTGAACGGCTGAATTTTGACATTTCAGTAACGCAATACCTCTAGCTTCACCCACCAAGGCCAGGGCTACCATGCGTTTGTGAAAACAACAATACTGCCATCACCAAAACAACATAGATGCACAGCTAAAGTCTAGCTATGGTTTGAGTTAGTGAACTATAATGCTCATATTATCTGATCAAATTATAACGCGGCACACCAAGCACCATCTCGCAGCATATCAGTGTGCCCCTGCTCACCAGTTGCAGAGCACTGACATAAGCTTAGGATTTCGACTTACGGTTAGAGCTTGCGACAAGGTTTAGGGTTGGGTTACGGTTTAGGGCTAGGGTTAAAGTTTATAAGGATTAAAGTCAGAAATTGCTTCAGAAGATTTTTTAGTCCTTCAAAAATGAGAACTGGCCATTTCCGAATAAAGCTCATTCCAAATTTAGTTTGTAGTTGAAAAAACAGACTTACCACAGTAAGAACACCCAAACATTATGAGAATTTGCACTGCTTATCTGAGCAGAAAAAGATTATAATATCTTTCCCTTAATAAAATGTTTCCTAGTGAACATCATAAGATAATTCTTTTGGTGCTACACTCTTATAAGTTATCACAGTCATACAGGCACAATTTTTGCAGCTTTTACCCATTTGCATGTAAATTTTGCTTTAAGTGAGAATTTTATGTCTGTTACTGAAAGCAGGTTTTGAATGAACAGCAACAACAGTTCATTGAGGGCAAAGTCATCAAATTGTACCTCAAGTTGTTGATCAGTTTCTTAATAAATAAACTAAAATTTATTATGAAATTCATCTTTATGTTGCTTATGAAGTCTTGGAAATAAAAAAGTTGCTTGAGTATTGCATTTCAAATGTTACACTTTTTCTGAAAAGGTTAACAAGTCCTGAAATTAAGGTGTAGCTTGTGCTTTTCCACTTGCAGCTTGACATACATAGATCGTTTAGATGTGACATCAGCTGAAAATCCAAAAATTCATATTTTCTTCACATCTTCTAAAAATTTATAAAATGCCATCGGTTTTTCAGAGAACTACAAGCAACACCATACACAAGTAGACATGCATATGTCTAACTCACATGCACAAGCAAAAATGATTTGAAAATAAGAAAAACAATGACTCATGCCACCACAATTATCAGTAGCATAGCTATTTGTTTTATGAGCACATGACTGCTAATTCTTTCAAAATATCTGTTTTCTGATTATAAAAACTCATCTCTCCGCTTATGAGACTAACACTCACCCACAATTTTAGATAAATATAAGGTGAAAAAAGCTAGGCACTCAGGTGAATACCATAATATGGTAATGTTGATCTCATCCTGGACTTTGAGAGCCAGCTTCAGCATGTTGCGGAAGGTATGTTTCTGTATTCGGACTACAGTCTGCAAGTTGAACAGCCTTGTTACCTATAGGATATCAAACATTAAATATTGTTTACTTTATTATTATGATGAAACAAATTGTTTGTGTACTGCACATAATGACATATGCTTTTGGGAGTGTCTAAACGACCATATCTGGTTTTCACTTTCTGAGGACTAAAAAAACATATCCAGCCTTGTGCCACATATAAAGCTGAGTTTGTAATGTTACTTGCAAAATGAACATGGTCGAGTGGGAAGTGTGTATTTATCTGCTGTGCGAGGCCAAGGGGTCATCGGTTTGGCTCACACTATTGACTGTGGTTGTTTTGTCATTGACAATACAGGTAACACTTTATGTTATAACATAAGATTCTATGTTATCACATTCCTTTTTGGGAATGCTTTAAATGCACTTTTGTTGAAAACTTCTAAAAACCAGACACAGGTTTAGATTCATATTTAGAATTTTAGATAAGGTAAAGGTTGGCATGTAGGGTTTGTGCTTAAAGTTAGAAAAAGGCACTGGCCACAGGTCCGCCAGTGGACTTTGATATTTGAAACCTTTTTCCGCCACCTGCAACATGACAGTAACGCATGACAAGAGTGCAATAAACTTGGTAGAAACGTACTAAACCTTAAACCTAAAGCTTAAATCTAAACCCTGAACCTAAGCCCTAAACATAAATCGTAACTTAAGCCCTGAACCTAACCCCTAAACCAAAACCCCAAATGTAAACCCTCTAGGTAAACTGCAATTCTAAAAAAAAAGTTAGGAAACTTTCAAAAATGGAAAAGAAAAATTGGTCCAATGAAATAAAACGTGCCACCACTAGCAGTAGTACCAAAATGCAAGTCACCAAGTTGAGAGCCGAACCAAAACCATTGTTGACACAACAGATATAAATGCATCCGCTACACTACCACTACAGTGCCACTTGAGTGACAAACTCAGCGTTTTATTCGAACCGCGTCATGCAAGGCAGACCAATAACCACTTCCTTAGAAAAAATGAACCGCCAGTTTACTCCTTCACTCTGAGAAAAAGTGGCAGACAAGAATTGGTCAGATATTTCCCAGATGTTAGCAATTTTACTTGATGTGATTTTTTAGTCCTTCCAAAGCAAAATACAGTGGTTTAGACAGTATGCTCACCCATATTATGATTTTTGAACTTTTTTATCATATATCAATGGTTAATCATGCTCATTTTCTAATTTGCATATAGGTACAATGTAAAGAATGGATGTCTGTCAGTGCGAATAGAATATCGTTAACAGATGTGTGATGCCTGATCGCTGATGGCATAAACCAGAGTAGAAAAAACCTTCAATGTCACATAATAAAGGTGCAATACAAAAAATTATTTGTGATGTCAATTTAACATAAATTGTCCACGAACATGTAAGGCTAGTTGTGAAAAATATAAAAAATGAAAAAATCGCAACTGTTGAACGTGAATTTTGGTCCCCTTGGAGCTTACTACCAACAATCGCATAATCTCGATGTGAGAGATATGGTGGCTGAAATTACTAATTTCATGAAATAAAAGGCTTAAGCTAGCTCAAATAATATTTTTTACCACCGTTGGTTATGGTGTCATTACTCCCCATAAAACCCTGGGTTTTGGCAACTCCGGTTACGTCACTTTATATAACTTTTTTTTTCACTTTATAATATATCCACAACCAAAGAATCTTTAGTCTTTGAAAGATCTGTTACTGACAGATATCTCTTTTTAGCCTACAAACACTAGGGCACCTGCATATATTTTATTTGCATCTTCCTTCCATGATGGGTTGTTCTTTTTTAGTTTCATTATACCAAAAAGCAGTCTCGGCATTGCGAAGAACATACATACAGCACGAATCACACGCCTTAGGTTTCAGCAGTTCACATTCACGCACAAAAACAAAATTTATACCAAATTCTTAAATATGCAATTGATCACATACAGTTTGAGTACAGCACAGCACAGTTGCATGCAACCGTGTACAAATAGGCTAATAGCACACCAGTAATCTGTGGTTCGGACAGGGCCTCACGGCGCACGTTATCAATAACTTACCCCAGGCTATTACAGCACATTCCAAAACTAACGGAATTGGAAGCAAAGCTGTTTTCTGAGAGATCTCGCGCGCATCAAAAAAAACACGAAACAAATTAGCGGTTACGTCAGTACTCTAAACAGTACCAATACACTTTCTTCCCTTCTTGCAGAAAAGTACAAACATTTTCTTCTTTCTTGAAGAAACTCAGAAGTTGAAGACGAAATAGAGCAAGTCAAACCACATTTGCTTTATCAAATGAAAATAAGATCTATCTTCCCAGGAACTTGCGCAGACTTCAGGCGTGCAAAATCGGCTTCAGGCGGTAAGCATGAACCAGGGTGAATTCGAATGCAGAGTGCTTTAACATCTCCGGGCAAATTACTATCAAAGATGAGGGGACTCAAGGGCGTACGCAAGGGGGGGTTTGGGGTTAAAACCCCCCCTTGGAGCTTAATGTTTTACAAAACTTTATTACCTGTGCAACGGAGATTAACTGTATTCGCATCCTTGTTGCTTGTTAACTTGTCGACCCACATATAATTATGGTATAACAATTATGTTTTGCCACATATAACATATATACCACATATAACAATTATGTTTTGGTGGGAATTCGGGCTAACGTCTGCGTCCAGAAACCACATCAGTACTTTCAGCAGACCCTCCATCCACTACGCATGTCTAAGATTGTGTTCCGTGATAGTTCACTTTATCCGCTTCAAATGTCTTTATTTTGTCTGCTAAGGCTGATCAACGCAAGCACTGACTGCATTGGCTGCATTAGCAATTTCTGTAGCGTGATACTGTTGCACGAGCACAAAAACAGCTTTTTTTAACATAGAAGCATTCAGGAATTTGATAACGCCTCAGCAAGGAAAAAGGAAAACTAAAAGTTTGATGGACTTCCACACAGTCCCATCACCACGGGGGGTTTTGGTGGGCTTAGCCCCTCCAGACAAAGCTCCAATACCCCCCAAATTGAAATTTTAAACATTACATATTAGTGGCATTTTTGTCAAATTTGAATGTCAACCCCCCCTTGCACGAACGTAAAGCCCTTATATTGACCACTTTCTGACGACGGTTCTGCTTCTATACATAATAAAAAATTGAAAGTTTTCTTGCGTATTTCATGCGAATTCTCAATTCTTGTGTAGTTTAGTAAGATTCGATCTTGCAAACCGGGGTGTGCGCCAGCCAGTCCAGCCACACACTTTCTACACTCGACTGCTCATATTTGACAAGACATAAGCGCAGCCTCATTTTGCAGCTGTAAATTGCTTGGACACAGTGATGAGTGCGTTTTACTACCCTGTTCTAACGCGCAGCCTGATACTTTTGCAGTTATGAACTGCTGTGTCGTGGCGTTGATTTTATTTTCCTCCGATATGGTAGCTTGGAGGACTGAAAGTTTATATTCAGCAAGGGTGTGCGCAAGGGGGTTTTGGGGTTAAACCCATTGAGCTTGATATTTTACGAAAAACGTATTACCTGCGCAAAGGAGATTAATTGTTACCGCATACTTTTGCTTGTTCATTTGTCGACGTAATGCAAATATAACGGAATGAATTTGCATGCAAATTTCAAGGAACATTGTGAATGTGTCAAAAAGTAATAATTAGATTTGAGGGAATCTCCGTTATTGTCTGCGTCCAGAAACCATATCACCACTTTCTGCAGGCCTTTCGTCCGCTATGCATGTTTGAGATTGTGTTCCGCGATAGTTCACTTTATCAGAAACAATTGCTTTTATTTTGTCTGCTATGGCTGATCAGCGCAAGCGCTAAAAGCATTGGCTACATTAGCAATTTCTGTAGCATGAAAAAACTGTTGCACGAGCTCAAAAACCGCAGTTGTTAACACAGAAGCATTCAGGCATTTGATAGTGTCTCAGCATCGAAAAATGAAAACTAAACGTTTGCTGGACTTCCAGGCACGAAACCAGCTTTGTACACCAGGGAGGGAGAAGAGTTTTCTAGGAGCGGGACAATTTTTTAAAACTATGTCTAATAGTTTCAAAATACGTCCAACACATTTTTCCTGTGGGGACGAAAATTTTTCTCGGGGAGCCTTCGTCCCCCCCTTGTTACGGACCTGTGGACTTCTGCACATCACAAAAAAATAAACGTTTTCTTGCGTACTTTATGCGCGTTCTCAGTTCTTGTGTAGTTCAGTAAAATTTGATCTTGCAAACCAGAGTGTGTGCCAGCCAGTTCAGCCGCACACCTTCAATGCTCAACTGCTCGTATTTGATGAGACCTTAACGCAGCCTGATTTTGTAGTCGTAAATTGCTCTGACGTAGGGAGAAGTGAGTTTCACTCCCCTGTTTTAACGTGCAGCCTGATATTTTTGCAGTTATGAACTGCTGTGTCGTAACGTTGATGTTGTTTTTCTCTGATGGCTTAACTTGAAGTGCTGATAGTTTATATTCAGTGCAATGACACATGAAATAAGGGGTGTGGATGTAGAAAAATGTGCATATTATGTCAACAAACTTCGCCAAAACGTTGGTTTGGAAACATGCAAATGACGTCAAATTGTGACGTCACAAACAGCGCACACCAAATACAAATGGCCACCATATGACCCTGAACCAAAACCCCCCCATGAAATTTTCTGCCTACGCCACTGAGGGGATTGTAAGAATTTTTCACTCCGAGTCCAATCTTGATCCGAAAAAATTGAATCTGATCCAGTCCCAATCAGTCTTGTCGCCACGGGAGGGTTTTGGTGCGCTTAGCCTCCCAAAAGAAGGTCCAAGACGCCCAAATTCAAATATGAAACCCTATAACTCAGTGGAGTTTTTGTCAATGTTTAAAATTTCAAGCCCCCTCACGCAGACGTAAAGCCCCCCAACTGAATATTCTATGGCGACAGTTCTGGTCCTAATCCAATAAATTTTTGAAAAGATTTAGACTGATCCAGCCCTGTTCCATTCATGCAAATCCATGAATGTATATTTTGCCTCATGAAGCAAATACACTGCCGGCGCTATTTTGCCTTCAGACAAACATCAGGTTAGTAGTCCCAGCAATGCGTGTGCCTCATGAGGAAAAGTGGACACAGCCTTTTGGCATTTCCAAATTTTGCAAGGCGGTGTTTGTTTTGCGTCATGAGGCAAAGCATTTTTGGAGCTTTTGTCATTAGATGAAGCCGAATGGATGATCATGTAACAAGGATGCCAACTTTCAAAAAATTGCAGTCCGATCTAAATCCTGATCTGGCCAAAGTTGGATTCAGCCCATCCAGCGCGATGCAGTTCTGATCCGTGCTCATCTCTGCAAATTATGATGCAATTATAATGTTTAGACTTAACGGCATAGTCCTACCACCTGTCAGCTATGTGTATCGGACAGAAGACAAATGATGTTTATGTGCGTGATGTAAGAAAACATGTTGGATATCCACATAATTATTTTTCTTTTGAGCGAGTTGTTGCAACCACTGCTTGTCCACACTAGATCTCGAGACGGTGTTGAGCAGCCATTCAATTGTCTCTTCGTCCAGCACTGCCAGGCAATGCAGTTCAAGGGGAGGTCGATTGAGTGGACGTTGGAGGACAACATGGTCGATGGTTTGTTCTTCTGCACCACACTCCCAGCCGCAGAGGAGGCCATACCCCATTTGTAGAACCAGGAGCGGAAACGTCCGACAGCGGAGCAGAGGCGGTTCAGCCGGACACAAGCTCTTCTTGGGAGGGCCATCCCGGAGGGGTTGATGCTAGTGTCGAGGATGAAAATGCGGAGTCTTGTGGGGCTGTCCGTTCATTCTGCATTCCATTGGTGATCTGCCCACTGCACCGCACATCCGTTGTTGTTGTCAGTTAAACTGATGAGACGTGCGGCGGGTACAAATGGGTGTCTTGATTTGAGGCACAGCGCATCTACATTCGATGGACAGGTGAGCACAGCGTGGAGCAGATGTCCAGGCTCCATGGGACGGCGTGCTGAATACAGCGTGGCTCCATTGCGACGAAGCTCAGCAGGTTGGATGTCTGCAAGGGTTGGAAGGTTGTCTGCTGTTGCAGGATGCAGGCATCCAGTGTCGTTGATGGCGGGGTGGATGAGGCAGGTATGAGCACTGCGGCGCCAAACAGATGCTCAGTACTCTGCGGTAGAGTGTAACAAGGCTAGGGTGGCTATTCACAAAGTTGTTGCTCCAGCAACCAGTGAATGAGTCTCGAGACTTGGTCTCGGTCTCGAGACATGTCTCGAAACCCGTTTTTTTGGAGTATCGAAGGTGTCATGTCTCGTCTCGGTCTCGAAGGATTTCGATCTCGGTCTCGAGCTCTTCGTCTCGAGACTTTGAATAAGTTATTTTTAGGCAGTTTTGCAAGGAGTTCCTTAAAAAACGGTTTTAAAAATGATTGTTCAAAATTTAACCGTTTAAAGAGGTCAGTGGCTAAGCTTTCTTTGCTGTTATGTTATCTGCGAGGTGGAGAAAACCATTTGCCTTCTACCCCGTTTGAAATTTATACTGACTTCAATACAAAATGTGTATGTACCAATGAAACCGCAGCGCAAAATCTCTGCAACGAGAAGTTGGGAGTCCTTTGCTAAAGGACTATCTTTGAACTAATTTTCCAGGAGTTTTGTTATTAAACCAATAGGCTTTTTCAAAAGAGATGGGAAGGTGCCAAAAAGTTTCTGTTTTGAGAAGCTAAATGAAACCATGTCTTTTTTCGGAGTGCATTTCAAAACACACTGTTGAAACATGCTGGCGAAGTTTTTCTTGTTCTTGCGTAATATAGACTTTTCAAGTTCAAAAATGCCTCGGAACTCTCTTGAGGAAAAGTTTTGCTCATAAGGGTTTTATGCAAAGAGAAAATAATGCGTCATGGTTGATCAGTTACATTGACGTACTGCTATAGGCTTTGCGGCCTTTCTGATTTTCTTACCGACATACGGTGTTGCGAGAACTCCAAGTGTGTCAGCAAAAACGGAAATTTGGAACAGTTGTGAATTTTAGTTTAACGAAAATATCGAAATTATGAAAAACGCGAAAATATAAAAACTTGACAATCAAAAATAGCAAATCTAGGAATTATACATAGAGCCATAAAATCAGCAGGAAGGCTCTACACCATTTCACTGTTATAGTCAACTACACTGGTAACCCCGAACTTCCCTCATCTGCTGCAGCATGCTGCGTCCCAAAAATGCCTGTTGAAAACATCTAACACTTTCTTTTTATCAGAAAAAAAAAATCTTCAATAGGCCTACGAAGGCAATGGTTACCTGCAAAAGATCTGCTGCAGTCGTAAAAAAACTGACAAGTAAGACAAAAAACAAACCCAAGTTGCTTCAGGGCTTCATTAGCCCTGTGCACTTTGTTGTTGCCATGGAAAACACATCGAATCCACGGTCCCAACTAATTCACAAATAATGACAAAAAGACAAAAAATAAAACTTTCTCGCTGAACAACAGCCTAGCATGTGCCAGCTATGCTAGTTCTTTAACCATACATAGGCCTACATGCATATGTAAAGAAGGCAAAAAAATAGGAAATGCAATGACGAGAAGCGTGGCTAACAAGCAGAGAAAGCAAGATCCATAATTGAGAATTGAAAACAAGACCCCTTTCAGTTTGTGAGTATTTGCTTGTGATGTTCAGTAGGCCTATGTTTTATTATTTCATTATTGTTATAATAAGCATGATACATGATTTTCTCTCATTTTATATTGTTGTAAGCAAATGTGAAGAGTGGAAACATGAAGCATTTTTATGGTCGGCCCCAGGTGACAGTTAACATCGCTACGCCACTGCAGTGGAGCATGGGTGGGATATTACCACGCTGGTTCAAAGTGTAAACCTAATGTGTGCCAAAAAATGTATTACTCTAATAGGCCCAGGGCCGGATTAAATGAACTCGAGGGCCCGGGTAAAGTCATGACCGCGAGGCCCCCTGAACGCTGAACACAACTGCGTAGCGTTTCACATGCCCTCGTTTCACAACTTTGCACAAACACTGGTAAAACATCAAACCTAATACGATTTGGCTGCCTTCACTTCAGAGACAATTGGGGGTGATCATGTACGGCGGTTCCTAAGTGGTAAATTTGTTCAAACATGCAACGATGAGGTTGTAGTTCGATCATGTCCACTCCTTTGCCGGCAGAGGCAAATTGTGAAACTTGCTGGAGTATTGTTCTGCTGCTGGTCATTGTTGCGTAACAGCGACAATAATTGCTCACAACATTCACTTCGTGTAGGGTAGCAGGCGTTTTTCCGCATGGGACCAAGGCTCCACTGCGGGTTTTTTCCTCCCAGATCTGCTTTTTTTAGTCGACCTGGGTGTCTTGTTTTTTTATGAAAAAATCGCGTGAAATCTAGGTTATTTGAAGTGATAAATTCATCAGCAACTTCAATGTGCTCAATAATATGAAGATGCTTTTACATTAGTGTATAGATGCACACATCAGGTGAGAAAGGACGTATATCAGATGAAACACAACGTGTTCAATCGGTTTCATATTCTCATATAAGATCACTGTCGGGGTTATATATGCATAATGTTATTGTCTCTAATGCCAATTGAAGAAAGTGGTGAAACAAGGGTTAGGACTGATTTTTTAAATATCGATGTTTTCCTATGCATACAAGTTAAAAAACAAATTTCAATTAGAATTAGAAGGCATTGGTAATATATTTTTGGTGGGGATTTTAGATCCCGCTACAGTTGACGATTGCACTTGCACAAAATTTCATAGTTTTAATACCAAATGCACTCCTACAATTAGTGAGAGATATGATCAACGGAGTGTGTTACCAGCGTTATGCAAAACTCCCTGGGCAGCAAAAAAGGTCGTCCAAATGTTAATATTTACGTTGCAGAAGAAAATTTGGAAGAGAACTATAAATAAATTACTATTCGATTATCGTTTCAAATGTTTTTGTCCGTGACACAAGTTTTCTGGATTTTTATTGTAGGAATACAGTTTTTTTTGTTGTGCAACCCGGGTTCATTTGAAATCACTGAATGGGAGCCATGCATCTGACTGTTAAACACACATATCTTCGCAGTCAACGCAGCGAGACAATGACACTGCTGATAGCGGTAAGCCACATATAGTTATATACTGTGTGAAAAGCAGCATGAGTAAATTTTTAGCAGTGCTTCCACAAGTTTGAAAAATCCATTGTTTGTGTGCGACTATGATCAACGTGCCCGAGTGAATAGCTTAATTAAACGATTCTTACGTAGGCTTCTTTTCACACAGTATTAAAATACGTGGCATGTTAGAATACGTCTATGCAGGCCAGGGGCGTAACGAGGAAGGGCAAAGGACGAACAATTTCCTGGGCGGCGAATCACTATGGGGCCGCTGAAAAGTCCCAACAATGTCACAAGTACTTCCTTCAAAACAGTACATTTGCTTCCAAAAGACCTCAGGTTCGAACATGGGGCGCCGAACTTGCTTCTTTTCCCTGGCGCCATCTAACCCCATTACGCCCATGATGCAGAATTGTTGGAATACACTTTATCGTTAGGGTTTGGTTCTGACATCTTAGTGAGCACTAAATGCAACGCTATATTAGCTGTGGCGAGGTTTTGTAATTCATCTGCTCAGTTTTTTAAGCCTGTGATGCGTGGTGTTCTTCTAGCTTCAGTAAGTTGTCCGATAGTTTTGTCAACATAGAGTTCTACTTCTCATTGCTTGAAATAGTTTTGCGAGAGCGTCTAACTTTCTTGTTTTTTCCCCCGAACATGTTGTTCTGGCCGTTGATTATTTTTAAATTATGACTTATTAGTAGAAAGCGCTCAAAAATGGATATTAGGCAATATATGAAAAGAAAAATAATTTCTGATAGCCGAAGTGTAAGAAAGATTTCAGACAAAAGAATGAGAATTGAGGTTCAACCACCACAGATTAATGGGGTAGAAAGGGTAAAGCGTTTTGTGAACGACCATTTGCATAGCATCGTCAGCAACGTGAAAGGATACGCAAAATTTCGACGTTGCCCCCCTGGAAAAAATTCTGCAGACGCCAATGGAGGCACTGATTTCGATCTAATTCTTGGGTCATAAAACGTGGTGCTGTTTGGTTCAGTTCTTTCAAGTCACTCAAAAACGACAAGTCCCAAAGTTGTCAGTTTCCTTAACCTATATACTAAATGCAGTAGGCTAATCAAAAAGCTCTACAATTTTAATGTGTGGTGAACAGCCTGAAAACATGAAAAACCAGTAAACGAGTTTTTGGTATTCAAGCGCGAGGTCCCCAAAAGCGCAAGACCCCGGGCATTTGTCCAGTTTTCCCAATATTTAATCCGGCCCTGAATAGGCCTAAATATTTTTTTGAGTCAACACCGGAATCACGAGCAACATTTTTAAAACTTGTTTTCGACAGAGTGAGCAAGTTTGGATGGTTGAAAAATTAGCTAGGCTACAATTTTGCTTTTTGAAATTCAAAGTAGTCCTTTCGTTTTTTTTAAATCTCTAAATTTATCACCTCTTAATTTTAAATCTTTGGAGAATTTTTAATAAATTATGCCGACTTGTCGTGTGAGGAGGAAATTAATTAGGAAAGGAGTAGGTAATGTTACAAAAAATGGCAAAGCTTTGTTAGCCAAAATGCACGAAATATGTGGCGAATAAATTTGAGTGTCAGTGCAGATGCCCAGCGTTTAAATAAAAAGAATGTAGTGAAACAGTTAAGTGATAGATAGCAAAAAGCTTTAAAAATTTGTTATTTATTGGCAAATGATGCAAACAACGAAACACCTTGGCAAAAAAATTGAATGATGGTAAGCAACCTTTCCTGTGGAGTTACCACTTTACTTTGCTGTTTTGACCAGTGCTGCTGGGGCTGTATACACTCACCTACAACGACTGTGCTTGTTTTAAAATAAAAAGTAATGATTCGCCTCTTCTCCACTTTCTCAAATAACACAGGCCTACTTCAGTACTAGGTAGGAGACCAGAACGTGTGACCTTCACCAGGACATCACCTCCTGTCCTTGCACAGAAGGGTTGGTATTGTTTTGTAACGAACAAAACATTTAAAATTATTCTGAGTCAAAACAAATTTATTGAAGCATGGCAACGGCAAACTCCTCGAATATTCAATTGGCTCACCAACATTTTTCGAGTGAAAATGCGTAGAACCTCTAAACCAGTGGTTTTCAACCTTTTTCATGCGGCGACCCATTTTGC
>JGI24159J19872_10008049_pt1 | contig 13783 bp, 9 predicted proteins | sample Ectturendosymbi4_FD_19872 | JGI IMG/M metagenome (IMG submission 19872) | reverse complement strand
AAAGAGAATCCTCTCACAGAAAGAGCGCGTTGAAAGCGAAGTGCTCGCTTGGAGATGAGCACCGTTTTGTAAAGAGAATAACGCTGTCATAGAAAAAGTGTATCGAAAGGAACTGCTCGGTTAGGCGTTCTTGCCCGAAAATAACGTTGGCAACACACTTGTGTGTTGCCAACGTTATTTTCACATCACATTAAAGTTTTTTGCATCCTAAATTTCAGTGTAAATGGTAGTTAGTAGAAGATAAAGCTAAGTATTTTAAAGTTTATTTTAATGCATAAGAAAACTGATCACGTGAAGAAACGGAAAGAACGCCTTAAGTTGAATCGCAGCTTTTGAGAACACAACCCCGACCTAACGAGAATTTTTTACAAGTAGCAAACCTAATTTTTTCAATCTACTAACAAATACACTCACAAATTGAGCAATCTTCGTGACAGTCGCACAAGCCAGAACTCCATTCTTTGACGTCACTCTGTTGCTGTTGGATGATCGAAACTGGAGGTTGGATTACAGGAGGCAATTGGTGCTCCAGCATCTGTAGAAGTAATTTTATTATCAGAAGAGAATCAGAGTGTTTTCAACAGGTTTTCACGATGATGAAGTTACCATACGAAAGTGAACAAAAACAATCTGCTGAAAACGCAAAAACAGTACAATGCAGAAGTCGGTTAAGTATAGTTTTTTTGGCTTAGACTGACTCCAAACGTTTACGTTTTACTTAAGACGCATGTTGATCATGGCAACCACATGGCTGTTAGTTCTAAGATTTCAGAAAAATCAAAGTCCAGCGAACGAGAAGTCGTATTGTCTAAGTAAGCTAGTTGGTGAAGTCAATCAAATTGATAAAACTTAGTTTGGATCAGGAACATTTTTATGAAATCTGTCGCTGAAAAGGGCAGTTAACGATTACAACTAACTTCAGAGTTCGTCCTTTCCAAAGAAACGTCAACACTAATTTTCTGACCAAATCTAAACGTCATTAAGGAAGGCGGTTGTGTGCAAATGCGGCAATCCTCAAGAGATGTGAATGGCAATGTAGGAAAGAACTAATAAGAATTATGTATAGTGTAGTTTCACAAAACTCGTTTGAGTTGGGCTGGGTTAACCCTTAGCAGGTAGTGTCTAAATCCTTAAACAGTTTTATTTGTTTTGTAGGTAAGCCAATTTGAATCAAACAACAACTTGTGAGACTTGTTGATGGTTCCATGTAAAATTCGAAGCAGTGCATTGTTCTTGTACACCCATGAAAGGAATCGGTTGAGCTCTGGGAAACTTCTGCACGGGTACAGAATAAGCCTGAAACGCAAAGTTCATTTATACCCAAATGAAGGAACAAATGCATTCAAACATGGAGCGATATCATCCAACAGACTAGTTCCAACATTTGACCAAAAACGTTTCTAAAAAAACAGCAATTAAAAACACAACTAAAAATCAAGAACCAGAAAAAAAAATTATATTAGAAAGGACGATAAAAACCTGGGTTTGAGACTCTTGTTTCCACGACGCAGCGTATTTACTTGACATTGTCACTATTCGGGCTACATCAGTTTCTTCTCATTCTGCGCCAAACGTACAAAATCAGCGAAAGTTGTGATATCCGTAACTTGTCAAATCAACAACAACTTGAATCACTAAACTGACGAACGAGAGCACTGAAGCAAAAATGCGTAGAAACGGAAAAAATCATTTGATCGAGAGGTTGCACTGCGCCCATTTAAAAGTATTTTGCAGAAAAGTAAAGTGAGCGTCATTTGGCTCCTCTAGTTCTAGCACTAATCAGCCTACGCTCCTCCAAGTGAGTATTGCTTAGCATTGTACAACTCCCATGTACGGAAAAAACATTTGGGTGAAAGGTTTGATTTCTTAACAACACAAGCAGCCCTGGCTAAACATTAGCAATTCTACCGTTTGTTCAATTTTTTGCTGCTGCAGTATTTTCTATGAAAAGTAAAGTGCAAACTATTAATTGTGGCTTAATACTGATTGTCTCTCTGTATTCCCTGTTCCGCTTAGGAATAAAGACACAGCTTAAATCTGGCACTGTTGACGAATCAAAAGCGCCGGTATTTTTACAAAGCGCATCTGGATTGGAAACAGTGGCGATTCTGGAATGAAAAAACTGGGGGGCCGCCAAGGAAAAAAGCAGGGGGGCCAACATAAATGTCTCTCCTGCATGGTGATTTTCCATTGTAATGAAGATTGATTTGCTTTGATTAAACCTATCAAATCCAATATAGGCTTGTGAATATCGTCAGAATCGTTGCCAGAAAGTCTTCAAATCGTTTAAAATTTTGCTGGCTGAAAGTTATCTGCTGCATACGTCAGTCAAGCGAACTTGAACGTGAAATTACGCAAAAAAATGCGGTGGACAAGCAGGGGGCCAGCCAAAAATCTGGGGAGGCATGGCCCACCCATGCCCCCTTAGAACCGCCACTGTCTGGAAACCCTACCTGACAAGTTAATGCAACGTAGAAGTTTTGCTAGTAATTTTCTTTTTCCATTTAACGCACGAAAAGAAGAAACATGGCACAATTACGTCAGATGACTCGTCGAGATGAGTTGCAAAATAGCCTACCTCGACTTCTTTAACTCTTCGTAAGCCTGCTCCTCGACATCTATTGCTATATCTTCAATACTTCGCTGAACTGTGTCGTTAGAAAGTGGTATACGCTCAAGAGTTTGAGCTGCTTAAGAACCCAATTCCTTAGCTACAAATAGGATGCACGGTTACGGTAACATTTCCCCAATCCTGAATGTTTCTTTGTTTTAGATATTCAATAGAAAATAGATACGGATGCATTAAGAAGAGACTTTTCAGTAGTTATCATCGTTTTTTATTTGCTTTCCTTGACTATTCATCTCGCTGAATAGTCTTTGAATATAATCCAGTAGCTTGCCTTGAAGATTGCTGTACTTCGAATGAAAGTGACGAGCCAGCTTGGACGGTTTCATTGCAACATTCAACAAAATTTGGGAACCTACCCAATATAAAGACCGCGGCGGCTTTTCACGACATGGAGCTATAGTGAAGCCAAGTTGCACGTGTTTTCTAACATATTGCTTGACAAATACTCCTTTTCGTCTTTTACTTCCTCCTGCTACTGTCAACATATCTGCACATATTCTTTTCACAGTTTGTTGTAAATTTGAAGTACTGGTACTTGCTTCAAGTCCACTTTGAGAGTTGTCCCTTTCTGAAAGCTGACATTTGTCCTTGTTAAAAAGCTGCAAAACTATCTGCTGCTTTGTTGACTGCAATTTAAATTCTCGGCAATATATATAATACAGCTACTGTCAGTGGCGTCCCAAAAAGTTTATGGTAAAAATTTCAAATAATAATCATCTCTTAAAATTTCCTAGCAGTCACCTAAGCTAAACCTCAAAAACCTGCTCACTACCAACAACTGCCCTGTACTTTATCAAGCACAAAATAGTTTTGAAACTGCACAAGAGTTTCATTTTACGTTGTAATATCCAGTCTATTCAAGCACAAAGCACATGTCATTGTCCAGTATTTTTCCGAATTCAACATCAACGCTAACCATTTTCAGTTACTTGAAGGTAAGTCATAAAAACAGGCCTAGGTTGATTTGCGGACCAGCAAAAAATCTACGCGGACCGGCGGTTGAGAACCACTAGTTTACACCAGGGGTGTACAACCTACTGCCTTCGATAAAATTGATGCGGCCGTGCGCTGGTAATCTAACAGATAATTTCTGGCGGCCGCACATTAATAAAAACGTTTTGCACTGTATGAGGATACGTAGTAGAAAGACGGCCAAACAGACGTGTGGAACCAGAACAGAAGCAATTCAATAAAATAAAAATATCTTCAACTCAGTGGCGACCGTAATTCATAGAAACAAACGTGATGCGAATGGCTATAGCGAAAAAGCATGTGCACACCTGCTCTACACAAAACTAANGAATACNTTCTCATTAGTTTGACAGATGAGCAATTAGCTGGCTGGGGACATCGGTGGTAAATGTTGAGACGTAAAATTTTGAGTAAACATCGGGTCACATGAGGATCAACAGATGTTGTACTATGTGCAAGAAAAAAAATTTAATAACACAGGTTGCTCGAAAATACTTTTTGTCATGTGAGATGTGTATCTCTGAGTAACTACAAACTCTAGGATTACGAAATTAAACAGGCTTAATGGTTAGTATAACATTATTTATTCATAAAAATTAGACTGTGGCAGTGGTTCCCAAACTTGTTTGTTCTGTGCCCTAAATAGTTTTTTGAAAACCGTTCGTTTCTCACTACGTAATGGCGTAGCGTAAGTTTTGCCCCCTGTGCGTAAGCAAATACTGCCTCCACTACGAGAGCATCTTTTCCAAGCTATGCAACAGACAAAAAATAAGTTTAATTGCGTAGAATATTACGGTGATGAAATTTGTCACAATTGGCCACCCTCCTCAAGCAGCTGCGCTGTGCCGTCTCAAAACCAATGCTACGTCACTTTCACCACGTGCTGCAAATCTGTGTTAACATTTTACCACGACTGTATGGGCATTGGGCGTGCATGATTTTGTTGACGGTAAAAATATAACGCAAAAATAGACAAAATGGCTGCTAACCACGTATGCTTCAATGCGATGGATGCGCCTGCGCTTTGGCTACAAGATTCACAATTCTTGTTTTGCCATCCTCTGGGGTCTTTCAGTTTGCGCTTAGGGATTTTCGTGTTGGTTTGGCTCTTGTTCTGCCAGCCTCTGCGACATAGCACAGCCAATATCTTGCTAAACTTCAAGGGGTTGCGCTGCTTGGACTTCACATTTAAAACTATTGAAAAGGCAGATACACATATCCACTTAGAGCTGAATGGTAACTTTTTAGAGCAGTTTTGCTTAACTGTGGATACGCCGATGACAGAACCGTTGTCAGAAAGTCTTCGATAGGAGGGATTTACGTTTGTGGGGAAGGCGGCTTAACATTCTAAAATTTGACAATATCTCCACTGATTTATAGTGTTTCATATTTCAATTTGAGGGGTTTGGAGCTTTGTTTGTGGGTGATCTAAGCACACCAAAGCCCTCCTGTGGGAACGGGACTGGACGATGCTACTTTTATCCAGAAATCCATGACTTGCAAAGCTCTGAACAAGTCTTCACTTGACCGCTGTAGTCGTTCTGCAGGTCAATAAGTTGGGCCTGAAAGATGTCTGTGGATTTTGCGAGCGAGCTGTCTCAGGTTGGCTTGCGATGCGTGTTCACAAGTGGTGCTGGCTGGTGTTCTGCCACCTTCCACTCTTCCACTGTGTGGTCACTGTGATGCCTACATTCTAAACATTCTGACACGAACCGATTTCCAATACGAACTTTTGTAAGAACAAGCTACGCTCGTGGTAATGACACCCTGTTGCTTTTCACTGGAATCTGATATTGCAACCAAGATGCATCATCGAATTTTTCACTGAACGACCTTATTTTTGAATAGGTCAACTGTTGTTTGGCTGAGAACTTTGCTTAGAATAACAATTAATTAATTGATTATTGCTTTTTTGGCCATCATTTGCCAATCACTTAGGTGAGATGGCCAGTCAAGGCTCTAAAGATGCATTTTTTGCCTAGATCATTTTAAAAGAAAAAACAAGTAAATTGCTCCTTGAACGTTTTTCTCAGGCCCTGATTACATCATCTAAAAATCCTCTAATCTCCCAGTCGTTACGTCACACCAAGAAAAGTTCAAACCCAAAAGTGCTCGAAGCTTTTGAAATCGAACCTGAAGGAGACTTTCTGCTTTTTTAGAGGGTCTGGACAGTTCTCTAGTTCTATCGGATGACAAGGTATGACTGAACAAACTCCAAGCCACAAAAGTGGCTTTNTTTGTATCACAACTGGCCTTTGATATAGGTGTGACTCGCGTGCGAAGTTGCAAACAGGGATATCTAGAATTCCAGGATAGGGAGCTCCAGAAAAGGGTGGACAAATGAAGGGTTACTGCAGCTTGTCCTTTATGTTAGGTCCTCTGGCTTTTAGGAATTCAGCGGGCGTGTCAAGCACTGGAAAACTCTCAGTGAGTGTACAACAGCGGGGAGCGGAAAGACCTGTATTGGGGGTGAGGGGTCAAATCTGCTCCCTTTGTAAATTTGCTTGGACGTTTTCAAAAGGAGGCTTGCTGGATATACCGGCACTGGAAATCGAAGAAATGACCTTTTTATCAGTTACGAATGAAAATCTCGTAACACTAACGATGCAACGCTACACAACAACGACTGCAGGGACATGCCACGGACAGGCACATGCATTTTGGATTTACGTTCTAGATAGGTAGAAAAAGGATCACAACACTTGACGATTCTACGGAGGTATGAATCTCAAAATCTCATAACACTAACGATGCAACGCTATACAACGACTGCAACTACGGGGACATGTCATGGACAAGCATATGAAATTCGCATTTACGTACTAAGTAGAAAAAAAGATCACAGCACTTGAAGCTTCTACAGAGGTCTGAATCAAAATATCGTAACACTGACGATGCAACGCTATACAACAACGAGATGTCATGGTTTACCAGAGGTTAACACGTAATCATTACTGCAGTACATCATGGAGAAACCTCATAAACTACTGAAGGTAAGAGACACACACGATTATGGAAAATTAAGTGTCGTCACAAACACGACAATTTAACAGTGTTAAACTACGTGAAGCTCAAATCCAAAATCCAAACTTGGAGTTCAAGATATCCTTGGTTGCAAACGAAGTGAACTAAGATGTGTGCAGGTGTTCAGCCAAGCGTTAAAGAGACCTTGTCCCTTGCGCTTGTCTCAACCAGTCTCTAAAACAGGGTTTTCTACCTGTTTCTTTGGCAAACTGCGTTACGTAGCTAGAGTATCTACCGTGCATGTCTTCAATGAATTACGTGTCTGACTCATATACAACAAATTAAAACAACGCGTCTTTGGAAATCTTATTTCTTCTGCCCTAGTGTGCCTTCTCGACACCCTGAAGCGGGCTGGTAGTCTAAAAAGATTGGGGACCCTGAAAATATAGTGCAACAATCTCTTCAAAAAAGCAATAATAATAAATTAAACTTTGACATTAAGCAGCACTGCAGACTAATAAAACTTGCTCATCTGTGTAAGAACTTGGTATGCCGTAAAACTGCCGAAAAAAGCTAGATGTACTTTAACAACTTCCACTTCAAGCTTTCCATAACAGCCTATATTCATCAGCCTCTGACTGCTCGCTTATAAGCATTCTTCAGAGTAGACACGACACAGGTAGCCTAAACTGTCAGGGAGAAAACCTACACTCAGAGATCAGATTTCACTCCGGTACGCGTTACAAACGTGGCTAAATGACTCAGCAATCACAAAACCATTTCAATTACAGCATTCGTTTGAATTTACGTAAATGCTTCGAGAACGTTTTTTTACGAAACGCATTATCTTTTAATAAGAAGGTACTTGTTACTCCAAGTTAACATTTTTGATTTGAAAATACACAAACACATATGCTCAACCTTGTTTTCGTTGTGCCAAAGTTTCACGAAAGCCATTGTTGTATGCTGTAACTGGCTCACTGCCGGTGCAAGAGCTAATACAAGAAATAACTTCTTGTACCAAAGGAATAGTCCAAGTGCTGTTCTTGGAACGCTGGAAGATCTGTCGGTATGTCTTAAAATATGAGAAGCACTCCAGATGAACAGGTTTGAGAGTAACGTCAATCAGCAATCTTTCTCTAAATTTTTTAGTATTGTGGATGCTCGAGAGTTTCACTAAAATACTATTGTTGTTATTCGACGCATGTCAAATACACGGTAAGCAAAATCTACCGAACTACCCCTGATTATATGTATTGAATGTTTTCAGTCCAAGAAGTCAGTATTAGAGTCTAGAGGCACTAATAAGCTTAGAAGCAAGTCATATATTTGTCAAAATAAAACAAAGTTTATCTGCAATTGTGGCCAAAGGGCACCCTCAACAAGTTTAGTGTGTAGACAAAGAACAATTTCACATCAAATGACTTCAAACAATGTGAAATGGACCTTCATGCAGAAGCAAATTCCTAGAAAAATGAAAAACTTAACCTGCTTTCAGCGAATAACGTTTTTGTATAGCATGTGTTAAAATATAGGGCTCTATTCTGGGAGTTTCCCTCGGGCACCTAAATTCTAATATCCACCCTTGCATATAATAAAGAAAAATTGAATACAAAGGATTGCGGGGCCCCCAAATGCGTGAGGCCCGTAGCAATTGCTGCATTTGCTACTATTGTTAATCCGGTACTGCCCCTGTGCGAAGATTCTGCGTGCATAAACGTCAAGTTCTTGTCGTAGGTCACTGTGGTTTCTGTCCTTAACACATTTTTCCGCTCCGCTGATTCTGTTAAGCAAAATGTTTCTAAATCTAGTGAAACAACCAATTCCCAAAGTCGTATTATGATTAGGGGTCTCTAAACGTTTTTGTCCGAGGGCCGCATATGCTATTACCCAAAAGTTCGAGAGCCGAATTTCATCCGTATCGTGATTGTTTCGGGTATGTTACATTCTACCAAATCAACCATTTTTTGTAAATTATTTATAACAAAATGTCTTTGCAACCGGATGAAATGGCTTCGCAGGCCGTAGTTTGGAAATTCCTGCATTAGAGAAAAAAACAACGCAAAAAATTATGATATAGTTAATTGGATGTGCGTTATTGTTTTTTCGCGGAAAAAGTTTCCTTCGAAAATTCTAAGCTTGTTTCCAAAAATCCTGTAAATGGATGCGTTATCATTGTCAACAACAAAAAAGTGATATTTCATTGGATATAAGTAGTTGCTTTGGAAATCGCCATTACACGAAAAACCAATTTATTCCAAACACGTGACGCAACGTAAACGTCACCAATTACGAATCCAGCAAATAGTGGGTCGACGATTCACAAATTTGTTCATTTCTTGTTTCTCTCTGCGCTTGAACTTGAATGGAATTTAACATGAGCATGCTCAATCTTAGATTTAAGTTTGTAAGTTGACACAGACTAGGATTTGCTGTGTACTTGCCCTGAACCATCAACGTTTAGCGCCGTATTAAATGCGAAGACTCCAAAAAGAATCACCAAACATATTTGGCTGTGCAGCTTGCGTAAAAGCATGTTTATCAAGTTGTTTATGCTTCGAACGCATGGGAAGTAGAGGTGCATCTCTGAGGCAGGTTCTTCATACAGCTATATGTGTTGAAAGGGTGGGGCAGGGGGGGCCTTGGCCCACCTGGATTTTGAAATTATTAGCAAAAAAGGTTGTTTTTTCAATTTCGCGGGGTAAAATACAATTTCGCGGCGTTTTATTAAAGACGACTTAATGTGTATATAATTGCCATATCACAATCGCTTTGTTATTCGAATTCAGTTACCCGAATGTAAGCAAAAACTTACGGTACATTGTAGAACAGGGGTTACCAACCTTTTTGAAACTGAGAGCTACTTCTTGGCAAAGATCCACGCCAAGGGCTACCAGTTTGATATACACTCACTTCTGAAATAAAAATCTGCTCAATTTGTCTTCAATTATGTTATCATTAATAAAAATTAAAGATATTCATCAATATGAAGACACTGATTATGTTTGTGTTATCTTTAGAACAGGCCCGCGGGCGACCCACATGGTCCGTGCGGGCGACCTGGTGCCCGCGGGCACCACGTTGGTGACCCCTGATGTAGAATGACCTCAGAGACTCGGTAAAAGAAAACCGAGTGCTTGGCAAAACATCCTTTACGCATGTTGGATGTCTGGAAAATTTCACCTCTTTGCAAAATTTTTGCAGACCTGCACAAATAACGTAAACTTACATCTTTAAGCAGTGTTTTTAAGCCATTTTTGGGTGTCAAAATGACACCCTAAAATTTTGCAATGACACCCTAAATTCTGAAAGCCAAGATATGGTTTTGCCTTGTATTGAACTAAAACGATGTGAGGAAAGCATGTTTTCCTGCACGTGGCTATTGCAGCAGACGGCTAGGCCCACACAATTTTCTGGCGCAGAAGTTGGAAGCGAATATTGTAAGTTTGGTATTTGTGCATTGTCATACGCACCGTCTCGCTTCGGCCTGTTACTATACTGCCGCAGGTTTGTACGGTATGGTGTACGAAACTGCAAAAGCTCTTTAATGCAATTATCGGCTTGCCTGGCGATGCATCAGACTACAATGAAGACAAAAAGTCGGCAGTTGCAGCGCGCATGCAAAACAAGGTAGTTGTCGAGTGAGGGAACAATAAGAGCAAGGAGTGACATATTGGCTCTTTGGGCCGCACTGAAGCAGCTGTTAGAAAATATAAATGATGAAATAGGCATTGTTTTATTGCGACTTGTGAAAAAAAATTTCATTATGGTGCTTTCCTTTTGCCAAAGTTGGCACCTCACCTGACGGAACTAAGCAAAGTTTTTCAGGCGGAATGTTTTGACTTTGCGCAGGTGAAAGCTTCCGTGGAACGGTGCATCAATAAGGTCTCTCTGATTCCGCTGCTAAATCCGAGATTAAAGCTACTTGCGAAAAGTTTGATTGTGAATTATACTCACTTAGAAAGCCGGATGGTTTGGCTGAGTCATGTGCGTCAAGTGGCATGGCATTTTGGAAGGTCACCGAATGAGTAGCAAATTCATCACCCCATACACAAAAAGGGAGACAGGAGTGAATGAACCAACTACCGCGGCATCCCTTAGCCTCCCAGGAAGAGTGTTTGCCAAGATGCCGCTAAAATAATTGAACCAAAGCTGAATGATACCCAGTGCAGTTTTGTCACGGCCGTAGCGCTACAGAACAGATTTCCACTCTCCAGAAAATTTTCGAGAAATCCTGGGAGCATGCCAAAGATTTATTCACATGTTTTGTAGACCATGGAAAAGTAAATGGCCGGTTTCCTCGTGAGAAGCTTTGGCGGCGTTGTGGGAGTATGGTGAAGCAACAGGCCGAAAATGATGAAATGTATTTTGGGTTAATCAAATATAAAGCAAATGAAAGGAGGCTTTGTTTCAAGGACATCAATCAATGAGGTGAGGCATGCAGCATGCAGAGACAGGCATGTTGCATGCAAATGCAGTAATTTCAATAGTGCAAAGTATACTGCAGAGCACTAATAAGTAGGTAGGAAAGTATAAGGTGTGCAAGGTTGAACTGCAGGCAGTATAACGAATAATGTAACATAAATAAACAGAAACGTAGAAAACATAAATCAGCAAACATAATAATTATGAAAATAAAGGGGTGGTTCAACACTGAGTCCCGGGTGATTGTGTGACTTGATATATGGTTTGTATTGCGTTTATAAAGGTTTTGTTTTCTCGTTTTTCGTATATCAGTAGTCTTGCTTTGATGGAAAATTTGAAAGAGGTTATTAAGTATTGGGGGATGTTTTTGATGGGGTTTAACTTTGTTTTATTTCTAGTTTTCCAAATTGTGAAGGATATGAGGGAATTTAAGTAAGGGGTTATGGTGTTGTCATAGTGGGTAGGAGGAAGAGGGGTATGGAACTGGATACGCGAGAGGGTTAAGGAATAGTCTGTGTGGTTTTGGGTTGTCTTTGAGTAGATGGTTGTAGCGTATTGTAGGAGGGGTTGTATGTACTTACATTTGTGGAAAAGGTGGATATCGTTTTCGTATTTTTCATTGCATAGATGACATTGCAGGTTGAGAGCTGGTATATTTTGTTTGAATTTGGCTTCAACAGGCAGTAAGTTTTTAACAATTTTAAAGTTAAACGTTTTTAAGTAATTTGGGAAGATTGGGTGGCGTATCCAGGAGTAATTTGGTTTGGTGATGTGTAATGTGATTTCAAGTTGACTGGGCGTGGGAGTTTTGGGTGTTTTTATTCTATGGAGTATTTCTTTTGTTCTTCCGCGTATTATTTCTTCTTTTGTGATTTTATACTGTTCTACAATTTTAATCATATATTTGTAGTACGGTGAAGGTCTGGCAGCGTGCGGGGTATTGTTAAGTTTTGGGAATTGGAAAAGGTTACTAAGTTGGAGTCCAATACTGTATTCAAGTTGGTTAAGGTGGTAAAGTAGGTTGTCTTTGAGGAGCCTTGTTCTTGTGTAGAAAGTCAGTGGTTTTATGTAATTTAATTGCGCTATTAGAGGTATATCTGCCACCGAGTATCCTCCATTTTGTCGGGTTTGTGAGAGCGTTGAGACAGGAAGCGTGGGGTTGTTTGGTCCGGCAATGTAGGTACCTTTTATGTTGTTAATTTGTTCAGTTTTAGTGTGGGGGAGGGGGTACGTATGGGCGAGGTAGGTAATACACGGGGACAGGATTGTTTTGGTAAGGATTGCTTTTAGATCATAAGTTGCATAAGTGATTTAAGTTGGTGCCTTTGTCTCGTAAGGTTTTAATATTTTTATTCCAAAGAGATGTTGTTGCTGTGGCGGAACCGATTGAGATATTTAGGGGGGTAATACAGTCTGAGTGCCAGTGAATATTAAAATCATTTGATAATTAAAGTTTTTTGTTTGTTGAGACGCCAGTTGATTTCGTTGGGTTTAGTTGTAGTCCTGAGGCCTTTTGAAAGAGTGTAATTGTTTTGAAAGCTTCTTTTAATGATAGGGGTTTGCTTATGGAGAGGGTTATGTCATCGGCATATGCAGTGAGTTTGGGTGGGTACTTTGTGGGATTGGGTACAGGGGAAATGGATTTGTTTTCTTGGATATGGGTTAGGAGAGGGTTTAGGGCTAGTATAAAAAGGGTTAGGCTTAAAGGGTCACCTTGTCGGACTCCTCTGTTTATGGGAATAGGGTTAGTGATGAACTGGTTTACTTGAATTTGGGAAGAGGCGTGATGTTGTATTTGTGCTATGTATTTACAAAAGGTGAGCGGAAAATTTTGGGATTGTAGAACTGAATTTAACCACTTGTATTCAATTGTGTCAAAGGCTTTTTGGAAGTCTAAACTAATGAAATAAGAGTCTGCTGTGTTGTGTTGTGCCGTATAATAAATATCTCTAAGAGTAATTGAGGCGGTGTGACTGGATTTACCGGGTTGGGCGTGCTGCAATGGGGAGATTAGGTGGTTCAGGGAGTTCTAAGTCTTTCATTTAATATTTTATTCAAAATTTTATAATCAACATTTAGCAGTGATATTGGCCTATAGTTTTTGATATCGGCTGGGTTTCCGTTTTTAAAACATAGGGTAATAATACCTTTGTATAGCGTTGGGTCGTGGTCAGTCTGTGAATATGTGTAATTTAAAGCATCGAGAAGCAGGTGCTTGATATCTTGATAAGAGGTTAGATAAAATTATAAGGAGAGTCCGTCAGCACCTGGCGTCTTTCCTTTTTTCATTGTGGTGATCGCATCGTAAAGTTCTTTCAACGTTATGGTTTGTTCTGCAATTTGTTGGCGGGTTAATTTTGTTACATTCTTTTAGAGGCTATGCTTTCATCTATACTTGTAGAGGAGTAGAGGTTTTTATAAAAGGTTTGGACTAGATCTACTATTTCTTGTTGGGACTTGGTTTTTGTGTTCAGTTGTATTTCTAAGTCAGGTATTTTGGTGTTTTTGGTAAGTGGGATTAGTTGTTTGTATAGGTGGTTTAAAGAGATATTTTGGATTCTTCCAGGTCAGCTTTATGTTTTAGGAGGTTACATCTGGCATCCTTCAGGAATTGATCATGTAAGTGTTTTCTGTATGAGTTACAGTTTTTAAAGTTTTCTGTATTTGGGTTGGCAGTGATTGTGTCTCGGAGTTTATATAATTTTTGTTGTGTTTTTATGTTTTCTAAGGTTTTCTGTCGTGCTACATTACGTGCTTGCGTTTTTAAGAGTATCCTAATCTTATTTTTTGTTG